>OFLZ01001522.1_pt1 | contig 12976 bp, 9 predicted proteins | sample 1541321 | NCBI WGS metagenome assembly OFLZ01 (sample SAMN04209223, study PRJEB22552) | human gut metagenome | biome: gut; material: feces | host: Homo sapiens | place: USA: Oklahoma | reverse complement strand
CCCGCATCGACCCCGCCGTCGTGCTTCGCGAAGAATAAAGAAAGAGAAACGTCATGCTACTTGAACTCGACCACATCTCGAAGATCTACGGCGACCTGCGTGCCGTGGACGACCTCAATCTGACCGTGCCGGAAGGCGAATGGCTCGCCATCGTCGGCTCCTCCGGCTCAGGCAAGACCACGCTGATGAACATGATTGGCTGCATGGACACGCCCTCCAAGGGCTCCGTGAAGCTGGAAGGCCGCAAGCTGGAGGACCTGAACGCCACGCAGCTGGCCGACGTGCGCAAGAACCTCATCGGACTGGTGTTCCAGAAGTTCTATCTGGTGCCGCACCTGACCGCCGTGGAAAACGTGATGGTGGCCCAGTACTACCATTCGGTGGTCGATGAGAAGCAGGCCATGGAGGCGCTGGAAAAGGTCGGCCTGAAGGACCGCGCCCACCACCTGCCCGGCCAGCTCTCCGGCGGCGAGCAGCAGCGCGTGTGCGTGGCCCGCGCGCTGATCAACGACCCGAAGCTGATTCTGGCCGATGAGCCCACCGGCAACCTCGACGAGAAGAACGAGAAGATCGTGCTCGACCTGTTCCGCAAGCTGCACGAGCAGGGCACCACGATTATCGTGGTCACCCACGATGCGCTGGTCGCCAGCTGCGCGCAGCGCGAGATCATGCTCAACCATGGCGTGCTCGTCGGTGAGAAGTGGAATGACGAGGATGCGCGCAAGGCCTACGAGGCGGCCGGCGGCAAGCCCGCCTCCACGGGTGCACAGGTCGAGGGCGCGCAGAACGGCGAGACCGCCATTGGTTTCACTGACCCCACCAAGGCCGCGAAAACCGGCGGCGAGGAGTAGGGCCGTCAGGGGCATCGAGCAGTATGTGAGGAATACATGGCAAGCTGATGGTCTCTCCCCCAGTCAGCTTCGCTGACAGCCCCCCTCGTCAGAGGGGGGCTTAAGGAGCGTGAATATGACCGAAAAGAGTACGTTGAAGAAATCCGCGACATTGGCGGCGGCCGGACTGGTCGTGGCTGGCGCGCTGCTGGCCGGATGCGGCGAATCCAAGGCCGCGCCGATGGACGATGCGTACGCCGGCAACTCGGGCGAGACCGAGAAGTCGCAGGAAGAGCAGTCGCAATCCCAGTCGAACGGCTCCGATAGCTCCGACGGCTCCGATTCCAGCTCGTCGCACAACGACCCGTCCACCACCACGTCCGACAAGAAGGACACCGGCAACTACAAGGACGGCAACTACTCGATCAACGGCCAGTATGGCCCGGTAGGCGAGGATTCCATCGACGTCCATCTGACCATCAAGGACGGCAACGTCGAGACCGTCAATATCATTGGGCACCCGTTCACCACGATTTCCAAGAACCATCAGGACGACTTCGCCAAAGCCATTAACGGCGTGGTGGACGGCAAACCTCTGAAGGGTCTCAAAGTGGACAAGGTCGCCGGCGCCAGCTGGACCTCCGACGCCTTCAACAAAGCCCTCGAAGTCGCCCGCCAGGAGGCTTCGATTCAGGAGTAAGACCGCTACTTCAGCAATGCTGGCCACAGCAGATCGGCCATGCGCGAGGCCCAGGCGGTGTCGTCGTCCATTGCTTTGCCCTCGATGGCCTCATACGCCACCAAAGATCCGATAATCGTGGACAACAGCAACTTCTCGTCAACGTCCTCGCGAAACACGCCCTGCGCGACTCCCTGCTTGAGGAACGCTCCCACATGCTCCAGCCACGGGGTCACCACCTGGTCGACGATGTGCTGGAAGAACTCGGCCTCGCTGGACAACACAATGCCCACGCGCTTGACGTCGATGTCGTTGTCGCGCACCCAATCGACCAATCGCTGCAATAGTTGCGTGAAATGCTCACGCGTGGGGCTGGGCACTGGGTCGGGATCCGGGATGGCCAGATACATCGCGCTGATCTCGTGCAGCAGCTCGTCGGCATTATGATATCGGCGGTAAATCGTGGTTTTGGCCACACCGGAGCGCCGGGCCACCTCCTCGATGGTCACGCCGCTGATGCCGCGGTCCACCGCAATCTGCAGCGTGGCTCGCATGAGCTTGCGATCCGTCGCCTCGCGCGTGCGCTCACCGCGCGGTGTCGCCGTCGTATCTGTCATCTCCGTCATCTCTTCTCTTCGAAATATGCTCCCGTACGCTCCCGCTGGCGAGAGCTGGCTGGCAAAGCCAGACTGAGGGTGGTAAGTCCATGCCGTTTGTAGGCAACTCCCGGATAATACCTGCTAGCTCAGCACTTTAGTGCTCTCGACTTGGGCTACATACCACTGGTTGAACCGCACCAGTGGCTTCCTGAGCAACAGCCCAAGCAACAGTAGCGGCGGCACGAATGCCAGCAGCATTCCGGCGGCCCGCCAGTAATCCATGTCGTAGATGCCGGCGATGGCCGCACGCATCATCGTCACCGCATGGGTGAGCGGCAAGAACGGACTGACTTTGGCGATGAAGTCGGGCAACATCTGCACCGGGTAGGCAGCGTTCGCACCCGAAATCTGCACGATGAGCATAAGCACGCCGATTGCCTTACCCACATTGCCGAAACTCACCACCATCGTATAGGTGAAGAACGAGAACACCAGCGAGGCCAGCCATCCAGACAACATAAACAGCAGCGGATGCACGGCCTGCACGCGCAGGAACAGCAGATCGCCACCGAGCGACACCGTGGATTGCAGCAGCGCAATCAGCGCGAACACCCCGTAATGTCCAAGGAAGAGCCGATGCGGCCGCGGATCGCCCAATGCTTTGCGCGTCCGGCGAGACACGGTGGTTTTCAGCGTCACCACCATCAGCAGCGCGCCCACCCACAGCGGCAGCAGCGTGTAGAACGGTGCCATCGACGAACCGAAATTCGCCACCGGGAATACGGCCTTGCGCCTGAGCTGCACCGGTGCGGCCAACGTACTGGCCAGCGTTTCGGGATCATTGCCCAGCACCTCTTTGACCATGCTCATATCGCCACTGTTTAGTGCGTCGCTCAGTGTGCTGTTGAACGAAGCCAGTTCGGCACCGGCGGAACGCAGTTTGCCGGACACCTTGTCCAAGGTAGTGCGAGCGTCGCTGAGCATATCGCTGGCGTCGTCGGAAGTCCCCTTCAGGTCGCCGAGCGTGGAGTCCAACTGGGTGGCGCCGGAACTCAGTATGCCGGAGGCGTCAGCGACGGTGGACGACAGGGAGTCGATTTGCGGTTTCACCGTGGCCGAGAAATCTGATTTGATATTGGCGATACTGTTCTGCGCTTGATCAGCCAGATTCTTGACCTGCGCATGCTGATCCTGCGCGTCCTGATTGCCTTGGCGAATATCGGTCGCCGCCGTATTCAGCGCTTGCCGCAGCCTGTTTTGTCGTGCGATTGAACGGTCAATCGCCGTGATGATGGATGAGTCGTTGCCCAGTATGCCGGCCAACGTGTTGCGAATTTCAGTGTATTTCTCCGTCTGCTTGCCAATGGCCGTGGCTTGACGGTCCAATTCGTCGGCGACCGTGGTGGCACCATCATTCGCGTCGGAATACAGCTTGTCTATGGAATCGGACACCGCGCCGAAACTGGAGGCGCTCGCGTCCAGTGCGCTGCTCATCGCGTCAGCGGTGGTGCCCAGGGCTCCGGCCACGTCGGTGACTTCCTGTTTGGCGCTGGCAAGATCCTTGCCGCCTTGTTTGGCGGCAGAGGAAACCTGAGTGATTAGTGAGTTCGAGGTGTCGAGCAAGGCGCCGGCCGTATCGGTCAATGCGCTGTATGTGCCAAGCAGATCCGCAGTATCGTCAAGCTGTGTGGCGAAATTGGCGATGTTGGCGTTGAAGGTATTCAGTTGCTCTTTGGCCTCGGGCTTGGACAGCTGATCGGCCAGCGAAGACGCGATTTCCAGCCCGGCCGAAGTGATGGTCTTAGCGAACGTGGTGTTGATTTCCGCCGCAACCTCATCCGTGCCCTCGTTGAGCAGATTCGGTGCCAGCGCGTTCTTCTTCTCGTTGCGGTAATAGGTCAGTTCGGCATGCTGCACGTCGTCGGAGAAGAAGGTCATCATGTCTTTGCTGAACGACTTCGGAATTACGATGGCCGCGTAGTATTTGCCGGATCGTGCGCCCTCGACGGCATCGGCTTTGGACGTGATCGTCCAATCGAGCTGACTGTTGGCGCGCAGCGCGTTCACCACCTGATCGCCGACCGTGACTTTCACCGGGATCAGGTCGGAACGATACCCCTCATCCACATTCGCCACCGCGAATTTCAGGTTCTTCATATTCGAGAACGGGTCCCAGCATGCGGCCACGTTGAACCAGGTGAACAGGCCGGGAATCATCACCAAGCCGATCACGATGATGATGGAGACCACGTTGCTGGTCAGGCGTTTGATGTCGCCGGTAAACAGTTTCCACATGGTGTTCATCGTGCGTGCCTGCCTTCCTTGGTCGGCGGAATAGTGGGGATGATTGCGGTAACAGCGGCGCTCGGGTCCGCTTCTTCGTGGCGTTCGGCGGAGGTGTCGCGACGCTTGGCCTTATGCCCGTACAGCATGGCGCGGATCGACTCGTCGGAGAGGCTGCCGAGCTCGGTTTGGCGGCGGATGGAATCGCGCATGAATTCCACGACCATCAGGAAGCCCATGATGATGAGCACCCATGCCAGCCATGTGCCCATGACTACGATTTTCTCGCTGGTGGTCAGCGCAAACACGATAATGAGCGCGGCCGGCACCACGAATCCGGCAATAAGCGCACCCAGCAGCAGCCGGGGATAACGGTAGGCGAATTTGGCGGCCCGACGTTCGATGGCATGACGGTATTCGTCGTGGTCGGCCAGTGCTGCAATGGCCTGAGTGACACGGTATTCGCTGCCGGGCAGATGCACCGGCTCGCCGATAATCATGTCGCTTTCCTTGATTTCCCGCGCGAACAGGCGGTTGAGATTGGCCAGTTTCGGCCGGGCGCCGAGGCCAAGCGCAAAGGCCAGAACCACGAAAACCAGCAATTTGCTGATATAGGCGAACCAGAGGCCGTCGTAGAAGCCGCCGATGGTTTCACGCATCGCGTCAATCGAATAGGTGAACGGCAGCAGCGGGTAGATGGCGCGGAAGAACGCGGGCATCATTTCAATCGGGTACAGGCCGGAGGCGCCCGGCACCTGCAGAATGACCAGCGCCACGCATACGCCTTTGCCCACGTGCATGAACGTGGTGGAGAGGGCGAAAATCACCGACATATACACCAGTGAGGTGATGACGCAGGTGAGCAGAAACACTGGGGCGCTCGCGCATTGAATGCCGATGACAAGATCGCCGATGGCCGTGACCAGGCCTTGGACGGCAGCCAGCGTGGCCAGTAGCAGGAAGCGACCGAGATAGCCTTGGGTTGGTGTGAGATCGTCGATGCCCTCATCATCGGTTTCGAGTTTGGGAATGACCACGAGCACGAACGCGCCCACCCACAAAGACAGGGTGGTGAACAGCGGTGCCATGCCGGAACCATAGGAGGCGACCGGATAGACGGCCTGTTCGCTGATAACAGTGGGGGAGAGCATGAAGTCGGCGATTGTGGCGGCATCCAGTTTGCCGTCGGTGCCGATCAGGGAACTGAGTGAACTGGAGATGCTCAGGGCTTTGATGTCGGTGACCAGCGTATCGAGCTTGGTTTGTACGCCGGCCAGCGCCTTATCGGTGTCGCGCAGCGCGGTCACCGTGGTGGAGGCTGCTTTGTCGAGTTGGTCGAGGGTATGCTTCGACTGATCGATGAGTGAGCCTTGCGACGTGATGCCGGTCGACAGAGTGCTGGCGGTCGAGCTGAGGGCGTTGAGACCGGTGTTGAGCTGAGGAATGGCGCCGGAGGTGATGGTGCCGCGAGCGGTATTGGCCTCGCGCACCGTGGTTTGGGTGGCGGTATTGAGATGCTGCGCCAATCCGGCGGTGTCTGTGGAGGCATTGCCGATAGTGGTGTTCAGGCTATCGAGGTTGCCCAGTGCGCCGGCAAGCTCGCTATTGCGGCTTTCCAGTGTGGCAATGGCGGATTGCAGCGGTTCTCGATTGGCGTTCGGCAGCCCTTTGAGTTGGTCGATGATGTCGGCGTTCGCTTGGTTGATGTCTTCCGCCGTATTGATCAGTCCGCCTACCTGCTGATTGGCGGCGCTGATGGTTCCGGTTACCGTGCCCACGCTTTGGTTGGCCTGTGCTGCGGCTTGGCTCAGCAGGCTTGAGCCTTGGTCAAGCGCTTCGGACGTGGAGGTGACGAAGCCGTTCAGACTGGTCTGGGTAGTGCCGATCAGGGTGGAGACGCCGGCCAGACCTTCTGCAGTGTCGATGCCAAGTGTGCGCGCGTCGTCCAGCGCCTGACGTGCGGTGCGTGTCTGCTCTGGGGTGTCGGTGAGTTTGGTGGTGAGCTTGGCGATGGTGCTGCGTGTGTGCTGCACATCGTCGGAGGCCTTGGCAAGGGCCGTGAGGGCCTTGGCTTTGGTGGTGTCTTCGGTACTGATGGCTTTGCCGTCAACCGTATTGATGACTTCGGTAAGTACTTCGGATACGGTGGAGACGAATGTGGAATTGACCGTGCGGTCCACAGTGGACGCGCCGACGTCGGTGACTTTGGGGGCGATGGCGCTGGCTTTTTCGTTGACGTAATACTCCAGAGTGGGCCGACTCTTGCCGCCGGTCACCACGCCGGCGAGATCGTCGGAAAAGTCTTTGGGAATGATGATGGCTGCGTATGCCTTGCCGGATTCCACTTGGTCCATGGCCTCGGCTTCGGTGACGAAGGTCCAGCCGAGCTGGTCGTTGCTTCTCATCTGCTTGACGATTTGATCGCCGAGGTTCTGCTTGCCGATGAGCGCGTTGTCGGTGCCGTCGTCATTGTTGGCGATGGCGACGGTGATGCCTTTGGTATTGCCGTACGGGTCCCAGAAGCCGACGATGTTGTACCACGAATACAGTGGCGGGATGAACACCATGCCGAACAGGATCACCCATGCGGCCGGCACCTTGAACAGGCGCAGGAAGTCGCGTCTGAGGACCTTGAAGATATTGCCCACTGATACCTCCGGAGCTTGGTGTTGCTTGGTTGCTACGTTTTCCGTAGCGATACGTTAATCGTAGCGCTACGTTTGTAGTAGCGTAATACGGCTGCCGGAGATTAATGGGGTGATTGATGATGTTTTTGGCGGAATAACGCTGCTGCCCAGCGGCTTATCGTGTGTCGCTGGGCAGAGCGAAAGGCGTTCTGGAACTTATTGACAAGATTTCTGGATGGTTTTTGGACGTTTCCTGAACGCGATGGATAGGCTCGGTGCTCGGCAATGTAGACAGACATGTACCGACCGCCCATCAAGTTCAGCAAAACCGCAATCGGGTGATAGGGTGAGGGGACGCTATGTGGGGAGGAAACCATGGTTGAATTCAAGGACGATGGCACGGCCACTACCCCCGGCAAGCCGCGGGAGAACCGTGACGCCGAGTCCGCAGTCGTGTCCGATCTGGTGGCCGTCGAACTGGACGACGCCGGCTTGAACCTGAACGCCAAGCGATTACCGATTCTGGCGCGCATCTATGGCGCGGTCGTGCTGCTGGACGGACTCGCCACATTGCCGATTATGGTGATTTCCATCCTCTATGCCGTGCGCGAGATTCTGGATGGTCATGTGCACGTCGATGCGATGAGCCTGACCTTCATCCTGTCCGCGATTCATGCGGTGGTGCTGGTAGTCAGTGCCGCATGCCTGATTGTGCTCGGCGTGATGCTGCTGCGCAATCATCGCCGGTATGCCGCGCGCTGGACCTACGTGCTGATGCCGTTGACGTTGGCCGACGGCATGCTGTCGCTGGCCCTGACCGGCCTTGGCTTCAACCTGCTGCTGCCGCTGATTCAGATGATTATTCTCGTCGTGATTTCGGTGACCGCCGATCCCTCCCTGAGCGAGGAACGCCGTCTGCAGCGCGCGCTCAGGCGTATGGACGATCGCGATGATTATGAATCGGCTGTGGCGGCCGGCATGCTAGGCCGCGACCAGTCCGGCAAGGGCTATATTGCGCTGGACTTTTTCAATATCTTCTGGCTGTTTACCATCGCTTCGGTGGGTGGCCTGATTGTGGAGACGATCTACCATATGGCGCTGTATAACGGTGAACTTCAGGACCGCGCTGGTTTGCTGTGGGGCCCGTTCTCGCCGATTTACGGCTGTGGTGCGGTATTGGTAACCGTGTGCCTGAATCGTCTGTGGAAGGCGAATCCGTTCTTGATTTTCTGCGCTTCGGCGGTGATCGGCGGCGCGTTCGAATATTGCACCAGCTGGTTCATGGAAGCGGCGTTTGGTATTACCGCGTGGGATTACACCGGCCGTTGGCTGTCCATCGACGGACGTACTTCGGGCCAATTCATGTTCTTCTGGGGACTGATTGGTGTGGTGTGGGTCAAGTGGCTGTTACCGCGACTGCTGGCTCTGATTAATCGCATTCCATGGAAAGTGCGGTATTCGCTGACTGCGGTATGCACGGTGCTGATGGTGATCGACATTGCCTTCACGCTGATGGCCTTGGATTGCTGGTATGGGCGCATGGCCGGCCAGCCGCAGGATTCACCGGTCGCGATGTGGTTCAGCGAACGCTACAGCGACGCTTACATGGCCAATCGCTTCCAGACCATGCATATCGACCCTTCCAAGGCCGGGCGTATGTGAATGGCCGGCAAGTAATTACGCTTCGCGGGCAGAAGGTGCGTAGAACCTAAGACAGCCCTCGCGTGTGGGTGGTAAGCGGGATACACTTTCAAGCGTTGAAGGAATGATTCCCTCCGCTGATGCGCTGTTTTGTGACGCGCGTGATGACGATGGGACAATCAAACGAAAGGCAAGGCACATGGCCGAAGCTACAGCAAACATTGGTGTGATTGGACTGGCCACGATGGGCTCCAATCTGGCGCGTAATCTGGCGCACCATGGCAACACGGTGGCGTTGTTCAACCGCCACTACTCGCGTACCGAGAAGCTCATGAACGAGCATGGCACCGAAGGCAACTTCGTGCCGGCCGAAACGCTCGAGGAATTCGCCGCGTCCCTGAAGCGTCCGCGTACCGCCATCATCATGGTCAAGGCCGGTGCTCCGACCGACGCGACCATCGCGCAGCTGGAAGAGGTGTTCGAACCGGGCGACATCATCGTCGACGGTGGCAACTCCTTCTTCAAGGACACCATCAAGCGTGAGAAGGAAGTACGTGCCAAGGGCTTCCACTTCGTGGGTTGCGGCGTGTCCGGTGGTGAGGAAGGCGCGCTCAACGGCCCGTCTCTGATGCCTGGTGGCACTGCGGAATCCTGGAAGACCTTGGGCCCGATTCTTCAGTCCATCGCCGCCAAGGTGAACGGCGAACCGTGCGTGACCCACATCGGCACCGATGGTGCCGGCCACTTTGTCAAGATGGTGCACAACGGCATCGAGTATGCCGATATGCAGGTGATTGGTGAGGCGTATGACATTCTGCGCCGTGGACTCGGCATGGATGCCGAGGAGATTGGCGACGTGTTCGCTGAATGGAACAAGGGCGACCTTGACTCCTACCTGATCGAGATCACCGCTGAGATTCTGCACCACAAGGATGCCGAGACCGGCAAGCCGTTCGTGGACGTGGTCGTGGATCATGCCGGCATGAAGGGTACTGGTACGTGGACCGTGCAGACTGGTCTGGAATGTGGTTCTCCTGTGGCTGCCATCGGTGAAGCCGTGTTCGCTCGTGCACTGTCTTCGCACGGTGAGCTGCGTGAAGACGCTCAGAAGGAAGGTCTGGCTGGACCGAACAAGACCATCGATCTGGCCGGAGAAGACAAGGCCGCGTTCGTCGAGGACGTGCGCAAGGCTCTGTTCGCTTCCAAGGTCGTGGCCTATGCTCAGGGCCTGAACGAGATTCAGGACGGTGCCAAGGAATACGGCTGGGATATCAACCTGTCCGAAGTGGCCCGCATTTGGCGTGGCGGCTGCATTATTCGCGCCCAGTTCCTGCTCGACCGCATCACCGAGGCCTTCAGGGGCGATAACCCGCCGGCTTCCCTGCTGTTCGATCCGTACTTCGAGAAGATCATCGGCGAATCGCAGGATGCATGGCGTCGCGTGATCGTTCGCGCGGTGGAGGCCGGCATCCCGACCCCGGTGTTCTCCAGCTCCCTGGCGTACTACGATGGTCTGCGCTCCAAGCGCCTGCCTACCGCTCTGACCCAGTCCCAGCGTGACTTCTTCGGTGCCCACACCTACGGCCGCGTAGACAAGCCCGGCGTGTTCCACACGCTGTGGGCTGAAGAAGGCAAGCCTGAAATCGAGGCGTAGCCTCGTGATTTCGGGTTTAGGACAGCCCTGTGGGCTGTCCGGCCTTCTTCAGGCTCGGCGATAGCCGAGCTGAGAAAACAGTAAGCCTGAAATCGAGGCGTAGCCATAGACGAATTAAGCCCCCTCATCAGAGGGGGCTTAATTCACTCACAACTCGGTGACGGTTTCTTCGGTGGAGAACCAGATGAACTCGTCCACTCCGTTGGCGTAGGAGGACGGGTAATCCGGTTTGTTGGGCTGCTCGAAGACATGGGCCAGCGATTCGGCTTTGCCGGCACCGGCGGCGAAGAACCACGTATGGCGTGAACGCGCGATGAGCGGCGCGGTCAATGAAACACGCAGCGGCGGCATCTTGGGGGAGTGGTTCACACCCACGGTGAGCCTATCGGTAACCTTGACCTCATCATGACCAGGGAACAGCGACGCATAGTGACCGTCCGGTCCCATGCCGAGAATCATCAGATCGATTACCGGTTCCGGTCCCAATTCATTCACCAACTCGCGCTCATAGTCGCTCGCGACATCGTCCAGCAACGCATCATTCGTGGCATCGGCGGCGGCGCGAACGGAAGCATCATCGCTGTCGGCCTGATCCATCACATCGGCGATGTCGTCGGCTGAACGGGTATCGGCCGCCATCTCATGAATATTCGACTCAGGCAGCTTGCCATCTGCCACCAGCTGGTCAAGCAGCAGGCGACGGGCCTCCAAAGCATTGCGATCGGTGTCGTAAGCCGGCACAAAACGTTCGTCGCTCCACCAGAAATGCACGCGCGACCAATCAATCGCGTCAGCCAGCGGATCGTTCAGCACCAAGCCCAGCGGCTGCGCGGCCGAACCGCCAGACAGCGCCACATCCACACGCGTGCGATGCGTGCCATCAGGCAATCGTTCGGCGAGCAAATCGAGTAGCGCCAAGACAAAACGTTGCGCGCCAGCCTGAATCATCAGATCTTTATTCGGATACACAATGAGTTTTCGAGTTGCCATGTATGGTCCTTGTATGGGGTATGTGTCGTACTTTGCAATGTGGATTGTGTTGTCAGTTGACAACACAATCCACATTGTGCGACATCGCATATGTCACTTTATTACTCCGCGGGCATGAGCTTCGGCATCGCATGAGGTAGGAAACGATGAGCAACGGCGTTGGCATGGCTCGGCCACAATTGCCGAACTCATTCCAACGCCGCTGTGGCAACGGGTTCTACCGACTTCAGTGACGAATCAGATCCCAGCCTTCGTTGATGACCTCGGCGTAGATCTCATCGGGATCGATGCGACGCAGTTCCTCGGTCAGGCAGTCCTCGATGGTGCGCATCGGCACGGACACTTCCTGCGGAGTCTGGCCGGGCAGCGAGATCAGCGCTTGGTCCTCATACGGGCGTTCCAGCGAGATCACACCGTCCTCACGGGTCAGGTACACGCCGGTCACGGCCTGCGCGTCGGGCACGAACTCAGTTTCGACTGGTACGCCAAGTTTCAGACGCAGCCATGCGCACAGCATTTCCATAGGCAGGAAGTCGGCCTTGCCGGTCACCTTCGCGGCGGTGATGGGCAGGTGCGGCGGCTGATCGAGCATCGAGGCGAGCATTGCGCGCCAGACGGTCAGTCGTGTCCAGGACAAGTCGATATCTTCCGGTGTCCAATTGCGGCGCAAACGCTCAATCGTGGCCTCCGGATTATTGGAGTGCAACGCGTCGGTGATGCGACTGCGGGCCATCGCACCCATCAGATCCTTGGCCGGGTTCGACGGCGGTGTGGTCGGCCACCACGCCACTACAGGCGCATCCGGCACAAGCAGCGGGATAACCAGCGTATCCGGGTGGTTGATAAGGCCACCGCGCGGACGCAAGATGATGATCTCACCGGCACCGGCGTCCGCGCCGAATCGCACTTGGGCGTTCAGGTTGGAATCGTTCGGATCGTTCGGGCCGTCGGTCAAATCGACGGCCGGATTATCGCGACTCGCGCTCACCTCGGCGGCCACTTCGGCCGCGTTCGGTTCGCCTTCGCCGGACTGATCGGCAGGATTGGTATCCGGTACTACGGCAATCACGCGGCACGGGTGCTCACGGCTGGCCGAGTTCGCGATTTCCAGCGCATGCTCTAGGTCCGCGTCCTCGGTGGCGATGAGCAGCGTCAGCACGCGGCCGGTCGCCGATTCGCCGCGCTCCTCGTGCAGCTGTTCGATTTTGTGCGCAATCTCGCGGGTGCGGGTGTTCGGCATATCGATGATCATGGCATCCTCCAGTGGCGGCCGTCGCGCGCCAGCATTTCGTCGGCCTGTGCCGGACCCCACGTACCGGCGCGGTAGGCCTGCGGCTGGCCAAGCGTGGACCAGAATTGTTCAATCGGATCGAGGATCTCCCAGCTGAGGTTCACCTCTTCGGTGGTCGGGAACAACGGCGGATCACCGAGCAGCACGTCCAGAATCAGTCGCTCATAGGCTTCCGGCGAGTTCTCGGTGAAGGAGCGGCCGTAGCTGAAGTCCATGTTCACGTCACGGACCTCCATGGTGGAGCCGCCCGGCACCTTGGCTCCGAAGCGCATGGTGACGCCCTCGTCGGGCTGCACGCGAATCACGATGGCGTTCTTGCCGAGTTCGCGCACGGCGGTCTGCTCGAACGGCAGATGCGGGGCACGCTTGAACACCACGGCGA
>OFLZ01001520.1_pt1 | contig 12987 bp, 15 predicted proteins | sample 1541321 | NCBI WGS metagenome assembly OFLZ01 (sample SAMN04209223, study PRJEB22552) | human gut metagenome | biome: gut; material: feces | host: Homo sapiens | place: USA: Oklahoma | reverse complement strand
ATGGTGGACGTGGTGCGCCGCACGGCACAGCGTGTATTCGTTCCGCTGACGGTCGGCGGAGGAATTTCAAGCGTTGACGATTTCAGAGAGCTGCTCAGAAGCGGTGCGGACAAGGTATCGGTGAACTCTGCGGCTGTGAGGAATCCTCAGCTTATCCACGATGCCGCCGAGATATTCGGCAGTCAGTGCGTGGTAGTGGCAATTGACGCTAAGAAAAAGGGCGACAGCTGGACGGTAGTTGTAAACGGCGGCAGGATAGATATGAATATAGACGCTATCGAGTGGGCAAAGAAAGCCGAAGAACTCGGTGCAGGCGAAATACTGCTCACGTCTATGGATACAGACGGTATGAAAACAGGCTTTGATATAGAACTTCTGAATGCTGTATGCGATGTGGTAAAGATACCTGTTATCGCAAGCGGCGGTTGTGGTACGCTTGAGCATTTCTCGGAGGTGTTCCAAAAGACAAAAGCGTCTGCGGCACTGGCGGCATCGCTGTTCCACTATAAAGAACTCACGGTATCTCAGGTAAAGGAGCATCTTGAAGAAAACAATATACCTGTTCGCCGTGTAGATTAAAAGCAATTCAGGGAGGCTTATAACCTCCCGTTTTTTCTGTTTACTATTGCTTTTTACATCAATCGGTATTATAATAAGATTATTACTATTAAAGGAGAAATCAGATGGATCTTGATAAATATTTCAAGAAGGCCGAGCTTATACCTGCAATTGTCACCGACATTGACACTGGGGCAGTGCTTATGCTCGCATATATGAACAAGGAGAGCCTTAAGCTGACGCTTGAAACCGGCTATACATGGTTCTGGAGCCGTTCAAGAAAAGAACTCTGGAACAAGGGTGCTACATCGGGCAATTTGCAGAAGGTAATCGACATTCACGCAGATTGCGACGATGATACACTGCTTGTGAGAGTAAAACCTGCAGGTCCTGCCTGCCACACAGGAAGCTACACCTGCTTCTTTAAAGAAATATACAAAAACGATGAGGTATGAAAATGACAGTTTATGAAGAAATTTTTGAAGTGATAAAGGCAAGAAAGGCACAGTATGACGCAGGAAACGCACCTGAAAAGTCATACACCTGCTATCTTTTTGACAAGGGCGTAGACAAGATATGCAAGAAGGTAGGCGAGGAAGCCGCAGAAACAATCATCGCCGCAAAGAACGCAGACAATGACGAGCTTAAAAACGAAATAAACGATCTTTTATATCACGTTATGGTGCTTTGCGCTGACAGAGGACTTGAATGGTCTGAGGTCGAAGAAGTGCTGAACGAACGCAACGAAAAGATAGGCAACTTAAAGCAGTTCCATACAACCGACAAGTTATCATAAGGAGTGTTATTATGTTTTCATTTAAAAAGGCGGCAGCAGGAGTGTTATCGTGTACAATGCTGCTTGGTTCACTTGTAATAAGCGGATGCAGTGACAGCAATACATCAGGAACGCAATCCGCAGACAATACGAGCAGTGGCTCGTCAACGGCTCATCAGGGAGAAATCAAGGATATAAGCTCGGTTGAGCTTGTTAAGGATATGAAGATAGGCTGGAGCCTCGGCAACACGCTTGACGCAGGAAACGAAAGCAACAGGGGACAGGATCCGGGATCGATTGAAAAATCGTGGGGCAACCCCGATACTACAAAGGAAATGATCGACGAGATCAAGAAAGCAGGCTTCAATGTTTTGCGTGTTCCCACAACGTGGGACTGGAGCACAGGCGAAGCTCCGGAGTATAAGATAAGTGACGAATGGTTTGCCCGTGTAAAAGAGATAGTTGATTACGGCATGGAAAACGATATGTATGTTATCCTCAACATACATCACGAAACATGGCACTATCCTACCGAGGACAATTACGAGGCGGCAAGCGACAGGCTTAAAAAGGTATGGACGCAAATCGGCAATTACTTCAAGGATTATGACGAACATCTTATATTTGAGGGACTTAATGAACCCAGAGTAATCGGTACAAGCGAGGAGTGGAACGGCGGCAGTGATGCGACAAGAGAGGTCGTAAACAAGCTGGACGCTGATTTCGTATCTACAATAAGAAGCCTTGACGGTAACAACAAGCTCCGTCATCTTATGATACCCGGATATGCGGCATCTTCATCCGAAGTTGCGCTTAAGGCACTTAAAATCCCTGAAAACGACGATAAACTGATTGTTTCCGTACACGCATATATCCCGTACAACTTTGCACTCGCAGACAGTAAGAAGTCGAACAAGTGGGTAGCTTGCAAGGAAGGATTTACAAACGATATTGATTATCTTGCCAATATGCTGAAAACTCTGTTTACAGACAAAGGTCAGGCTGTCATTATAGGCGAGTTCGGTGCCAGAAGCAAGGATAACGAAAAATATCGTGCAGAATGGGCTAAGTATTATGTTACAAAGATGAAAACGATAGGTGTTCCGTGCGTATGGTGGGACAACGGTGCGTTTATAGGAAGCGGCGAGCTGTTCGGGCTGTTCGACAGGCGCAATCTTGAATGGAGATACCCGCTTGTAAAGGACGCTCTTATTTCCGCATCAAACGGTGAATATACGGTAGATGGTCTTAAATCCGATACAGCTATCCTTGATGAACTGAAAAAGGACATTGCTCAGTCGAAAAACAGCAGTGCCGAATAAATACGTTAAAAAGGCAGTGATTTTATCATTGCCTTTTTGAAAGGGACAAATATGCGGATAATAACAGTTGACCTGCACCGGATGACAAAGGACGAGGCACGAAACAAGCTGGTTATGATAATAAGAAATGCACCGCAGGGCAGTGTGGAGCTTCGTGTGACGCACGGGTGCAATAACGGAAATGTACTTCAGCAGATGGTGCGCAGGGAGTTTAAATCGCCAAGAATAGACTATATACAGCCTGTGCTTGCTAATGACGGACAGACGCTTATTTTTCTGAAATAATATTTGTGGATAGAAACAATTTTAAATGTTGCTGTACAAATTTTCTGAAATTTTTAACAAAACTCTTGATTTTTTGTTAAAATAGTAGTATAATTGCTTACTGCAATAAGCAAATACATAAATCTCGGGAGGATAATAACATGGATCGTTTAAAAGGAAAAGTAGCTGTAATCACAGGTGCAAACTCCGGTGTCGGCGAGGCAACAGCGCTTGCATTTGCAAAAGAGGGCGCAACGGTAGTTATATCTGCTCGTCGTATCGAACCTCTTAATGCGGTTGCCGACAAGATAAAGGCTGAGGGCGGCACAGTTCTTGCGGTTCCTACTGACATTTCCGACAAGGCGGCTTGTGAAAAACTTATGGATAAGGCTGTAGAAGCGTTCGGCAAGATTGATATTCTTGTAAATAACGCAGGTGTTCTTGAGAGCGGACTGAAGCCTATCGACCGTTTCAATGACGATGATCTTGACAGAATCATAAATACAAATGAAAAGGGCACTATGTATTGTATGCGTGCCGCTCTGAAATACATGAAGGAATGGGCATCTATCGTAAACGTTGCGTCAGTTGCGGGTGTGATGGGCTGCGGCGGTGCGGCTTATGTTGCGTCAAAGGCGGCTATTGTCGGCATCACAAAGCACACAGCAATGCGCTATGCGGACAAGCATATCCGTTGCAATGCTGTTTGCCCGGGAAATATTCTCACACCTATGACAGCAAACGCTTCAAATGACCTTGACGTTGATATGATTACAGCAATGTCAAAGCACAATGATTTAAGAGTTGGCTCATGCACGGCAGAGCAGGTTGCAGGCATTATCCTGTTTATGGCTTCTGACGAGGCAAAGCCTATCAACGGTCAGATACTGGTAAGCGACTTCGGTTCTACGCTTTAATTTTCCCTATATAATAACAAAAGCGTGTGTGGATTGCCACACACGCTTTTTGCGTCATTGATTCATTTTTTCGGCTTTCTTTTCAAGCGCTTTTATATCAAGGCCGTATTTCTCAAATATCGTTGAAGCGTAGCTGTTTGCTCCCGGCAGACCTTTCTTAATTTTATATCTGCGTTCGCCTGTGGCTTCGTCAACGGTTACCGTTATGCTTTCGGCTCTTGTGTTAAGCTGAGGGTCGGAATTAAGCTCAAGCGCCGCCTTTGCAAGCGGAGTGAGGTGGGTCGCAAATATGCCCCTTACACCGATAATGCAGAAAATACGCATCAGCTGAGCGGCTATGTCGGTACATTCCTGCGGTGTGGTGCTTTGTATGGATTCGTTCATTAAAAGCAGGCTGTGATTTGTTATACAGTCGCTTATCGCCTTGAATTCCTTTACCTCGGTAGTGAAACGGCTTGCGTCTATACCTACCTGTTCTTCCTTAGGAAAATGTGTGTATACGCAGTCTACAAGCGATATTTCACAGCTGCTTGCAGGAACATATAGTCCTGCCTGAGCCATTACCTGACATATTCCGACCGCACGGACAAATGTGGTCTTACCGCCGTTGTTCGCTCCTGTAAGCAGATAGAAGCCTGCGTTTTCGTCAAATGTTATATCGTTTGTTACGACCTGCTTTTGCGGCTTGTTGGATAAATTCCAGACGTTAGCCTCCTTGAAATATATCGGGTCGAAAAGACCTTTTATATCCGCTTTCCTCTGGCTTTCGGGGAGAAGCGTCGGACGGCACATTTCAAGACCCTTTGAGCGTACATTTTCAATCATCATTACCGCACCGCTGTAAAAGTCAAGCTGATACTCTATGGCGTACATATCCTCAAAGCCTATCGCACGGTATTCATTAAGTATATCGTCAATCGAATTAACGTATTTTTTAGTTACCTTATCAAGCTCGGTAAACAATGCCCTGTCAAGATTGTTTACTATCTCCTCACGCTTTGCCGATTGCGGATCGTCAAAACGCTCGTGCAGGTCACGCATAACTTTATGTTCGTTGTTTTTTGAGCCGAAGCTTAAAATTCTGTCTATCACAGTTCCGCTGTCCTCGTACATCTTATCGGAAAAGCCGACAAGACCCATTGAAATCGGAACGAGGTTTTCATCAAAGTTTATGCCGATAGTTGCACTGCGAATCTTGCCGGTCATAGCACTTCGCAGTTCCTCCGACTCGGCTTTCAGCTTCTTATAATGCTTGCTGTTGTAATGACCCTCAAAGAAATCAAACAGCTTTTTAAGACCGGCGGATCTGATGCTCGATGATTTTTCTTCATACAGCTTATGCAGTATCTCCATACATTCGCAATATGATTCAAAGGCTGTAAGGGCAGTGTCAAGCACAGTAAAGCTGTCTGGTGTTGTCAGCTTATATATATTTGTCCTGTCGTTTACGAGCATCTTGTCAACGACCTTACGCAAAGTGGTTGTAAGTGCGGAATCCGCAAGCAGATCGTCTATTATGTCAAGCCTGTATTCTGCAACCGAAATATCGTCGCACAGCTCACCGAGTATCGCCGTCATCTTATACTGATTGTGCGGGGTCAGCTGTTCTGACAGCTGCGCTAACATTAAATCTTTCTCAAATTCGGTCGGCAGCTGTTCTATCTGCGCCTTTCGCTTAAGGCAGGCTCTGCGCTGTTCCTCGCTCGGATAAAGCAGATCGATTATCGGCGGTTTTACATTTGAGTTATCGTATGCCATATCTGCTCCTTAAAGAATCCTGTTTTTGTTTATAACTACGCTGAATTTGACACCAAGCGCTTCTGCGGCTTTTCGGCACAGAGCCATTCGTGTCAGAAAAATCTCGAAATATTCCATCACCGAGCTTATCGAAAGGTCGATAGTAAGGTCAAGTATAAGATTTTTATTGTCTTTTGAAAAATATACTTCCGACTTTTCAACGGCATAATTTACTCTGTCGTGAATATCGGATAACGCTTCTCCGTGACTTTGCTTTTCCTGCTCTGCAGGGCGTACTCTTGAACGTCTTACATCGGACTTGTCAGCTATTATAAGCGCCGCCGCTACCGCATTGACGGGGCTTGCCGTGCTTTCATCGTGATTTCCGATAGCGGAAATTATAAGTGCGATTTCACTTGCAGGCATTCCGAGCTTGTCGAGCAGTCGAAATGCCATTATCGCACCGCTGTGTGCGTGGTCGTTGCGGTTTACCACATTGCCTATATCGTGCATATATGCCGCTATCTGTGCCAGCTCACAATCTCTTTCGGGGTAGCCGAGAGTGCTTAGTATCATATATGCCGTATCTGCCGCACGCTCAACGTGGGCGAGCGAATGTTCGGTATATCCGATACTGCTCAGTGCATCGTCCGCACTGCTTATATATGTCCTTATGTCCTTGTTGCGTCTTATATATTCGTATGTAATATTGCTCATAGTCCTTTTCCTTTCGTCCTATGATTATTGTATCACAGCGAAAGTGGATATGCAAGAAAAAGATAAAAATAATGAGGCTGTTGCAAAAACGCAACAGCCTGCTTTACTTCTTATAGATTTTTATTATCTGTCTGAGTTTTACTCTCACACAGTAGCTTTTGCCTTCATTCAATAAATCAAAGACAGTTTTTTCACATCTGAATGTGTGCAGCTTTTCACTGTCGGGATATTTGCAGTCAACAGTATAATTGTTGCTGTATGTCCATTTTGAACGGTTGGAATTAAGTCCTCCGTGCTTTGTTATCCGTTTGAATATCACCCGTATATGTTTTTTTCTGCCTTTATAGAATATACCGAGAGAAATAAGCAACAAAGCTGAAAGTACAATGCAGATAACTATAACCGTCTGTAAAAGTTGCAGTACATTATCCATGTTTACTTGTCAAGCACAGCCATATAAGCCTTTACTATCTCAACGCACTTATCATAGCTCATACTGCTTGTATCAAGGCAGAGGTTATAATTTCTTGCGTCTGTCCAGTCACGGCCTGTATAGTGGCGGTAATACTCACTGCGTTCCTTGTCTTTCTTTTCGATAAGCCTCATAGCGTCCTTGCCGTCAAGTCCGTATCTGTCGTATACATTCTTGATGGCGGTTTCGGTATCGGAATAGATGAACAGCTTTACAACATCCTTGCGACCCTTTAACACAAAGTCCGCACATCTGCCTACTATCACTGCAGACTTTCCGCTGTCGGCAATATCGGTTATTATCTTTGCGGTGTAGTTGAACAGATTACGGTCGGAGGTGAAATCCTTATGGTCAGGCTCTAAAAGCTCGCCGTCATAGATTTCCTCACGGTTGAAGATAGTATTCTTTATCTTCTCGTCAACTCTGCCGAAAAGCTTCTCGTTGATGCCGCTTTCATCACTTGCCATTCTGATTATCTCTTTATCATAGTACGGAATGCCAAGCTCCTTGGCAAGCATTTTTCCTATAGTCTTGCCGCCGCTTCCCATTCCTCTTGCGATTGTAATAATACGTCCCATAAGCTCCTCCTTATTCTCCGAGATAAGCCTTCTTTACCGAAGCGTCATTGATAAGATCGGACGCCTTGCCCGAAAGTGAAATCTTACCTGTTTCAAGAACGTAAGCCCTGTCTGCAATTGAAAGTGCTTTTTTCGCATTCTGTTCAACCAGCAGAACAGTGGTTCCTGTTTCTCTTATAGTCTGGATTATATCGAAAATATTGCTTACAAAGATAGGCGAAAGACCCATTGAAGGCTCGTCCATTACGATAATCTTCGGCTTCGACATCAGCGCTCTGCCCATAGCCAGCATCTGCTGTTCGCCGCCCGAAAGAGTACCTGCTATCTGAGTTTTTCTTTCTGCAAGACGAGGAAAACGCTCATATACCATCTCAATGTCCTTGCTTATATTTTCCTTATCCTTGCGTGTGAAAGCGCCGAGCTTAAGGTTATCAAGAACAGTGAGGTTCTGGAATATACGTCTGCCCTCCGGAACGTGAGCTATACCCATTTCAACTATCTTGTGAGCGGGTGTTTTGGTAAGCTCAACACCGTTGAATGTAATAGAGCCGCTCTTAGCGTGGAGAAGTCCCGTTATTGTGTGGAGCGTGGTGGTCTTACCTGCACCGTTTGCGCCGATAAGAGCGATAACCTCGCCCTCGTTTACTTCAAATGATATGCCCTTGAGGGCGGCTATCATTCCGTAATTTACATAAAGATCCTTGATCTCAAGCATTGCCATTTTGCAGTCCCCCTTATTCTCCGAGATATGCCGTGATAACTTCCGGATTGTTAAGAACGTCGGAAGTGTTACCCTGACATAAAAGCTGACCGAAGTTAAGTACAGACAGCTTTTCGCATATACCCGATACAAGCGTCATATCATGCTCGATAAGAAGAACGGTCATATCAAAGTTATCTCTTACAAAACGAATCGTATTCATAAGCTCTACCGTTTCGTTAGGGTTCATACCTGCGGCAGGCTCGTCAAGCAGTAACAGCTTAGGCTCTGTGGCAAGCGCTCTTGCTATTTCGAGCTTTCTCTGGTCGCCGTAGGGCAGGTTTGACGCTAAGAAATCAGCTTTATCGTCAAGCTCGAAAACGTGGAGCAGCTCCATTGCCTTCTTATCCATTTCCTTTTCTGTCGAGAAGAAACGTGGAAGTCTGAACACACCCTCTGCAGTGCTGTACTTGTAGTGGTTGTGAAGTCCGACCTTAACGTTATCAAGCACGCTCATTTCCTTGAACAGTCTTATATTCTGGAATGTACGGGCGATACCTGCACGGTTTATATCTCTTGTAGATTTTCCTGTTATGTTTTCACCGTCAAGAGTGATAACACCCTTAGAGGGCTTGTATACTCCTGTCAGCATATTGAACACGGTAGTCTTACCTGCGCCGTTAGGACCGATAAGTCCGTAAAGCTCGCCCTTTTCGATTGAAACATTGAATTCGTCAACAGCTCTCAGACCGCCGAATGATATTCCTAAATTCTTTACTTCAAGAAGTGCCATAATTACTTGACCTCCTTTTCAGCCGTGTCTTTACGTTTGAAAATCTTCAGCACCATACCTTTGAGCTTTCCGAAATTCGTTACGATAAATGTTCTTGCCTTTTCGTTTGATGTGAGTATCATCATAACGATAAGAACGATTGAGTAGATGAGCATTCTGTAGCTGTTGATGCTTCTGAGAAGCTCGGGGATAAGAGTAAGTACAACAGCCGCAATAACACTGCCTCTGATATTACCGATACCGCCGAGAACAACGAATACCAGAATCAGTATCGACAGGTTGTAGTCAAACTTTGAAGCCTGTAATGTAGCGTAGTTGTGTGAGTACAGAGCGCCTGCTATACCTGCAAGGAAAGCAGTGAGTGCAAATGTTATCAGCTTGTACTTCGTTATGTTAAGGCCTACGGATTCTGCGGCTATTGAGTTGTCACGGATAGCCTTTACCGCTCTGCCAGTTCTTGAGTTGATGTAGTTATAAGAGATGATGAGCGTTATAAGAAGCAGAATGAAGCCTACAACGAATGAAGAATCATTCGGCACACCCTTTACACCGAGCGCTCCTCTTATTATTTCGGTGCCGTCTGCTTCAAGATTCATATCTGCCTGATTGAGTGCAATATGAAGACCCTTGCTGTCGATACCGACATAGAGCGCCGCAAATACGTTCTTGATTATTTCACCGAATGCAAGCGTTACGATAGCAAGATAGTCGCCGTTGAGTCTTAATACGGGAATTCCTATCAGTATGCCGAATATAGCGGCGAAGATACCGCCGACAAGTATAGCGAGCGGAAAACGCACCCATTCGACGAGTATTGTTTCTTTTGTAGCTATCGAGAACAGTGCGCTGGCATAGGCACCTACACACATAAAGCCTGCCTGTCCTAAGCTAAGCTCACCGAGTATACCTACAGTGAGGTTGAGCGATACTGCGAGTATCGAGTATACACAAAGCGGAACTAAAAGTCCGTCTATCTGACTTGAAACGTTGCCTGTTGATGAAAGAATCATCATAATAACAAAGGCAAGCATAACCATTATATATGTCGTGAAGCTCTTTTTTGTCTGTGGCTTCAGCATTTTCGTTTTTGCCAAGGCTGTTTTATTATTCACAAAAACCAATCCCTTCTGTAATTATACTTTTTCTCTTACCTTCTTGCCAAGTATTCCCGTAGGCTTTATGATAAGAACGAGAATAAGCACCGCAAAAACGATAGCGTCGGAGAGCTGAGGTGAAATGTACGCTCTGCCGAGTATTTCGATAACACCGATCAGGATACCGCCAATCATAGCGCCGGGTACCGAACCGATACCGCCGAATACCGCCGCAACGAAAGCCTTGATACCAGGCATTGCGCCTGTTGTGTTCTGAAGCGTCGGATAAGCCGAGCAGAGAAGTGCGCCGGCAATTGCCGCAAGTCCTGAACCGATGGCAAAAGTAAGTGAGATGGTTCTGTTTATGTTTATGCCCATAAGCTGTGCCGCATCCTTATCTTCCGATACTGCAAGCATCGCACGGCCGCTTTTTGTCTTGTTTATGAAGAGCGAAAGGCCGATAACGATAAGTATCGAAACGACGATAGCGACTATCGCTTCGCCTGTGATGACCACCTGTCCGTCAAAGAGCGATATACTCGGAACATTTACTACCGAGGTGAAGTTAACGGGCTTTTCACCGAACAGGAGCAACGCTGAATTCTGGAGGAAATAGCTTACGCCTATTGCAGTGATAAGTACAGACAGCGAGGTCGCCTGTCTTAAGGGCTTGTACGCAACCTTTTCAATCACGATACCGAGTACGGTACATACGATAACCGCAATAAGTACGGAAAGGTACGGATTGATACTGAAAGAGGTCATCGAATAGAAAATTACATATCCGCCGACCATGATTACATCGCCGTGAGCAAAGTTAAGCATTTTGGCTATGCCGTATACCAGCGTATAGCCGAGTGCGATTACGGCATATATGCTGCCAAGGCTTATGCCGTTTATGAGGTTATTGAGAAAACCCATTTATAACATCCTTCCTTAGTGAAGTTCTAATACTATTTATTATATCACACGGCATAACCGTTTGCAACATTTTTTTGCATAAAATTCAAAACCCGACAAGCCGGAGCCTGTCGGGTCTTAAAATGATTTATATTGTATACCGGTTATCAGTTGTCAAGAGCAGCGTAGTTGCCGTCCTTGATAACAACAGCCTTAGGTGACTTTGAAACTTCGCCGTTGGCATTCCACTTCAAGCCTGTACCTGTAAGACCGTCATAGCTGAAATCAGCTGCTGTGATACCTGCCTTGAGCTTTTCGCAGATGTCTGATGCGCTCATATCGCCTGTGATTTTCTGGCTTTCGATGAGCTTGGCAAGAATCTTTACGCCGTCATAAGCGTCTGCTGCGAACTGGTTAGGAGTTTCATCGTTGTAAGCTGCCTTATAAGCCTTAACAAAGTCCTGTGTAGCCTGATCCTTTGAATCTGCTGCGAAAGGTGTTAAGAGCATAACGCCTTCTGCGAGTGAAGTATCGAAGTTCTTGATAGATGTAAGACCGTCAAGACCGTCGCAACCGAAGAACTTGGGTGCGAAGCCTGCGTTCTTGCTCTGTGTGAGGATAAGAGAAGCCTGCTGATGGTAGATGGGAAGGAACACAAGCTCTGCGCCCTTGTTCTTGCAGTCAGCAATCTGAGCTGAGAAGTCTGTCTTGCTGTCCTTTGTGAATGACTGTTCGGAAACAAGCTCAAGACCCTTTGCAGCAGCCTCTGTCTTGAATGCGTTGTAGATACCGGAAGAATAAGCGTCTGAACTGTCGTAGATAACGCCGATCTTTGTAGCAACCTTGTTGTCTGCTATATAGTCAGCAGATGCTTTACCCTGGTTAGGATCTGTAAAGCAGATCTGGAAGCAGTTGTCGTTAGCGATAACGTCCTGTGCAGATGCAGAGGGTGTGAACTGGAATATGTTGTCCTGCTTTGACTTGTCAACTACAGCAAGGCATGAACCTGTTGTAACTGTGCCGAGGAATATCTGCATACCCTGATCCTTCAGTGTGTTGTAAGCATTAACAGCCTTATCGCCTGAGTCAGCCTCATCGTCTTCGAATACAAGCTTCAGTTTGTTGCCGTTTACACCGCCTGCAGCGTTTACTTCATTTACTGCAAGCTGGATAGCGTTCTTAACGCCTACACCATACTGAGCGGCATCGCCTGTAAGAGGGCCGCTTCCGCCGATAACGATTGTCTTTTCGCCTTCGGCTACGTTTGTTGAGCCGCCAACATTACCGCTGTTTGCGCTGTTGGATGAACAACCTGCAAATGCTGTTACTGCCATAACTGCGGCAGTTGTCATTGCAAGAACTCTTTTAAAATTCTTCATTTTGAATCTCTCCTTGTACTGATTTGTATGCTTTTGAACATACACATTTATCTTTACTCGCTTATATTAACACGGTTTTGCAAGTTTGTCAAGGTGAAAATTCACAAAAATAAACTTGCATTTTTACTTTATTGTTGTCAATTAGTAAAGTACAGGCTGTTTTAAGTGCATTTTCAGTCGTTTTTCATCGGATTGTCTTAAATAAGCTCATCGTTACGGCAAATTCCGGCTGAAATATTTGCTGTAAAAGTTGAACGTTGATACTTGAAAATCCCCAGAAAACGTGTTATACTTATAAAAATATGTTAATGCTTGCAAAAGGCAGGAAAGGAATTCGTTATGCAGATACACGAATCGGCAGAGGATTATCTCGAATCCGTACTTATATTAAAGAACCGACTTGGCAATGTAAGGTCGATAGATATAGTAAATTATTTTGATTATTCAAAGCCCAGTATAAGCGTGGCAATGAAGAATCTGAGAATGAACGGATATGTTACCGTTGACTCGAAGGGCTACATTGAGCTTACTGAAAAGGGCAGTGAAATAGCAAACAAAATGTATGAGCGTCATACGCTCCTTACAAAATGGCTCACAGCGCTCGGAGTAGATGAGAAGATTGCGGTCGAGGACGCCTGCCGTATTGAGCACGTTATAAGTGAGGAGAGCTTCGAGGCTATCAAAAAGCATATTCCCGCAAAATCAGAATAAATACAGCGCCGCATTGTCGGCGTTCAGACTGTTGATAAACCTCTTGATTATATAAAAATGGGGTCGCAGG
>OFLZ01001503.1_pt1 | contig 13108 bp, 10 predicted proteins | sample 1541321 | NCBI WGS metagenome assembly OFLZ01 (sample SAMN04209223, study PRJEB22552) | human gut metagenome | biome: gut; material: feces | host: Homo sapiens | place: USA: Oklahoma | reverse complement strand
ATCCTTTTCTGTCAGCATCAGATCGCCGTCTGTCACCAGGATCTTTCCAAATTCTTTTGATTCGAGAACATCGATTCGCTGAAACTCGCTCTGCGCACTAAACAGCTGCTTGTCCACACGGATGGACAGTTTCACATTGTCCGTGTGTTCATCTGAAAACCACATTTCCATCACTTTTATCCCCCTTATATCAGAACATTTAAATATTCGATTGCCGCATCTTCAGGTCCCGTCATGGAACACCCCTTTTCTTTGGCATAGAGAATATACTCGATTACATCTTTTGTGATCTTCTCTCCCGGTGCCAGAATCGGAATTCCAGGCGGATAACACATTACGAACTCACTGCAGATTCTGCCTTCTGACTCCCGGATCGGCACTGCCTCTTTTTCCGCATAGAAAGAATCCTGCGGACTCATGATCACTTCCGGTTCGATGTATTCCTGACTGAGCATACCGGTCTTATCTTTCTGATATCTTCTCTTCACTTCTGCAAGGGCGCTCACCAGGCGCTCAATCTCCTGGATCCGGTCTCCGATCGACAGATATGCCAGAATATTCCCGATATCTCCAAATTCGATCTGAATATCATACTCATCCCGCAGAATATCATAGACCTCAATTCCCGCAAGACCAATCTCCAGCGTATGGATGGACAGCTTCGTTGTATCAAAATCATAAATACTGTCTCCATTGATCAGCTCTTTTGAAAATGCATAATATCCTCCGATCCGATTGATCTCTTCTCTTGCATAATCCGCCAGCGCCGCCACTCTTGCAAAAGATTCCTTGCCGCGCAACACCAGATTTCTTCTGGAAATATCCAGACTGGACAGCAAAAGATAGGAACCGCTGGTGGTCTGCGTCAGGTTGATGATCTGTCTCACATAACCCGCATGCATAGACGGACCTACAAGCAAAAAGGAACTCTGTGTGAGACTTCCGCCTGATTTGTGCATACTCACAGATGCCATATCTGCCCCTGCCTCCATTGCCGAAACCGGCAGATTCTCTCCAAAATAAAAATGTGTTCCATGGGCTTCATCTACCAGCACCTTCATACCGTGAGCGTGTGCTTTTTTCACGATAGAACGTAAATCAGAACAAATTCCGTAATATGTCGGATTGTTCACAAACACAGCTACCGCATCCGGATGCTTCTGGATTGCCATTTCTACCTGCGATACTTTCATGCCCAGAGAAATTCCCAGGTTATGATCCACATCCGGATTGACATAAATCGGAATGGCACCGCACAATACCAGCGCATTGATCACGCTTCGATGTACGTTTCGCGGCAATATGATCTTGTCTCCCTTCTTACAACAGGAAAGCACCATCGCCTGAACGGACGATGTCGTTCCCCCTACCATCAAAAATGCATGGCTTGCATGGAATGCCTCTGCTGCCAGCTGCTCTGCATCTTTGATCACAGAAACCGGATGGCAGAGATTGTCCAGCGGCTTCATGGAATTGACATCAATACTGACACATCTTTCTCCCAGCAACTCTACCAGTTCTTTATTTCCTCTTCCGTGTTTGTGTCCCGGCACGTCAAACGGTACGATCCGCATTCTCCGAAACCTCTCCAATGCTTCATAAATCGGAGCATTCTCCTGTGATAAATTTTTCATTCTACTTTCACCTCGCCCTTTTTTGTCAATTCCCCTTTACTTCTGAATGTTTGTGATATAAAAAAAGCGCAGAAAAACGTACGTTACATCTACATTCTTTCTTGCGCTTGCTATGCTTCTTTATATAATGCCAATCTCCTGCTTAAGTACAGGAGCTTTGTCTTTTCTTCTAAGTATAAGCACTACAGATATAAAGGTTTTCGAGTCTATATAGCAAATATTTTACTTTTAATACTCTTATTGACCGTTTCACAAGTTGATGTGCTGTCTACGCACCGGTTATAAAGTAACCAACTTATAAAATTTAAGCTTTTAACTTAATCAATAATGCAGCTTTTGCTGCGTTAAATATTTGCATGGAACTCTCAATATCCGTTCGTTCTCCATACGAATCTATTATACGTGCATGAGTTTGGAATTGCAAGAACTTTTTCCCGATATGTTACTGTTCACACCCAATGTCATTAACTTAACTTCTAATAATAGTGTGATCTGTTGCTTGTGATCAGATTTTCTATCAACTTAAGAAAAAGAGGGGGGATTTTTACTCCGAAATGCGGATGGAATGCTTTAAATTTAGGAGCAATCGCGATTCTATGATGCAATGTATAGATTTATGGGAATAAAAAGGTATCATAACAAGACGAATTTATGAAATTAAAAAAAATCATTTTCATTCGTCTCATTTTGAAGTATATTTATTATGTTTCAATCTGCTTTTGTTAATTTCGGTAACAGAAGCTGATTGGAAGTTTGAACCTTGCTTGGCGAGGAAAGGTTCGTCCGGGCCTGACTGGCAGAATATTCTGAGCAATCAGGCCCTCTACGTCTAATGTTGTTCCATCATGTATTCTCAAAAAATCCCTACATATTTTGATTGCTTCCGAATAATTGACCTGATAAACATATTTCCTCTTTTTTTCAGGGATCTCTACCGCCATAGCGATTTCCGAGCAGAAATTGTACAGGATTGCCCTTGCCCATACTTCCTGTATAATGTATTCATATTTTTGGGAATGAAATGCTTTGAGACACAGCGGGTATTTCAGGTCACGGAAAGAAGTTTCCTCATCCCATCTCAGATGGTACAAGTCCTTGAGATCATCGAAGTCGAAATCAAGCTCCGGAAGATTTGTGATCAGGTTTTCATAACAGCTATCTGACAATTCAATCCGGATGATTCGCAGGGACAGTCTGTATTCGGGATGGCCTTGTGTAATATAATCCATAGGGACATTCTTGCATACAAAACGGTATTGTTCCTCCTGTTCAGGATGAAGTCGTTTTTTCTTTGACTGAGATCTGGATAAAATACGTTCCACATGATAATCAAGTTGCCGGATATTATCTAAAGGAAACCCCAGGATTTTTTCCGTCTTGTCGTCAGTACAGCGCATGACAAAGAACTGCCCATTTTCAATGACATGTGCAAACGCATTATAAGAGGCATATCCTCTGTCACACAAATAAATGACAGGGGTATCTGATTCGGAGCGATCAACCATCTGACAGAATGCGCTGTATTCATTACGTTTGCGGGCAGGCTGGATCAGGAGATCCGTAAATTTTTTGTCCAGAACAGAAAAGAAAGCATGGATATGGATTTGGTTAAATCCTCTGGTGGACTTTCCGTTTGGTTCAAAGAACGTATCCGAATCATCGGGATTCCTGAAAATATCAGCTGCAGAACCATCGCATGCGACTAGGGAATATTTGCCTTTCAACAACTTCTTTTGACATTTTTGAGTAAAAGAAACGAGAAGGCTTCTAAAGGCATCCTCTTTCACCTTTTTTCGTTGTTTGTAAAAGGCAGCTTTTGAAGGGGTATCCGTAGAACGCCCAAAATAGCGGTAGAGCTCTTCCTTAATACAGTCTCCTTCCATGGTCAGGAGCATAAGGAGAAGACGTTGGAATCCCAGTTTTCGATTACGTGAAAAGTCTTTGCCGGGATGGAGCACATAATGTTCGGGGTTGGCAGCAAGCTCATGAATGGAAGTGAATAGCATTGCTTTAACAACATTAGAGTATTTCATAAAGTACCTCCTTGATTATGTGAAAGTGAATCAATAGTTTCTAATTAAAAAAACTGCACACTTTGAGGTACTTGTCAAGTGCTATTAAAAAAATTTAGTTACTGGTAGAAAAAAAGAATTCAGACATAAGATCTGAATTCTCGTTAAGTTAATGACATTGGGTGTGAACAGTAACGAGAGCAGTGTATCTGCACAGCAGGGGCAAGTAAGTTTTGTATTATTATTTTTGCGATTCTTCCTAATGACAGCTGTTACTTCCGCATCCCTGCTCACCACATGTATGTCCTTCCCCGTGGCTGTGCTCATGGTGAGAACACTTCACATCCGGATTATAATCCAGTGTTTCATTAATAAATGCTTCCACTGCCTTATCCGCATCTCCCAAAACTCCTCCGAAAAGCTTAATGCCTGCTGCCGCTAAAGCCGTCTGTGCGCCGCCTCCGATTCCGCCACAAATCAAAACATCTGCATTTAATGCATTAAGAACTCCCGCCAATGCGCCATGTCCGCTTCCGTTCGTATCTACTACCTCTGAACGTACTACTTTTCCTTCCTCTACATCATAAATCTTAAATGTCTCTGTGTGCCCAAAGTGCTGGAAAATCTGTCCATTTTCATATGTTACTGCTATTCTCCTCCTTTTTCCACTGCATATTTTTGGTAAATCTCCTGTTTGTAACATCCTCCAAAGCTGCAGCTGCTACTCTGACCGTCGCAGATTCTGAAATCCCCGCCCTCGATTCTAAGCGGATGTCCATCAATGAGCGCATCTGCTATTTTTTTCCTGGCAAGCTCGTAAATCCGTTGAACTGTTGTTCTTGCAATCTGCATAGATACTGCACACTGCTCCTGACTATAACCTTTCTTGTCCAAAAGACGAATTGTCTCGTACTCATCTACCGTCAGAACAATGGGTGTTTTTTTCTCAGTATCATCTGCCGGAAAAAATTCTAAAACATTGGGGAAATGGCAGACTTTTCTGCATTTTACTGGTCTCGGCATAAACTGCTTTTTCTATCGTTTTACATTTAATCTGCTTTTCTATCCAATTATCTTGTGCATTTTTAATGATGTCAAATCATCGCTCTTTTTCTTTATTTACATTTTTCAGTTACAATAACATATCCTTAACAAATGTATTCCGATAGTCACTCGGTGATATTTTATATCTTTCCTTGAAAACTCGGTTAAAGGTTCTTTGACTTTCAAAACCACAATCAAAACATATATTAGTTATAGTATCCTGTGTATTTTCCAATGCAGCAACTGCATAATTTAATCGTACTCCATTCACATATTTATTAAAATTACAATGAAAGGTTTTGGCAAACATTCTTGACAATACATATTTACCAACTCCCAAATCGAGTGCCATTTTTTCCAGACTTATTTCATTTCTAAAATTCTTTGCTATATACTCCACGGAATTATAAATAAGATCATCACTTCCTAATGACTTTTTATCAATCATCGGCATGTCAGTAAATACATATGCAATAATTATTTGCGCATAAGCCTGCGCCAATATTGAATTACACTCTGGATTTTTTGTCAAAAAATTGATTGCGTGAACCACATCCGGATGCATATTTTTTTTCTTTAACACTGGATTCTCAGGACTATATGTTTGCAATTCTTTCAGATATCCAGATAGTACTGCCGGATCAATATGTAAAAAAACGACTTTGTTTTCTCTTTCTCCGAAGACTTGATAATGATGTATTACATTTGGAAACACGATTGCGAAGTCGCCTTCATTCATATCATATAGCTCTAACCCCACTCCAAGTGCAATATTACCATTTGTCACATATACAATCTCTATGGCTTCATGTAAATGTGGTGGCATGTGTACTACTCTTTTCCACTCGACCGATATTCCTTTATCTCTATTTTCATATACTAACAACATTTAGAACCAACTCCTTTTTCTTAGCTTTTATTTTGTCATATTGTCCCATTTTTATCTGCCCATTTAGAAAAAGGACACTGCATCGTATGATACAGCATCCTTATCCTTTCTATGTGAAAATAGTTGTTGTAAGAACAAATTATGCAAACACAAACATCATATTAAAAACTATTCACTAATCTTGAGCTGCTCTATATTTTTTACTCCCCTAGTTCAATATTTATCGATACATCCTGTATATCTTCATTGCAACTAACAAATGGTAAATGAATATCTGATGTCTTCTTCCGCACTGATATGATATTCGTCTTCCACATCACTTTGCCAGCTGTCGATACCTCCGACTCCTCTGACTGCTCCGTATACGCATAAAACTGTTCTTCTTGCTGGTGGTAATTCCTCATGATGCAGAGCATTTTCAATTTCAGATGCTGTATAAGGAAGGCATGAAAAAGCAAATTCCTTGTCTTTCTTCTCAATACGGAGTGTCTGTGGTGACTGATCTGTTCTACTATTGTCAAGACTTGTATGTCTGCTAATTTCAAGCCACTTTGTATCCATTCTCATTCCACATTCCTGTGGGACAAGGTAAGGTGTCAGGCTCAAATCCGTCACTTCATAAATGCCTTTTTGGGCACCTGCTTTTCTATCCGGATATGTCTCCCCTGATAATCCTTTATAGATATATTTATCTGCAAGTGTTGGCATGATAAAACGCATTCCAAATACTGGAATCTCAGGCAGTCCTTTTACTCCATTATAATGTACATCCACCTGGATTTTTCCGGATACATCAACCGTATATGTCACAAGTACCGTTGTTGACGGATTGGATATTGTCTCATAAGTATATTTTACAATGATCTCATCAGCAAAAACATCCCCACCGAAGCTGTTATTGTCCGGTGCATATGGTTTCTGCACTTCTCCATCCATGATAACCTGTGTTTCCTTACAGTCAATAAACATATCTGCTGAAAGCCAGCTTCCGCTTTTGATATGGAACTTGCTTCCTCTGTCGTTATCTGTCAGCGCTCTCCAGAAAGTAGGTTTTGGGCAACGGTACAGCCACTCATATCCGTTTTTAACGATAGATTCCAGTCCGCCTTGTGCATAAGAAAAAATATAATCAAATCCTTCACCATGTACACCAAGTGTATAGTCACCATAGACCACTCTTAATTTATCTGTATAAGCCATAGTAATACCTCACTTCCTGCATTGCCGGTTTCTCTTTTCTGTCAGCAAATACGATTCCATTTGCTGAGAATTCATAGTCTGAAGGTTTATCGTCAAAGTCTCCGCCATAGCGTAAAACTTCTTTTCCTGTCACCGGATCTTTTACAAGAATTGCCTGATCGATAAAATCCCATATAAATCCACCCTGATACATATCATATTTATCAATCAGCTTCATATAAGATCCCAGACCTCCCATGGAATTACCCATGTCATGCATAAACTCACATAATATATAAGGTTTCTTCGGATTGTTATTCAAATACTCCTCTACATCCTCCGGCTTTGCATACATTCTTGTTTCCATGTCAGAAATCGTATCCTCATATGCCCTATTGTAATAAGAACTTTCATAATGAACTAATCTTCCATCTTCCTTTTCAGCAAAATAAACGTTCATTACTTCAATGTCATCACCCGCATAAGATTCATTTCCTAAAGACCAGAATAAAACGGATGTATGGTTTTTAAATGTTTCAAAATTGTTTCTTGCACGATCAAGTACAGCCTCTTTCCACTGTGGAAAAGATCCCGGCACATTGCAGGATGGTTCGATTGCCCCTAATTTCTGGAAGGATCCATGACTTTCCAGATTCGTTTCTGCCATCACGTAAATTCCTGCATTGTCGCACATATAATACCACGGTATCTGATCCGGATAATGACAGGTGCGTACCGAATTAATATTATTTCTGAGCATACATGCGATATCTGCTCGCATATCTTCTAATCCAATGCATCTTCCTGTTTCTGGATTCCACTCATGACGGTTTACTCCTGTGATAACCAAGCGTTTTCCATTTAAATAAATAATCTTATCAATAATCTCAATTCTTCTGAAACCAATATCGTAAGGGATTACTTCTACTAGACTTCCATCTTCCGCCTTAAGCTCTACATACGCATGATATAAATAAGGATCATGATTATCCCACAGTTTAACAGTTTCTAGATCACTACAAATCGTACCTTCTAATTGGTCATTTTCTTTCTTTAACTGTACAGATTTTTCTACTAACAGATTTTCTTCCCTGTCTTTTAAAATAAAATTAGCAGTGATACTCTGAGCATCCGGTGCAGATACTTTCATGCTGACAGATACGCTTCCACTTACATTATCCCGATTCAACACAGGTTGAAACCATACATCATCCATATGTACATCCGGTATCGCTTTCAAAGTAACATTTCTAAAGATTCCAAAAAAGCGGAAAAAGTCTTGGTCCTCTAAAAATGCTGCTGTGCTCATCTTGTGAACCTGAACTGCCAGCACATTTCCCTTTTCTTTTATATAAGGTGTCAGGTCAAACTCAGAAGGCGTAAAACTATCTTCTGCATAGCCCACAAACTGACCATTCAGCCACAGATACATCGCTTCTTCTACACCTTCAAAACAAATATGGATTCTTTTCCCACACATGCTCTTATCCAGGTCAAAGTATTTGATGTAGGAACCTACCGGATTGTACTCTGCTTCTGAAAACATTCCTTTTTCTGCTCCGGTCGCCTCCATGCTGTAAGCTCCTCTGTGGTACTCTTTTCCTTCCCACGGATACATGGTGTTAATGTAGCGGATCTTATCATATCCAGCCAGTTCAATATGTCCCGGAACCATAATTTTATCGAATCCTGATGCATCAAATGTTTCCTCATAAAAATTAACTGGTCTGCTTTTTACATTTTTACTATAAGAAAACTCCCACTGCCCATTTAATGACTGAAATAATGGGTTTTTCTCTTTTTTCATGTCCGAATAATCCGAATAGTAGGAATGATCACTATGCGGAGCTAATTGATTCACCTTAAATACTTCCGGATTATCCAACCATTTCATATCAGCATTCATATTTTTCCTTCCTTTCCAAACAAATCCCCAAAAAAGATTTTTGGGATTTGTTCGTTAAAAATTTCTTGTTCTATTTTAGTATACACCTACAAATGAGATTACAGGAGCAACTCTTGAATCTTCAATACGAATTTCAATTGCATCTGTTTCTACGCCCTGCAAATCGATGATCTTCTTATAACCAATTGTGGTAGCATCCACCATTTTTTCTTTTCTTCCATCTTCTGCCGCATACCATACAGAAAACTTCTCCACTCGCTGACTGAAAGGAATTGCCTCTTTTAATACCAGATAAGATAATTTCTTTTTCTCTGTCCACTGCAGATGAATTGTCAATTCTCTGTCCCCGGCTTTATTTCTGAACACATTCTCATAATCATCTACTCTTAAGAGATCTGCATTTTTACCTTCCGCATCCTTTTCCGGAACTGTTGTAATTTCAGCGATATCTGCCAAATTATCTTTAAACGTGCTTCTTATAAAATCTCCAAGCATTTTTACATTATTAACATCTGTCTGATGAAGTTTTCCATTTTTCATTGGAGGAAGATTCAACAGAAGTGTTGTATTTCCACCAACTGAAGATAAATAAATCTCTTTCAGGTTTTCGAAAGAACGAACTTGATCATCTTCTTCCTCATGATAGAACCAACCTGGACGGATAGAAACATCTGTTTCTGCCGGATAATATGCTAATTTTTCTTCATTACGCAAGCATTCACGGCTTCCAAGATCTTCCTGTGTTTCATCTAACGGACGATTTCTGAACTCTTCATTATCTTCCTGCTGGCTGAGCTGTGCTGTAATCGCCGGATCTGTCATATCTGCGGCAACGACACTCCACTCACTTGGACGAACTTGTCCGGCTTCGTTTCCACACCAGCGGATATCCGGACCTGAAATTGAGATCACGGCGTTTGGCTGGAGTTTACGCATCACTTCATAATATCTCTGCCAGTCATAAACCTGTTTCTTTCCATTGCTGCCTTCGCCACATGCTCCGTCAAGCCAGATTACAAATATGTCACCGTAGTTTGTTAAAAGCTCTGTAAGCTGATTCACATAGTAGTCATCGTATTCTTTGCCTTTTCCATAAGATTCATTGTTTCTGTCCCATGGTGAGAGATAGACTCCAAACTTCAGGCCATATTCCTTACATGCCTCTGCTGTTTCACGAACGATATCACCTTTTCCGTTCTTATAAGGTGAATTTTTAATACTATGTTCTGTATATTTGCTTGGCCATAAGCAAAAGCCATCATGATGTTTACAAGTCAGTATTAATCCCTTCATTCCACCTTCAGCAGCTGTCTTTGCCCACTGGCGAGCATCTAACTCTTCAGGATTGAAGATAGCTTCCGGTTCATCGCCTAATCCCCACTCACTTCCTGTAAAAGTATTTACTGTAAAATGGATGAAACAGAAATACTCCATATTCTGATAAGCGATCTGTCTTTTGCTTGGTATAACTGAAATTAAACGTTCATCCTCTTTCATACCCTTGTATTCCATTTTAACACTCCTCCAACTGTTTTCTAAGCTTTTCATTAGCATCTTCTACATTCATTCTTGACATGATAAATGTAATGATCAATGACAATACCATCGGAATCCACAAATACATAACATGCAGCATGTTCAGGCATGATTCTGGCTGGATTGTTGCTTCTTTCACAAATCCACTTGCATCAAGTAACCATCCACAAAGAGCAACTCCGATTCCTCCTCCGATTTTTGTACCAAAGGAAGTACAAGAATACATTGTTCCGTCAATGTGTTTATGTTTTGTAAGGTATGTATATTCTGAACAGCTTGCAACAACGGCTCCCATATCACCCTGCCATGGTGCCATTCCAAGTGCTGCTATCGCTGTGAACGCAAGCATAAGTGGAACACTGCCCATATAACCTGCAAAAACAACTCCAAGACGACCTGCTGTTCCAAGAATATAACCAGCAAGATTCATTCTATATAAACCTTTCATCTTTTCTACCAGCATAGGTGTAATGCACATTGCGATGATGACAGGAATATTGATTGCCCATGAAAATACAGAATATAAATCTTCATTTTTCAGTATGTAAATCATGTAATAAATTCCCATATTTAACATAGCTGAATAAATCTGCTGACAAATATAAGTAGCACAGATCATAAGATAATATTTATTGGAAAATAAAAGTTTTGCTGCCTCTACCAGACTATATTTTTCTTCTGTGTGGTCTTTACCTGCTTTTAATTCTTCTTCCGGAAGCTCCTTGATTGAAAATACGGAAATTGTATTTACAATCAATCCGATGATAGCATATACTACAGCAACTGTTCTCCAAGCAGCTGCTCCACCGCCTGCTGCTCTTACAAACTGAACTGTAACAGACTGAATAAGTAAGCTTGTTGAAAATGCAAAGATAAAACGCCATGATCCCATCTCTACACGTTCTCTGCTGTTTTTTGTACAAAATGTAACCAATGATGCATATGCAATATTATTTGCAGTAAAGAATACAGCATTTAACAGTGTGTATGCGATAAAGAACCATGCGTACTGAGCTGTTGTTCCAAGACTGTCCGGTATTGCAAAGTTTGCTACAAGTGTTACCGCACAACCAATATACGCATAAAGCATCCAAGGTCTTGCTTTTCCAAGTTTGCTTTTTGTTTTGTCAATCATAGTTCCAAAGAACATATCGCTGATTCCGTCAAATAACTTTGATACCATGATCAACGTTCCGATAATACCCGGATTTAAGCCTACTGTATTTGTCAAATACAGCATTACGAATGATGATAGAAATGCATACACAACATTTCCTGCCAGATCTCCTGAACCATAACCTACCTTATTATACCATTTAAGGTATCTTTTTTTTTCCATGTGAAACTTCTCCTTTCAACAACTATCTTTAGTTTCCACAACTTTTATATAATTTTACAAAAATTATATAAAAATTTTACGCCAGAATAAATATCATAAATGGAACAAAACATACACAAAATAACCTTTTTACTTTTTGTTTTTCGTTGTTATCCATTATTAAAAATGGACTTATCATTAAATTTGTGTTAAAATCAAACTAAATCTATCATTTTTGTTTAATTTTCAGACAGTTTCTAATTATTTTCATATACGGAGGTAGCAATGTACACAAACAATGCATATCTAAATGATTCGCATATAGACAGAAAGGATAAATCAAATCCACTTATTGTAACAATGTGCGGAACTTATAAGTTATATACCAAACCAAAACTTCCTACATGGAGACCCCGTGGCAGAGTTGACTTTCAATTATTATACGTTGCTTCCGGGAAAGCTCATTTCTATTTTGATGAGGATGGTACTGATACCATTGTACATGCTGGTCATATGGTTTTATATCGCCCCAAAGAACCTCAAAAATATGTCTATTATGCCAAGGATCACACAGAAGTATATTGGGTTCACTTTACTGGAAGCAGTGTCACAAATCTACTTCGTTCCTATGGCATAACCAAAGATAAGCGTGTCTTTTATTGTGGTTCTGATCCTGAATATAAAAATCTTTTTTCGGTTATGATAAAAGAGTTACAGATGTGTAAATCTGGTTATTCCGAAATGCTCGAAATGTATTTAAGACAGATTTTTATTAGATTACAGCGTCATTTTGAGCAAACGATTATGACAGACACATCCCAGATAGCAGAAGAAATAGACAAAGCCATTGTTTATTTTAGCGAACACTATAATGAAGCAATTAATGTTGATGCCTATGCTAAACAGAACCACGTCAGCACAAACTGGTTCATACGCAATTTCAAAATGTATACCGGAACTACGCCAAAACAGTTTATTTTGCAAAAAAGAATTAATAATGCTGAAACACTACTACAAAATAAACAATATAACATTAAAGAGATTGCACAGATAATAGGCTATGATAATCCTTTATATTTCAGCCGAATCTTTCAAAGAACGAAAGGTATATCTCCATCCGAGTATCGCAAAAACATATAAAGTATAAATAAAAAGGGAAGAGCTGATCAGTCATATTTATCAGCTCTTCCTTCTTGTTTGCAAATTTTGTCCATCTTTTATATTTATTTGGCAAGTAATATTTCGTTTCACATTTTATAATGACCTTGTCAACAGAAAGGAGATGAACTTCTATGAGAAACAAATTCCACAACTTTGTTCAACAACTACTTAACTTTTATGCAGACTTTTTTACTCGCAGATATTATCCTTTATAATTATGCAGTTGTTTCCACAACTTTATTTACACAACTGATATTTAAATTTCTAGGATTGATTTTTTGCAAACTTTTATTTTGTTTCACACTTTATAACAGCCTTATCAACAGAAAGGAGATGTATTTCCATGAGAAACAAGTTTTATAACTTTATTCAGCAACTGCTTAATTTCTATGCAGACTTTTTTACTCATAGATTTTATCCTTTATAGTA
>OFLZ01001486.1_pt1 | contig 13194 bp, 14 predicted proteins | sample 1541321 | NCBI WGS metagenome assembly OFLZ01 (sample SAMN04209223, study PRJEB22552) | human gut metagenome | biome: gut; material: feces | host: Homo sapiens | place: USA: Oklahoma | reverse complement strand
CTACGCCCCAAACCCCATTTTCAAAAATTATATAGGTTTATCGACAGTCTGAGACAGCGCCGTCCGGCACTGCCTTTAATGTTTATGAAATTATTGCAATTACGCCTGTTCGCTTGGAGCAAAGCCTGTTCTTTTCAGAGCCTTTGAAATTGCGAGAGCGGCAAAGTATGCGAGAACTACGCTTGCTATATCCTTTATAAGATAGGGAGCGGATACGAGCAGGAAGCTGGATAACAGATCCTTGCCTGCAACGAGAGCGTACTGTACAAATCCGCAGATATGGCAAGCGGCAACGCCTAAGATGCCCATTGCTATTCTAAGCGGTATACGGAACTTTTCGGGCATATTTCTGAATGCGATTCCGCTGATGGCCGCCATAGCGATAAAGCCGATTATAAATCCGCCCGTAGGACCTACTATTGAAGCGATTCCGCCCTTGAAGCCGCTGAATACGGGAACGCCTACCGCACCGAGCAGAACATAAACGACCGTTGAAACGGTTGCTCTTGCCGTGCAGAGATAAAAGCCGCAGAGGGCTATCGCAAAGGTCTGTAATGTAACCGGTACGCCGGAGGGCATCGGTATCGCTATCTGCGAAAGTACTGCCGTAATTGCCGCAAAGAGCGCACAAAGTACGATTGTTGTGATTTTCTGTCTGTTCATATTTTTTGTTTCCTTTCCATTTTGTCAAACGACTTTAACAGAATACCACCGACAGCGCTTCATGTCAACCGAACCGCACAAATGGGTGACAATTGAGAACGGTCTGCGTTATAACTTAATAACATAATTGTACAAAATAACTAAAAGTTATGTGGTAAATGTGTGAAAAATGCAAATTGATTTTTTGGCGGGAAGAGGTTATAATTAATTTGCTGAGATTGTTGTAAACTTTTAACAACACTCATAAGAATGAAACATATACAATTGTTTGGAGGTAATTAAAATGAAGATGAGAAGATTCATCGGTGCAGCAGCTGCAATGGCAGTAGCTGGCACACTTACAGTAGGCGCAGCAGCAGAAACTTATAATGCTTATATCGGTTTCCAGACTACTGCATGGTCATTCAGAAACTCTTTTGATGACGCTTCATATGGTAAGGACGTTGCAGACGGCAAGTACTTCAACAGCGTAATCGTATGGGGCGGTAACGACCCTGAAACATTCCCTCAGTATGAAGATAAATTCGATGATGATATGCCGGATGGTAGTGGCGGCTATGTTATTCCTGCTACATACACAGATGTACAGATCGACAAGGACGGCACATACAAGGTTGGTGTTACTGACTTTGACTGGGCACTCGACAGTTCTTCTTCTTTCAACCTTCTGTTTGTTTCAACAGATATTCCTTTCAACAAGGACGCAGGTGAAGACGGTGAATCTATCGCTAAGTTCTCTGACTGCAAGATTATCGTTGATGGTACAGTAACATCAGAAGTTGCTGCTCCTATCATTGATACAGAAGCCGGTAAGAAGTCAGGACATACAAAGCTTCTGTTCGCTAACATCTGGAACGATGCTCTTAAGAAAGATGGCTATAACGGTGCATACCCCACAAAGTCTTTAGAGATTGAATTCACAGTTTCAGGTCTTGATGCTGCTAACCAGCCCGCTGACACAACTGCTCCCACAACAGGCGATTCTACAAAGCCCAACACAAACACAGGTGTTGAAGGCGTTGCAGCAGTTGCAGGTGTTGCACTCCTCGCAACAGGTGCAGTAGTAGTTGCTAAGAAGAGAAAGTAATCTTAAAAAGATTAACGAATAACGACAGCCCTCATTCGTGAGGGCTGTTTTAATATCACGACCGAAAGAGGAAATATGAAAAAATCTATAATCAGACGTGCGATAGCTGTGTTTATTGCGGCGGCTATGCTTGCAGGCTGTGCGGCGCAGGACAGCGGTGTATTATCGTCTGTCGGAAACAGCTCGGCGACCGAAAGCAATATATCGTATGTTGAGGATACGAGCAGTGTCGATGAAAATTCCGAGGTTACTTCCGTTGACAGCTCAGTAACAGAGAGCGACACATCTTCCGATACCTCCGAACAGGAAGAAAGTAATACTTCAAAGCAGGAAAATACATCAAAGGCAGAGAACACCGAGAAGCCTGGCGATACAACAAAGGCACCGTCAACTGCCGACACGAAAAACAACAGCCAGAGCAAGCCTGCGGCTTCTTCAAGCAATTTCACTGTTCAGTGGAAGAAGTCGAGCAGCTGGGAAGAGGGCGGTAAGAAGTGCGGAGGTTATGAGATTGTTATAACCAATAACGGCGATACGGTGAACAGCTGGACGGCAAAGGTAACCGTCCCCGGCAATACAAAGCTGATGTCGCAGTGGAACGGAATATTCAGCATTTCGGGAAACACAATGACGGTCAAGAACGAGAGCTACAACGGAACTATAGAAAAGGGAAAGAGCGTTTCGTTCGGCTTCAATTATTCGGCTGACGCTTATATCAATGAGGGTAAAGTGACTGTGAACGGAAGTACCGCAGGAACGAGTTCCGGAAATAACAGCAACAATAATAATAACAATAATAACAATAATAACAATAATAATACGTCAACGACCAAAAAGCCGGCGGCAACAGTTCCTCAGGCGCCGAGCGACCCTAAAGGCACTACGCCGGTATCACAGCACGGTCAGCTTTCGGTAAAGAACGGACAGCTTGTTGATAAGAGCGGCAAGGGTTATCAGCTCAGAGGAATGAGTACACACGGGCTTACATGGTTCCCCGAATTCGTAAATGAGAGCGCATTCAAAACGCTCCGTGACGACTGGAACACGAATGTTGTCCGTCTTGCAATGTATGTTGACGAGTGGGGCAACGGTCAGTGCTATATGGGCAACAAGAGCGGAAGCCTTGAACTGCTTGAAAAGGGTGTTGACATCTGCATCAAGCTGGATATGTATGTTATCATCGACTGGCACGTTCTTAATCCCGGCGACCCGTCCAAGTATACAAACGAGGCAAAATCATTCTTTGAAACGGTATCAAAGAGATATGCAAAATATCCGAATGTAATTTACGAGATATGCAACGAGCCGAACGGCGGTGCATCGTGGAGCGGTAATATCAAGCCGTATGCGGAAAAGATAATACCCGTTATCCGCAAGAATGCGCCGAACTCGGTAATTATAGTAGGCACGCCGACATGGAGTCAGGAAATCGACAAGCCGCTTTCAGACCCGCTGAACTACAAGAATGTAATGTATGCGTTCCACTTCTATGCGGCAACTCACGCAGGACTTCGTTCAAATGTAGAAAACTGCGTGGCGCAGGGACTGCCTGTATTTGTGTCGGAATTCGGTACTTGTGACGCATCGGGCGGCGGTGCAAACGACTTCAACGAAACACAGAAGTGGCTTAGCTATTTTGACAAGCAAGGCATAAGCTACTGTAACTGGAGTATCTGCAACAAGGATGAAACCTGCTCGGTACTGCGGCCGGGAACATCGGCAAACGGTAACTGGAGCGAGAGCGATCTCACCGAGAACGGCAAGTGGATTCGTAACTGGTTCCGCAAGCACTAAGTGCCCGTGGGGCACGGCAAATTCCGACCTTTTGAGAGGTTTGCGGTTTGCGTGACTTTGCGGGACGGTCGGGGTTAAACGATGTCTGAAAACAAGCTGTCGAAATACTTGTTTGTTTACTCCCGCCGTCAAACAAACGTGAATATACAGCAACCGTATTTAAAGGCGGAAATGCGAGCCGAGGCACTCGGCTTCCGACCTTTTGAGAGGTTTGCGGTTTGCGTGACTTTGTGGGACGGTCGGGAATTGACGATAGCCCGCAATAATCGGTAATAAAAAATAGTAGAATTTTTCTCTCTGCCGCAAGATGATTTTAGGTCGGTTGAGGGATTAGAAAACGCCGGAAACCCGCATAAACTCTATGTTTTTGCGGGTTCTCGGCGTTTCTTTTATCGCCTGTATTAGTGGTGCTTTTTCGGTAAATGGTGCCCAAATGGTGCCCAAATCCCACGCGGGGCTATAAAACGATATAAGAAGCGGTAAAGAGATACAGCGGTTAAAGCTCTAAATCGCTGCTCTTTTTCTTTGCCGCGCTCTTTGCTTTTTTCGGCTCGGCTTTCTCTGCCTTTGCCGGGTCAGCCTGTTTGACCGTCCCATGATAAGCGTCTAAGACTTCTTTCTTGCGTTCAAGCCGCACGTCCACATAACGGGCGGTAACAGCTTCAAAGTTCATAGACAGTCCAAGCGATACGCCGATACCCGCAAGCGTATGTCCTAACACTTCGCCTACGGTGTAGAAGTCGCCTGTCAGTTGGTGCATATTCGTAGCCGCCGTATGGCGTAAATCGTGAAAGCGGATATGCGGCATATCCAAATCTTCAAGCAGTTTTCCAAACTGGGAAGATACCCACGACGCGGAGATAGGGGAACCGTCCGGCTTCGCTACAACAAGGTCATTGTCATAGTATGGCTTTCCGTCTTTTTCTGCCTGTTCGCGCTGCGCTTCCTGCATAGCAAACTGTTTGAGGAAGAACGGGCGGGCAAGCTCTGTGATAGGCAGCTTTCGCCCGTTGGATTTCGGCGGTGCCATTTCCTCAATGACTTTTGTTTTCGGCGGCACCTTAAAGGGTAGCTGCTCGGAAACGTCAAAGGTGTTGTTTTCCAAATCCACATTACGCCAGCGCAAGCCCAGGATTTCAGAACGGCGCATACCGTAAAGCCCGCCTAAGATAACGGGCATTTCCCAAACGGTACCCTCGACGCGCTGCATAAGGGCTTTTACCTGTTCCGGCGTATAAGGGTCGGGGGTCTTGTCGCTCTTTCCAAACTTCGTAAGCGTGTCCTTTGCTGCGTTTGTTTCGATATAGCGGTATTTCCGGGCATGGCTCAACGCCACGCTCAAAACACGCTTTGCCCCGGCTGCGGTGGACGGTTTCAAGCCTTTGTCAATAATCTGCTGAAACATTTTGTCTACCATAGCGGGGGTAAGCTGATTAAGGGCAACGCCGCCGATATAGGGATTGATATAGTTTGCAATCGTCTTTTTGTACCCGTCGTAAGTAGAGGGGCGCAAGTTCACTCTTGCATAGCTTTCCACCCATTCATTCAGATAGCTTGCAACGGTCTGTTTCCGCTGTGAAGCGATAGACGCAATCTGCCCCGGATTATGGAGCTTTGCTTTCATCTCTGCTTCATGCTGCGTTGCTTCCTTTTTTGTCGGAAAGCCCTTTTTGGAATAGGTTTTCTTTTCCCCATTCGGGGCGGTGTACTTGATATTCACGTCGTAAACTGTTCCCGGTCGCCCGGTCAGTACGCCGTTGCTGTCGCGTTTATTCTTAACCTGCCTTGTTGATATAGCCATAGCTTAACCTCCCTGTCGTGCCGGGGGCTTCGCTGTCGTCTTTGCCCTGTGATACCAGTCCCAGATTGCAGCGTCAGCTATCAAACGGCGGTTTCCATTCTGTATATATTCAAGCTCGCCGCTATCCATAAGCTCGCGCAGCTTATTTTCCCCGATACCGCTAATCTTGCTCATTTGCTCAACGGTCTTTAACATAGGGAATACAGGGATAGCGGGGCTTGTTGTTTCCTTTTTTGCCATAGGAAAATACCCCCTTTCATAAATGGCTAAAAAGTCAAGTTACAAAAAGTGGGCTTTAACCGGGCGGCTGTTAGCACAACCTCGCGGGAATTGCACCCCTGCTCATTTAAGGCAGCTTTACCCATTGCCTGCGACGCTCTGAACGCTCGGACTGTGGCTGTAAAGGCTTATCTCCCCTCAATGCGTGTCGTCGCCCGCAAGCTGCTAACTTGCTTTCCATCGCGGTGTTTCTCGCTCGGCTTTTCCCGATAGGGGAATAGCGTCATGGCGCACCCTCTGTATGGCTCGGCGCAAAAAGGACGTACCCGGTTTGCCCTATACTGCGTCGCCGTTATCTTGCGTCGCTTTCTTTGTCAAGGAACATACGGGGCTGCTGCGGATTGATACGAAACGAAAAAGGGGTTAAGACGTTTCGGTATCGGTGCAGCTATTCAGCCCTAAATGTGAGGATTGCCCTCATTAGCCTTGCTTGCAGCCGTTGGCGAATATCCTCGTCAACGCCAAAATAGACGTTTCCGCGCTCGTCGCAGAGCTTTCTCATAGAAAGGCTCGCTATGTAACCGCTAAAGTGCTGCAAGACAATTTTCATAGCGTCCGGGTCGCCCTTTGTCGCTGCCACAATGACAGGATAGGGAACAAGGGCAACGTCCGGGAAGTCAGATTGTTTACCATTCGTCCCATTCATCAGCGTGTTCCTCCAAATATTTCTTCAAGATTTCAAAAGAGCTTGTCCGTCTGTACTGTATCGTGCTGCGCGACGTATTGAATAACTTTCCAATCTCCACGTCGGTCATGCCCTCGAAATAGTACAGCATGATAGCTTTCCTTTTTTCTTCCGGCAAAGTGCGGATTGCTTCAAGCAGCAGCTTCGGCGTGATTTTCTTTCCCGCTTGCTGATAGCTCGGCTCGGCTTCTTCGGCTTGAAAATATTTGTCAAGCGTGTAAAGCTGCCGTTCCTCATGCAAGGCAAGGTCGGAAAATGACACTTCCTTTGCTCTGCGTCGCCGGATTTCCTCATGGGCGTTGCAGGCTTCGTTGTGCAGCACCCGTTTACAGAAACTTTGAAAGATACATTGCTTCTGAAATTCCACGCGATTAGGTTCCATGTTCTCACCTCCTTTCGTGCCGAAAGGTAGGTAGTACCTCCCCTTTTCGCGGGATAATACAGGCGATTTTTTCAAACGCCGAATGAAAGCGAAATTTTTTTGAAAAAACCTCCCGAAAATGCAAAATGCGCCTGTCTGCAAGACGCAGACAGGCGCAAAGGAATTGTAAGCAGTATTCAGATGATTTGACAGTTCATATCTAAGGGTAAAAGTGTCCCCGGCGGCGGTCGGGCTTTTTTTGATAAGTCAAAGAAAGTAGAATATTGTCGATATGGTTTATCGCTCATGGCGGCTACCTCCTAATGCCGCCGTTTTATATGGCTATGGGTCGTCGGGCAAAAAGAAACGGCGGCTCTGAAAATCAAAGCCGCCGATTAAAAGGCGCGTGAAAATATGTCTGCTGTACGACGGCTTTTTTTCTTTTGCCGTCGTGCGGCAGATTACATTTATTTTTTCAATGGTAATTTATAAAAGCTGATACAATTATTTTTCTGCCTTTTCTATACTGGTAAGAGCTTCTGCTTTTGCCAGTTCCTTATGAAGATGTAACGCCATAAATACAGTTATAATAGCGGAAATTACGTCAGCAATCGGTTGAGCATAAAGTATTCCATTCATTTCCCAAATTACGGGAAGAATTAGAATTACTGGGACAAAGCAAATACCCTGCCTACAAGCCCCAAGAATAAAACCCGCTGTTCCTTTACCAAGAGCAAGGAATAGGGAAGAATACACTGTGTAAAAACCGAACAAGAAAAACGAAAAGCCATTTGCCATAAGGGATTTTTCTCCAACAGCAATCATTTCGGTGTTTCCATTTGCAAACTGTGAGATAATTTGCGTTGAAAATAAAACCATAAGTAATCCCACAATTACACAAAAGATAGTTGACCACAAAATAGAAGTCTTGATTGCTTCGCGTAGCCGTTCAAACTTCTTTGCTCCATAGCTAAATCCGGCGATAGGCTGAAAACCTTTCAAAAATCCAAAGACTACTAAAGTCCCCATTGAAGTCACTCTGGTAACAGCTCCCATTCCGGCGATAACTGCGTCACCATAATTATTAGCTGCCCTGTTAATCAAGGCAATGGAAAGACTTGTAAGAAGTTGGAATGTCAGTGTTGGAACACCGATTTTTAAGACTTCTGCATAAATTTGTTTTGAGGGCGCAAAATCCTTAAAACTAAATGTGAAAGCACTTTTTTGACGAAGTGCATAGGTCAGATATACCAATGTAGAAACAAATTGAGAAATGGCTGTGGCAATCGCAGCACCGGCAACTCCCATATCTAACACATAAATAAAAATTGGGTCTAAACCGATATTTAAGACAGCACCTAACAGTAAAGCACACATAGTTGTTTTAGCTGCTCCCTCACTTGCTACCACATTATTCATAGTTACATTGAATACATTGAAAATACACGAAATCACATAAATTCTTGCATACGTTAAAGCATAGGGCATAATCGTATCTGTCGCGCCCAGTAAAGTTAAAATCGGTCTGATAAAAATAGTAGCAAGAATAATGATGATTGCTCCAATTATCACGCTACTATATAATGCGGTACTGGCTACTTTGTTAGCTGTTTCCCTGTCACCGCGTCCTAATAGCCTTGAAAGGTATGAAGCTGCCCCATTGCCAAACATTAGCCCCAATCCGACAACTATCTGTCCTAATGGAAATACAATCGAAATCGCACCCATAGGGCTTTCTCCCAATCCTCCTACAAAGTAAGCGTCTACCAAATTATAAAGGGCGTTTATCAACATACCAATCATAATCGGAACGCCAAGAGCCATAAGAGCTTTCGGGATAGGCGCACTTCCCAAAAGTTCCATTTTGTTGTTTTGTTTGTTCATTGCAAATACTCCTTTCGCTTGACAGCTGATATAGTTTACAGTAGTATAAATTATAGCATACAACTGTAAGAGAAATACTACTATAATTTATAGTAGTTGTCAAGACAGTACAGCAAAATTCTTTTGCTTCCTTGACAGAAACTATAAAATCGAATACTATAAATTACAGTGTAGAAATGGTTGATACTCAAAGCGATTTTAGAAAGGCGGGGCGATATGGCAACGATTGATTTAATTGTACTGGGAATGTTAAAGAAGGAACCTATGAGTGCCTATGATATTCAGAAGTTGGTAGAGTATCGAAATATATCTAAGTGGGTAAAAATCAGCACTCCCTCCATTTATAAAAAGGCAATCCAGTTAGAAGAAAAAGGCTTTATTAAAGCAGATATTGTCAAAGAGGGAAAAATGCCAGAAAAAGCAGTCTATTCTCTAACAGAAGCAGGAGAAAAAGAATTTGAAAGGCTTATGTTTGAGATTGCAGCAAAACCTATTCATATCTTTTTAGATTTTAATGCTGTGATTGTAAATTTAGATAGTCTATCGCCAGACCACCAAATATTATGTATTGAGAATATTGACAAAAATGTAAGCACATTAAAATCCTATCTGGAAGAAAATCTCCGTAAAAAAGAAAATATACCGGAAATTCCAGAAACGGGTATGGCGGTTTTACGACAGCAACTTGTTCTTGTGGAAGCTATTGAAAAATGGATTGCTTCATTGAAAGAAAAATTCTGATAATTAAAAGCTAAAAATCGAACAGCAAAAAGCGCAAGCGTTTCTTCGTATGTAAACGCCTGCGCTTTTATTTTACCCGATAAAAAAACTCCCCTTAAATAATATGAATTATTTAAGTCAATAGTAGGTACTGCATAGACATATCCAAACAAAGAAAGGAACAGTAAAATGTAACTGGGTGAATTATTATGTCAAAAAGACCAGTACCTTTATATGACTTTGCAGCTTTCGGGCAAGCTATAAAAGCAGCGCGGACAGGCAGGAATGAAAGCCGCAAGAAAGTAAGCGACGAAATGAATATCTCCCCTCGCTACCTTGCGAATATTGAAAACAAAGGGCAACAACCAAGCCTGCAAATCTTTTATGAGCTTGTTACCCGTTATGACATATCCGTAGACCAATTCTTTTTCCCGGATAAGACAACGGAAAAATCGACGCAAAGGCGGCAGCTCGACACGCTGCTTGACAGCATGAGCGATAAGGGCATACGGATTGTAACTGCAACAGCGAAAGAAATTGCAGAAGTCGAAAACGAAAATTGAATAGGCTTTAGGAAGCGTTGTAATCTTTTTGAGATTGCAGCGTTTTTCTTTTGCGTAAGTTTGGCAAAACGGGGCTTTCCCTTGTAGTAGAGAGTAAGGAAAAACTTTCATAGCAAGCATAGGAAGCGGGTACCCACTTCCGTATTTTCGCCCTCTTGCCCTGTGGCGCGTCGGTTGAAAATGGCTTGTTGGGAAGTGTCCCAAACCCTCGGAATGGAAAGGAGAGATTGCATGGACGGACGCAAAAGAACGGTACAAATTAAATTCAGAGTAACAGAGGAAGAACGGGCTTTGATTGAACAGAAAATGAAGCTCGTCCCCACCCGGAACATGGAAGCCTATTTACGCAAAATGGCAATCGACGGATATATCATTCAGATAGACCATAGCGAAATAAAAGCTATGACAGCGGAGATACAGAAAATCGGAGTCAACATCAATCAGATTGCAAAGCGTGTCAATGCGACAGGCAGCGTCTACCAAGAGGACATAGAGGAAATAAAGGGGGTGCTTGCGGAGATATGGCGGTTACAAAGATTAAACCTGTTAAAAGCACGTTAGCAAAAGCCCTTGACTATATCCAAAATTCCACTAAGACAGATGAAAAAATGCTTGTGTCCTCTTTCGGGTGCAGCTATGAAACGGCAGATATTGAGTTCGGATTTACCTTGTCGCAGGCGTTGGATAAGGGGAACAACCTCGCCCACCATTTGATACAGTCCTTTGAGCCGGGGGAAGTGGACTATCAGACCGCCCATGAAATCGGAAAACAGCTTGCCGACGCGGTAACAAAGGGACAGCATGAATATGTCCTCACAACGCACATTGATAAAGGACACGTCCATAATCACATCATATTTTGTGCAGTAAATTTTGTAGACTACCACAAGTACAATTCCAACAAGCGCACCTATTACGGAATACGGAACATCAGCGACAGACTGTGCCGGGAACATGGCTTGTCCATTGTCGTACCGAACAGGGGCAGCAAGGGAAAGAGCTATGCAGAATACCAGGCAGAGAAAACGGGTACCAGTTGGAAAGGCAAATTGAAGATTGCCGTTGACACACTCATTCCCCAAGTAGCAAGTTTTGAAGAACTGCTACAACGGCTGCAAGCTGCGGGCTATGAGATAAAGCCGGGAAAATATGTGTCCTGCCGCGCTCCTGGACAGGAACGCTTTACCCGTCTGAAAACCATCGGCGCAGATTATACAGAGGAAGCTATCAGAGAACGGATAGATGGCAAACGCACCCGCACCGATAAAGCCCCGAAACAGACAGTACAACGGGGCGTGTCGCTGCTGATTGATATTGAGAACAGTATCAAGGCGCAGGAAAGCCGGGGCTATGAGCAATGGGCGAAAATCCATAATCTGAAACAGGCAGCAAAGACTATGACCTTCCTTACGGAACACAAGATTGAACAGTATGTCGACTTAACCGCTAAAATCGCAGAGATACAGGCAGAGAGCGAACAGGCAGCAGAGAGCCTAAAGAGCGTGGAAAAACGGCTTGCTGATATGGCGGTGTTTATCAAGAATGTTGCCACCTACCAAAAGACAAAGCCTGTCTATGAAGCCTATAAAAAGGCAAAAGATAAGGGCAAGTACAAAACAGCCCATGAGAGCGAAATCATTCTCTTTGAAGCTGCGGTAAAAGCATTACGGGCGTCGCAGATCGGCGGCAAGCTCCCGAACGTCGCCGCCCTGCAAGCAGAGTATAAAAAGCTCCAAGAGCAGAAAGAAGCTCTTTACGCCAACTATGGCAAGCTGAAAAAACAGTTCAAGGAATATGACGTTATCAAGCGGAACATAGACGGCATCTTGAAAGTGGAAGGTCAGCCGGAACGAGAAAAGGAAACGGAACGCGGATAAATTATGTTTTGCACAATCATAAGATATTCTGATATTGATTTATTAGTTCATATAGTGTATACTGTGAGTACATACAAATAAGATTTAGAAAACGAATTGAGAGAGGTGGTAAACGATGATTAAAGTATTATATCCGTCATGTGATTTTATGCGCAAATCGAGTTGCCGCCACTTTCAGTTTTGGAGGCAAAGAATTAAAACCGTAAGTATAGCGCATAATCCAGAGAAATTATTATTGGATTATGCGCTTTATTTTTTGGGAACAAATTTATGGACAGTTAAAGAAAGGACGTATTACTATGAAAAAAATTATAAGTATTCTTTTGGCACTCTCTATGCTTTTCTCGTTAAATACAGTAGCTTTTGCAGCAGAAAGCGGTACAACAGATGAACTGCAAATTGTTGAAGAAAATGGAACAAGAACAGTTTCTCTTAATGATGGTGAATTGACATATATTGTTACATATAATACAGTAAACAATACAATTTGTGTTGCTCAAAAAGATAATAATACTGGTCTTGTTGAGTATGGCACTGTAGAATCTACGGAGATAACTGAAAATTCACTCGTAAGTGCTCGTTCAAAAATTCATCAAGATACTTTTTGTAATTACGAGTATGATATTTATACTGGAAGTCCAAATGAATGGAATTTAGAACGCCCTAAAGAAACTGGCTCTGGACAAAATTATTTTATGGTGTACGAAAATTCCTCGAATAGCAGTCAGTTAGATAGCTGGTTTAATGCTGTCAACTCATTAAATGACAAGGAATGGCAAGCAGTTTCAAGCTACGGTGTCGCTTTAGTCACAAGTGCCGCAGCAGGCTTTATTTCTGGTATGGCAGTTGCAAGTGGTGGAATTTTAACACCGGGAGCGATTACAGCAATCGTAGCAGCGACAGGCGCTACAGGTACAGCGGCAGTATTGCTTACCCAAGTTGGTACACAATGTAATGTTTGTTTAAGAGCATATTGGAATGTGTATAATGCTACAGATAATATGCATTTCTAAATACAGGAGGGAAATAATGAAGTACATGGTAAAAGGAATTGTTTGGATAGTACTTATTACCATTGGTTTGCTTTTGGGTCCACCATTGCTTATAGGATTTGTTTGGTGGAAAGTCCTTATTTTTGGTATTGCTTGTTATCTAATTGGACATGGCGCATATAAACTGTTTAGAGTGATTGACAAACACTATAATACTTAACTCCTATAACAACAAAAAACCGGGACGCAGACAGTCGGTAAAGACTATCTGCGCCCCGGTTTTCTTATGGGTGCTGTTTTGAAATGTTACGCAATAGAACGCCATTTTAAGGGGAAAAGGTATCAAGTATCGCCTAAGTGGTTTTCACGCTCGGAAAACCATATAAATCCAGGCTGTTTTTGCCCTTACTGCGTAACAAGAGTACGCTTTTTTCTCATGCGCTCGGCTGCCTGTCTGCGGGTAATGCGTTTCCGGCAGTCCGGGCAGT
>OFLZ01001480.1_pt1 | contig 13244 bp, 9 predicted proteins | sample 1541321 | NCBI WGS metagenome assembly OFLZ01 (sample SAMN04209223, study PRJEB22552) | human gut metagenome | biome: gut; material: feces | host: Homo sapiens | place: USA: Oklahoma | reverse complement strand
TGTTGTTGAATTTGGAAATAAATTTGAAAGTTTATCACAGACACTGTCAGATTATCATATTGAACACCATTATGGTGATGAAGACATAATCAAAAAGTATGGAAAAATTGGAAATGGAAAGTTTATTGTGGGACAGTGTGAATATAGAACTGTCATACTTCCGGATATGCTATGTATAGAGGATAGTACCGTAAAACTGTTGCTTCAGTTTGTAGAAAATGGAGGCCATGTTTTTTCTGTGGGAAGTTTCCCAAAGTATATACAAGGTGGAAAAAATAGTCTGCTGGATGAACTGTATCAGAAGATTGAAAAAATAGATGTTGTAAGTTTGAAAGAAAAGTTATGGAAGATTCTCGAGTTTCCTATATCAGTAACGGAAAATGGAAGTGAAGTTGTAAATATACATTATCAGTTGAGAAAATGTGGAGAAATGAAAATTTTATATCTGGTCAATCTGAATAGAAACGGAAATTACTCTGTTTTACTTCAATGTCCAGGTGAAAATGAAATTACAGAATACAAAGTGGAAGAGGATGCAAAGCAAAAATGTTGCTGCATTTATGGAGATAAAGTTACAAAATTGCAGATTAAAATGAATGAAATGGAGGGAAAAGTATTTTTTATAAAAGAACGGGAAAATAAAAAAGATGAAGATTTAGAAGATAACAAAGAAATATATAGAGAAAAAGAAACTATTGTCCTGGAACAAGGGGGCAGTTGGAAGCTTGATTGGGCAGACTGGAATTCTTACACTCTGGATCGATGCAGTTATCGCATTGGCGATGGAGAATGGAAGGATGAAGTAAATACCATACAGATTATGGAAATACTTTTAAAACAGAAAAGGCCTGTAAATGTTTCTTTGAAATATAAATTTGTTGTAGAAACAGAACCTCAGTTGCTAGAAGAGATGTTTCTGGCTGCAGAGACTGGTAAAGAACTTCATGCTGAGATAAATGGAGTAAAATTAGAACTGGAGGAATGCGGATGGTGGAAGGATAAGAGCTTTCGGAAATATCGGATATTGCCATATATCAGAAGAGGATCTAATGAAATTATTTTGAATATAGACTTTTATCAGTCTAAAAAGGTTTATGACGTTCTGTTTGGCGAAAATGTGTTGGAAACAGAGATAAATAAGCTTACCTATAATACGGAAATTGAAAGTGTATACCTTATAGGTAAATTTGGGGTATATAACAGAAATGGATTTACATACGCTTGGAGAAAAGGTTTGAGTTGTGATTCACAGTTTGTGATCCGACAATTGCCGGATACCTTGTATGGAGATGATTTTACTTCTCAGGGCTTTTGCTTTTTTGCAGGCCGCTTGCGCATAAAACAGAATATTTTTATTTGTCCGTGGGATGATTCCAGGGGAGTAAAGATAGAAAAAATCGCAGGAAAAAGATACATATACAGATTTAATCGCCCTAATGCAATGACTGCTATATTGTATATCAATGGAAAATTGGTAAAACAATTTATGTGGGCACCATTTGAATGTGATGTTACGGATTATTTAAAAGATGGTGTAAACGAATTTATGTGGGAATTATTTGCATCAAATCGTAACCTTTTGGGTCCGCATCACCATATTGACGGTGAGTTGTATGCTGTCTGGCCTGCCAGTTTCACAGATACACCAACTGTATTTCTGGCAGATGATCGAAATGTCTGGTCAGATTTATACCATTTTGTAAAATTTGGAATGTAGGAGGTACGGGAATGAAAAAAGGAAAAAAAGTATCAAAATTAGCTTTTCATGAAGCATTAAGAGGGTATCTTTTTATTGCTCCCGCTCTCATCCTTTTACTTGGACTTTTATTCTTGCCGATGGTGAAGGGATTTGGGTATAGCCTGACAGATTTTAATATTCTGAAAAGCTGGGATTATAATTTTATTGGTCTGGGGAATTTTCAGAAAATATTAAAAAATAGGGATTTCCCTGTGATCTTGAAAAATGAGGTGTTCTTTGCTTTGACAGTTACTGTCATTACCGTGATAGTTTCAATATTGATCGCACTTTTACTGAACAGTGTAAAACGGTGCAAAAATATTGTGAGGGCGTTAGTGTTTATGCCCTGGGTCTTACCAGAAGTAGTAGTTGGATCCTTATGGAGATGGCTGCTTAATGGGGAAAAAGGACTGATTAATTCCGTGCTGGTGGATTACTGGCATGTATTGCCGGAGCACATCCAGTTCTTCTCTTCATCACTGTCCCTTATTTCAGTTTGCATGGTATACATATGGAGAACTTATCCGTATGTGACAATTATGCTTTCAGCAGGACTGCAGGGAATTGACAGAGGACTTTATGAAGCTGCTTCTATTGATGGATGTGGAAAAATAAAACAGTTTCGGTATGTAACATTGCCAGGGTTGAAATATGTATTATCTATCTGTTCTTTAATGGCTATGATATGGACAATGAATGGCTTTGGAATTATCAATATTCTGACTGCCGGCGGTCCGGGAGTATCGAGCACTACGCTGCCTATGGTGATTTATAAGACTGCGTTCCAGAAATTCAGGTTTGGTCTGGCATCCGGATATTCGGTTATTCAGTTTTTTATCATTATGGTTTTTGCATTGATTTACCTGAAAATGACAAAAGCAACAAAAGAAGAGGAGGCGTAGACAATGAAAAAATATATATTAAGTATATTAAAAGTCCTGTGCCTTGTTGCAATTCTGTTTGTTGCACTGTTTCCGTTAGTGTGGATGGGGATAACATCTGGAAAAAGTATGACAGAGCTGTTAAAGATTCCAGTTACGATTTTTCCGGAAAAGTTAGATCTTTCTTCTTACTATGAAGTATGGGTTCAAAAGCCATTTCCAAGATATATCTGGAATTCAGTGAAAATTTCAGCAGTTGCAACAGTAACTGGAATGATTGTTGCCAGTCTGGCAGCATATGGATTTGCAAAATTCCGTTTTCCACTGAAAAAATTCTGGTTGATGTTTGTTTTGGTGGCACAGATGTTTCCAAGTACATCTGTAATTATTCCGCTTTTTTCTACTTATAAATCTTACGGTTTATATGATACACATGTGGGATTAATGCTGCTGTACAGCACCATCAGCTTGGCATTTTCCATTTGGATGATGTATGGATATTTTAAAGGAGTCCCAAAAGAATTAGAAGAGGCAGCCAGAATTGATGGATGCGGAGCTTTGAAAATATTTATAAATGTAATTTTACCTATTTCAAAACCAGGTATTGCGGCAGTTGGAGTATATGCATTTATGTGTGCCTGGAATGAATATCTTTACAGTTTAATTCTGTTGACAACAGAAGAAAAATATACAATTTCACTGGGACTTTCCAGATTTATAACTGAGTTTGGTACATACTGGAATCAGATGGGAGCAGCATCTATTATTGTAACAATCCCAACATTGCTTATTTTTATGCTGCTGGGAAAAAATCTGATAGAGGGTCTGACTGCAGGAGCAGTTAAAGGGTGAAAATGATTTTCTTTGAAAACATAGTGGGGGTTTTTCAAAGCTGATCAAAATAAAAATAATTTTCTAAAGGAGGAAGCAAAATGAAGCACAAGTTAATGGCAGCTGTTCTGGTGGGAACAATGGTAATGTCAACAGTAGGTACGACAACAGTCTTAGCACAGGAAAACGACAAGATCGAACTGGACATGTGGGTATTTGGAGGTTTGTCAGCAGAGCCTGTTGTATTCCAGGAAATGGCAGAGAATTTTAATAATTCACAGGATAAGATCCATGTAACTGTAACTGCTCAGGAGTGGGGCAGCAGACAGGAAAAAATTGTAACCGCACATCAGGGCGGTGCGGATACAGCTCCGGATATGTATGTATTTGGTCCCTGTATTGAAGATTATGGCGTAAAGATGGGAATTATTTCACCGGTTGAGGATGTTCTTCCGGAGATCGCTAATCAGGTAAAGGAACTTTTAATTCCAGAAGTAGTAGATGTGGGGTCAAAGGATGGAAAATTATGGACGATTCCTTCCTGGGTGGATTTGTCTCCATATATGATGTATAACGTGGAAGCATTAAAGGCAATCGGATTGACAGAAGAAACTGTGCCGAAGACCTGGAGTGAGTTTAAGGATGCAGCTGTTAAGTTCAAAGAAGCTGGATATATTGGCTATTCAATTCCAATGAGTATGGATAATTATTCAGACATGAATAATGAATTTAATTACTGGAACTGGCAGCTTGGCGGTGCACCTATGAACGATGATGCTACTGTAATGACTATGAATGATGAGCATGCAATCACTACTGTGGAGTTTTTGAAGTCCATGTATGATGCAGGTACTTTTTCAGATGGTGCAGATACAGAAACTTATATGGATCGTCATGAAGAATTTTTTGGAGGAATCAGTGCAACTAATATCGGTTACACCTACATAAATGGAATTATCACTGATATGGAAGTAAGTGATGATCTTGATTATATTATGGCTGATATGCCAAGACCGGATGAGGGGACTGCTATTGATGAGGATAAGGCGTTCTACAGAATGATCAGTTCAAATCAGGAAATCAGTGTCTCTTCTATTTCTGAGAATATTGATGCATGTGGAGAATTTCTTCAGTATCTTATTGATGAAGACTATTGGCATAAATGGGTAACTGAGGTAGGTGCAAGAACTCCAGCAGATAAAGCATCTTATGAAGATGATGCGCTTCGGGCAGAAACACAGGCTGTGCAGCCAGATCTTGTGAAAATGTATGATGAAGGTACATTAATGACAGGTGTGAAGCCAAAACCAAGTTATGGAGGTGTTACTGAAATACAGACAACTATGTCTCAGTATCTGGTGGATATAATTACCGGACGTTACGACAGCGTGGAAGAAGGACTGAACGAACTGAATACAGAGTGTCAGGCTCTTCTGGATGAGTATAGTGAAGAATAAGAAGAATTGTAAATTATTTCATATAGCAGGCAAAGAACATTCTTTGCCTGCTATCAGTGCAATAAGGAGGTGACCGGACTTTTATGGAAATTATCAGTAACAATACCATGGAGTCAAAAGGGGTAATTGAGAAAAATGAAATGTTTTTCTGGGATAATGTTGAGTATTCATTGCCAGCGGGAAATAAAGAAAGAAAGTGGAAGGGAGAGTGGATTTGGGCTCCAAAGGATAAATATCCGGAATTTCAGGAGTGTGTTCCAACCCTTTTTTGCAAGGAAAAAAAGAATTTTGGTGTTTTTATCTTTCAGAAAAAATGGAATATTGAGAAAAAAATAGATAATGCTAGTTTATTTATTGCAAGTGAAGGTGGATATAAAGCCTATATAAATGGCAGAGTAATTGGATTTGGAAACGCACAGCCAGGCGGTGATTATGGTAATTGTGAATCTCTGAAATATAAGTTCTTTGAAAAATATAATATTGCCGATTATTTGATCCAAGGGGAAAACGTTATCTCTGTTAGGGTGTGTCTGGGACCAGTTGTATTATCAGAAGTTTGCTGCACAAAAGGGGGACTCAGATGCGATTTACTTCTAAAAGCAGAAGATGGAACGGTATTGAATTTTGGAACCGATGATACATGGAAATGTATTAGGGAAGAGTGTTATATTGAGAGTAATATATGGAATGGGCTTAGACAACTGGAGACAGATGAATATTCTTACATAGAAAATGGGTGGTATAATGCAGAAAAAGTGCAGGATATAGCTTGTTTTCCAAAACTTTATGAAACTCCAATCCCAAATTTGAGATATGTAAAAAAGAAACCGCTGGATTTAATAAATCCATTTGCAAAAGAAAGAATTATTTGGAAAAAGGACTTTTCTGAAATTATTATAAAGAAGGGGTCACCTATATCGTTCTGGCTAGACTTTGGAGCAATTTTTTGTGCTGTTCCCGGAATGACTATTGTGGGAAATGAAGATGCAAAAATTGTGCTTCACATGGAAGAATTTCCAGGAAAAATTGAAAGAACTGGTACGACAGAAACATATATTCTTGGACAAGGAAAAAATGAAATAGAATCTTTAAGACGACATAGCATTCATTATATTCAGATAGTGATCAGTAATTTTGAAGAAGATATCATACTGAAAGAGCCGCAAATATTGGTTAGCGTTTATCCATCGGAAATGCCAGGGGAATTTCATTGCAGTAACAAAAATCTGGAAAAGATATATCTCTTAGGATGTAGGACGAACCAGATCTGCAGGCAGACCTATCATATGGATTCACCTATTCATCAGGAGCCACTTGGTTGTATGGGGGATTATATGATTGAAAGTCTTATGAATTATTATACGTTTGCTGATCCTTTTCTTACAAGATTTGATATTCTGAAAATTGCAATGTATTTGAAAGACAGAAACTATAAAATGTTCCATCCGAGTTATTGCCTTCTTTTTATTCAAATGATGTGGGAGTATGTTCTATATACAGGTGATAAAAATTTAAGGGAAATTATGGCAGAAACGACAGAAGGGATTTTGGATCTGTTTCTTGAATATGTGGGAGAAAATGGTTTGGTAGAACGAGCTCCAAATTACATGTTTATGGACTGGGTTAAGGAGAAAGAATTCAACCGTCACCATCCGCCCAAATGTATGGGACAGGGATATATGTCGGTTTTGCTTGTGGGAGCACTTGAATGTAGTAAAAATCTTTTGGAATTAGTTGCCGGATATGAGGAAAAAAACTGCTATTATCAGAATAAAAAGAACGAAATAAAGGTGGCAATCAACAAATTGTTGTGGAAAGATGAAAAGCAGTTATATGTGGACGGGTTGTTCGATGCAAAAGAAAAGAAAGCAACAAAATGGCTTCCAAATGATGTTGATGAGGAATTTTATAGTCAGCATATGAATACATTAGCTGTTTTATTTAATATTGCGCCCAAAGAAAAACAAATGGCTGTAATGGAAAAGGTAATGGAAGATAAAAGCCTGTCACAGGCACAGCCTTATTTTATGCATTTTATTTTTAATGCACTGGCGAAAACAAATTTATTTAACAAATATGGAATCACACAATTAGAGAGATGGAATACATTGATGTTGGAAAATCCATCTGGATTAAAAGAAGTATGGAATGGCTTTGATTGTGACTATTCTCATGCGTGGGGAGGTACACCTACTTATCAAATGCCGGCACGAATTCTTGGAGTTGAGCCTGTGGAACCTGGTTTTAAGACTTTTTCTTTTAAGCCATGTCTCCCAGAATCATTAGAGGAAGCAACTGGAAAGATTCCGACTCCTTATGGATCTATTTCTGTAGGCTTGAAGTGGGAGAATAATATACTGAAAAAGGAAATTGATTTTCCAAAGGAACTTAAGATGCTAGAGCCTGTTTGAAAAATCATTCCCGCAATCTGCACGCCCCACTTTGCGGTATATTTCACCCGAATTCGGTTGGGGCTGTCGGTTAATAGCAAATTTCGGCATCCCCAGTAGTAATTGAAAGGATCCCAGCAGGAACAAGGCTTGTTAGCCTTCTACCTTGCGAGGGATCCTTTTTTCTATGAAAGATGAAATTTATTTTTGGCCGCAAAAATCCCTTATCTGGATTTTTACAGCCGCACTTTTGATCAGGCTGTTTTTTCTGTTGTTTTTCCCTCAAATTTCTTTAGTTTTTCATGAGAAAACGACAGTATTTATTTATATTCCTTCCGATTGCATACAACATGAATTCCTTTGTACACTTTATCTGCAGAACGGTAATTAAAACGGCGGAAGTTTTCGTTTTCTTTGATATCACCGAAATGTCCTTCCGTCTGGATTGAACGTGTCTGCCGTTTCAGGATCCCGCGCTCACTTTGGATGTTTGCATGGGATTTTTCACGCAGTTCTTTCCACTGTTCATTGATCTTCATCACCTTGTTTTTCTCAGCATCCTTTTCGGCATTATATTTATACAGACAGCGGGCTTTATGTTCGCATCCACTGCAGTCGGCGCAGCTGTATACCTCTAAGGTTTGGGTATAACCTCCTTCCTTATATATTTTCAATTTAGGACAGTTAATTTTATCGTCCTATTAAAGTATAGCCCTCCGGAAATATTTATGCAGTTATTGGATTCCCTGCAAACCTTTTTTACAATACATCGATACCTACCTGTATTATCGTATTGAAAAAGCATAGAGACGGAAGAGATTGATATAAATGGATTGCTTGCAGATATGACGAAAACAGATGAGGAGTTAGAGCAGGTGCAGGGAGAATTTTTAGGACTTCTTAAGGAACTGATATCATCGGATGCGAGTATTATGGCATCCCTGAAGGATCTCATTGGGAAAATGGAGGGGTGACAGGTATGAGAAAACCGGAAATTAGATTCAATGGGTATACAGACGCTTGGGAACAGCGTAAGTTTGGTAGTTTGCTGTAAGAGACGAGAAATAAGACAACGGTTGAAGATGAAGATACATTGTTTTCTTGTGCCATTGATGGTATGCATCTTAACTCGGAACTGTTTAGTTATTTTAGAGGTTCGTCAAATATTGGATATTTAAAAATCAAGAAAAATGAGTTGATTTTGTCAGCGCAAAATTTGCATCTTGGGAATTGTAACGTGAATTTGCGTTTTGAGCATGGCATAGTTAGATAAGAAAAAGACAGTGGAGAGTGTAACCCTAACCGCGAGTTACACTCTCCACTGTTCTTTACAACATCAATCGTTTCTATTTGTCATCATTTTCCTTCATCTCTGTCATAGTCAGATACTCGTAGCCCGGTTGGAAGCTGTGGCTTTTGGAGTGTTTGTAGTATTGTATGAAAATACGATCCATGATGTTTGGAATCTGGGTTTCGATTGGCTCAAACAGAATGATCAGGTACTGCATGGCACTATAACGGGTGCAGACATCAACACGGCGGATAGTCTGGCGGATGGATTGTTCCATCTGGGAAAGTGCCTGCTCAATTTCCTCAATGTGAGGAAGAGTGTCAGCGGCAGTTTCCATGGTAACCATTACCAGGTAGCAGCGGCAGCTGCTTCGTATGATCAGCTGGTTCATGTATTCATACTGCCTGGAAAAATACCGGTAGTTAAGATCCAGGGCACCTGCGTAGCTTCCGCTTTGGCGGAGGGAATCTGCAATCTGGCGAAGATCTCTTGCAATGCTTGCAGAGCCAGGAGCCTGGTAGTTAATCTGCTGATAGAAGGAAAACTGGTTTTTCCCATTCTGCTTCACAAAATACAGAGCCTTATCTGCCTTGGCGTAGCAGTCTGCGAAGGTGTCGCCGATGGTACACAGGCAAAGACCGGCAGAAAGGGACGCATAGCGGATTTCTGTATCTGCCTGTGCAATGGCGTGGAACTGTTTAAACAGTTGCGCCATGGTGTCTGAAACAGATTCTGCAGTTACGTCCGGAAGAAAAAGAAGAAATTCGTCTCCGCCCAGACGACAGGCGAGTCCGTCAATTGTATAACGGGAAAGCAGATTGCCGAGATTTTTCAGAGCCCGGTCGCCTGCCTTATGCCCATGAATATCATTGATTTTTTTCAGATTATCCATATCCAGAAAAACAAGGCAGCCGCTGTGCTCTTTCATAAATTCGGCGATCAGTTGTTCTCCAAGGGCTCGCATAGGAAGCCCGGTGAGCAGATCATAATGCTTGGTTTCTTCCTGGTTCTTTATGGTGGTAACCACATCAGAAATAAATTTGCTGATGGTATTGTCAATTTCAGGCTGTGCTGCAGTCTCTGTTTCTGGTGAAAGCTGGTTATCCAGAATCAGGCGGTTTTCGTCTATCAATTTCAAAAATACATCTGTAATTTCCGGATCAAACTGTTTTCCGCGGTTCTTACTGATTTCCTCCCGGATCATTTCCGGAGGAAGTGCATTTCGGTAAATTCTGCGGGAATTCATGGCATCATAGCTGTCTGCCATTGCGGTGATGCGTGCATGAATGGGAATTTCGACACCGGAAAGCCCGTCTGGATATCCATTTCCATCATACCGTTCGTGATGATTTCTGGCCACTTCAACAATATGAGGGACAAAGGTAATATCCTTCAATATTTCTGCACCGATGACGGTATGTTTTTTTATCAGATTATACTCGTCATCTGTAAGTCTGGAGGGCTTGTTTAAGATCAGATCCGGAATACCAATTTTTCCAATATCGTGAAGGTAAGCGGCATGCTTTAACTGCTGGATTTCCTCTGAAGACCATCCAAGCTCGGCTGCAATAAGTGCGGCATATTCTGCAACCCGGTAGGAATGTCCGCGGGTGTACTCGTCCTTAGCCTCGATGGTGGTGGACAAAGTCTGCATCATTTGCAGGGAAAGGAGCTCTGTCTGCTTCTGTTTGCGTTCCAGTTCCTGTTGCTGGCGCTCATTCTCTATACGCTGGATGCTTCGAAGAGTCCGGACAATGTTGACAAACAGCAGAATGAGCATTCCAATGCCGATAAAAAGACCAGACAGGGATGTGACAAAATATACAGAGACACATTCAGCAGCAACGCAAAGCAAAACGAGCAAATGAGCCAGGAGCAGAAGATGGTCTGAGGCTTTTTTTCTGTGGCGGATGTAGAGGCAGAGATGGATAAACACCATCAGGAATGTACCTATCAGTATGATCTGCCCCAGGGGGAGGGTTTCAATGTAGTCTGCAATATTTGCTATGGCCAGAATAGAGCAGACTGTAAAATCCAGCAGGGAGATTCCGATTACAATATGATAAAGTTTGCGGTGAAGCCCATTCTGTATATTGTCTGCATAAAGCAGAAGGGGAATCGGTCCAAGAAGGATCATAACGAAGCATAAGGAAGCCAGGGCAGATGAGTTTGGAATCAGCAGCTGGCGGATTTTGGACTCGCCCAGCATCCAGGTTGCTCCCATTATCATGCACCAGCCAAGATATTCCATGTCAAAGCTTGTGTGGTACACAAAACCAAGGGTAAGGCTGAAAAGAATGGTGGTCAGTCCTGCAAACAGGGTGAAAAATGCGATGTAAGTGGCCAGTCCGTAATGGCTGAAGATCAGCTGCCAGATGTCAGCTTTATCTCCGCAGAAAATCTGGTTCACAACACCGGAATAGTTGGAGGTGTAGGTGGTCAGTTCAATGCGGAGCTCCTTTCCGGCATCTTCATGGGAGGTGGAGCAGAAAATGAAACGGCTGGCGGAATTTTTCCCAATCAGACGGGTTTTGCTGGTGCTGTACTGCTCTCTTAAGGTGCCGTTTATGTATATATTTACGTCCTGCAGGGAGGAACGAAGCGCTATAGATGAGGCATCAAAATCTGCCGGAAGGGTAGATGTGATGACCATGGTTTCGCCTGCGGGAACATCATAGGAACCGGGAACTGTGATTTCTTCAGTGGTGCCGTCAGGCTTTTCCCAGGTAAAGGCTCCGGGATAGAGGAGGGACGGAGAGTTTCCGCTGACAGTTCTTTCATCAGCACCGAAAAACTGCATGAAAATGAACCATCCAAGAATGGCGAGCATCAGAAAATAGAAAATGTATCTTGGTCCCTGGCGGGCAGGGGATTTCTCCTTGGTCATGGTAATTCTCCTTGTATGTGAGTGGTGTTAAATTTTTGTGGTTGTCAATCGTATTATACTATATATGAAAAGATTCATCAAAACATTATTATTCATAATGGTTGGAAAAATTTTTAAAATCTTTCAGAAATCTGACCGTTTCGGTATACGAAATTCCAATAAAGTGGTATAGTTAATCTAAATAAGTTTTACAAAAATATGTGGTGTTTGGGATGGATTGAGAAAAATTCTGTTAAAAAACATGTGAAGTACGGGGGAAAATATGGATATTTTAGTTGTGATCGATATGCAGAATGATTTTATTGACGGTGCGCTTGGCACACCGGAGGCGGAAGCGATTGTGCCTAATGTGGTGGACAGAGTGAAGAATTTCAATGGTCTTGTGCTGGCGACCAGGGATACTCACGGCGGGGATTATCTGCAGACCCAGGAAGGCAGAATGCTTCCTGTAGAGCATTGCATCCGTGGCACCTATGGCTGGGAGATCCGGGAGGAGATCGCAGAGCTTCTGGAGTCCGGACCCATTGACAAGCCAGCCTTTGGCAGCGAAACTCTGGGAAAAGTCCTGAAAGAATTTAATAAATCAGAGACCATTGACAGCATTACACTGGTAGGGCTTTGCACAGATATCTGTGTGATTTCCAATGCCATGCTGCTGAAAGCATTTTTGCCGGAGGTACCGATCATGGTAGATTCTCTTTGCTGCGCCGGAGTGACGCCGGAGAGACATGAGCGGGCGCTGGAAGCGATGAAAGCCTGCCAGATAGAGATATTTTAGGGAGTCATGAGAAAACAAAATTTGGAAGTGGTTGCTTAAAAAAATGCCGCAAAGTCACGGAAAGTGGTGATTTTGTGGCATTTTTATTTTTCTGTGTCAAAAGAAAACTTATTTTCTCATATTTCCATCAAAATCACATGATACTATATTAAAGTAAATTGTGGCTTCTGTCTGATAGGAAACCGCAACGATTTACAGAGCATTGAAGCCTGTTTGAAATACAGAAAGCCTTTTTCAAACACGTTCTAGCGACAGGCTTTAAGAGAGAGGAAAGAGCCGTGAAAAAAATAGAGATTCTTGTTGTAGAGGATGAACCGAAATTAGCACAGACGATTTCTGACTTTCTGAGGATTCAGAACTATGAAGTAGAGACAGCACTGACCGGGAACAAAGCCCTGGAATATTTTTGCCAGAATAAGCAGAAGGTGGATCTGATCCTTCTGGATCTTATGCTGCCGGATATTTCCGGATATACCGTATTGAAAGAGATCAGGAAAATATCGGAGGTTCCGGTTATTATTTTGTCTGCAAGGTCGGCAGTGGCAGACCAGATGAGCGGATTTGAGAAAGGTGCAGATGATTATATCACCAAGCCCTTTACTCTGGCACTTGTGAAAATGCACATTGAGGCGGTGCTGAAGCGTGCCGGGAAGCTGCGGACTATGGTGGAATACAAGGATCTGCAGGCAGATGTAAATGCACAGCTTTTATTTTACAAAGAGCAGCATATCCCCACCACCAGGAAGGAATTTGATCTGATGGTTTACTTCATGGAGCATCCGGGAATTGTTCTGCCCAGAGATACCATACTGAATGCGGTGTGGGAATACGATTATACAGGTGATGTGCGGACCATTGATACTCTGGTGAAGCAGCTGCGGAAAAAAATGGGAGAAGGCTGCAATTATATCCGGACTGTTTACGGCGTGGGCTACATCTTCGGGGAGGACATTCATGAAAATTAAAAAAAATTTCTGGAGAGCTGGGAAAG
>OFLZ01001475.1_pt1 | contig 13271 bp, 8 predicted proteins | sample 1541321 | NCBI WGS metagenome assembly OFLZ01 (sample SAMN04209223, study PRJEB22552) | human gut metagenome | biome: gut; material: feces | host: Homo sapiens | place: USA: Oklahoma | reverse complement strand
CCCCGCACGCGTGCCATATTGCCCGTCCACCTGTATGGCCGTTTAGCTGACATGAAAGAGATATGCAAGTTAGCCAACCGCTACGGACTGAAAGTCATAGAAGACGCTGCACAAGCACATGGAGCTGTCTGGAACAAAGGTTTACCGGGGAAAGGGAATCATCCTCTGCGTGCCGGTAATCTGGGAGATGCCGCTGCTTTCAGTTTTTATCCAGCCAAGAATTTAGGGGCATTAGGGGATGGCGGCGCTATAACCACTCACGATGCAAGGCTTGCCGCTACAGTGCGTTCCATTGCCAATTATGGCTCCACGGAGAAATATGTACATCGGTATCAAGGTATAAACAGCCGTCTGGACGAGTTGCAAGCGGCAGTCCTTTCCGTGAAACTCTCTCGTTTGGATCAGGATAATATCCGTAGAAGGGAAATAGCGCAATTATATAAAGAAGGGATTGACTGGCAGCGTCTGGAATTACAGAGTACTGTCCATACGGATGATATCAATGAAGCCAATGTTTTTCATATCTTCCCCGTCTTTTCTTCCCGCAGAGATGAATGGCAACGTTATCTCAATAGTCACGGCATTTGTACTCAAATTCATTACCCCATCCCTCCCCATCGCCAGGAAGCGTTGAAAAAAGAATATGGAATGCAACAACTCCCCATTACGGAACGCATCCATAATGAGGAGTTAAGCCTCCCTATATCTCCATTACTGACGAATGAAGATATAGAGCGGATTATTAACTGTGCAAATACCTTTATTTAGAAATTCAACACTTTATAATACGACGATTTCGGCAGTAAGTTTTCGTCAAACAGAAGCGGATAGTTACGCTGACGGTTACCACGGCGGCGATCCAGCCATGAATCACCATCATATACATTCCAGAAAGTAACATTGCTAACCACATTCTTGTATTCGCGCATCACCCGGAACAGCATATCATACTGGGCTACCTGTGCCGCATCCGCTTCAGGAGTCAATTCCAACGTCCTGTTATCCTGGTTCACACTCAACTGTCCTCCCTGCTCTCTCGTATTGATACGAACGTCCAGTTCAGTGATATGGATATTATCAACCACCTGCGAATAAAGCTCGATAGCCTTTCTGAACTCATCCTCCGTAGGAGAAAGGGTATTATAATGTCCCTGCATTCCGATTCCGGAGATGGGTATTCCCTCAGCCTTCATGCTTTTAACCATATTATAAATGCGGTCACGCTTCGCCGGGTTGGTCTCATTGTAATCATTGTAGAAAAGCAATGCTTTGGGATCTGCCTCATGAGCATATTCAAAAGCCTTCTTTATGAACTCGTCCCCTGCAATCTTATAATAGAGAGACTGACGATAAGGAACTTCTGCTTTCGGATCATCCGTCATCGCCTCGTTCACCACGTCCCAAGCATAGACAACATCCTTATATCTATTTACAATCGTATGGATATGTTTTCTCATTCTCTCAAACAGTACCTCCTTGGAAACCAAATTTCCCTTTTCATCATGGAACATCCAGTCCGGAGTTTGGGCATGCCAGACAAGACAATGACCGCGAAGCCCTATTTTATTGGCACGGGCAAAGTTGGCTATCTTATCAGCGCTCTCCCAGTTCCACTGTCCTTCCACAGGCTCCGTAGGCTCAGGTTTCATATCGTTCTCTGCAGTAATACTGTTAAAGTTGGAAGTAATCAATGCCATCTGTTGAGGTGAATTCAGATTTGCCATATTTATGGCACATCCCACAGTGAAATAATCAGCATACGCATCTTTCAGGTTGTTCACAACAATATCATTCGCAGAAGTAGCGTACAAGCCTATCAGACAACCGGTAAAACCACCTGCCACGTTCGTTGAAAGAATATCACCGGGCACGGTATTTCCTAACTGTACGAAGTCAGTTCCATCCGTTGAATAATAAAAGCCATAGCCATCTCCTTCACCCTTTACTCGCAATTGAATGGGATTCTTCACATCTACTTTTGCACTTGCAACAAGTCCGGATTTACCTCTTGCCGTTCTTTCCAGCACCATGTAGAAATCTTTGTCCTTTTTTGTCAAGCCAAAGACATAATTGAATTTTTCACTCTGTACGCAAGTGATGCCTGCCAGATCTTTCTCTGTCTTCGGAACATACTGCAATGTGGTAGTAAACGAGAAGTTATTATGTTGCTGTCTGTAGAAGAGGGTTGAAGTAGGCTTCACCTCTTTTATGTTCACCGGGAAAGGAGTAATCTGCAATCCTCCGTCTTTCAGTACTGAGATGAACTCTTCACGAGGGCCTCTCAAACCAATCCAGCGGTAGTCCAATTGCGGAGATGTGAAGTTTTCAGTGAACGTAAAATTGCCATTGGGGAAGTAACCGTCTTTTCCGGCTTTATTCTCCACTCCTTTAGGTGTTTTCAACTTTGGCTCCATCGGAATCAATCCGTTTTCAAAGACAGGGAATTCTCCCGACCAGTCAACCGGCAGGATAAACGTTTCACGGCCAATGTTCACTCTGCCCTTCTCATTCGGACGGATAGCCAGGAACACACCGTAATATTTGCCGTCAGGACCTTCCACTAAATCGGCATGTCCGGCCCAATCCACCATATTCTTCCGGTTCTGATTCAGGTATCTCTGGCTCAGGATAGGATTATTGGGAGCCGGAATAAAGGGACCTTTCGGGCTGTCACTCACAAAGATTACTTCACTATGCCAATCTCCGGTACCGCCTTCGGCACACATCAGATAGTAGCGTCCATTCTTCTTATAGATATGCGGAGCTTCAATCCAGATAGGTTTCTTGGACAAATCCACACCACCATTCACAATAACCTGATCCGAACCGGGAATCACCTGATCGTTTTCCACATCATACTCCCAGATTTTAATCACACGGTGTCCGTTATAGAGTTCTTCACCACGCTTCGGTCCGTCATTATGAACCACATACGCCTTGCCGTTATCATCAAAGAAGATAGAGGGGTCGATACCGTCAAAATTCAACTTGATAGGATCACTCCATCCTTTGAAAGGATCTTTCGACTTTACAATGATATTCCCGAATCCCCCTGCAAACTGGGTGGTGATCATATAGAAAGTATCATTATTGGGGTTATACTTGATGGCCGGAGCATACACACCGGCACTGATACCCGTATCATGTACTTTCAGCTGTGAGGTACGATCCAGCACATGGCCTATCTGCGTCCAGTTCACTAAATCCTTTGAATGGAAGATAGGCACACCGGGGAACATGGCGAACGATGAACACACCAGGAAGTAGTCATCCCCTTTGCGGGTTATGGACGGATCGGGGTAACAACCTTGCAAAATGGGATTATAAAACTCACCGGCCTGCAACGGATTCTCGTTGTACACCTGATCATTCCCCTGATAAACCGCCTGCAAGAATACCGGAGCACCCTTCACCTTTTTACCTTTAGCCCCTTGGCTAAAACCTGCCACTGAAAACATTGTCATACAAAGTGACAACAAAATGATGCGCTTACCCACGGAAAGCGTCGATTTCACCTTTTTCATGTCTAATATCAATTATGATTTATAATTACTCGTTATCTCATTTACTGTCACTTATACGGAAATAATCAAAGTCCACATACCCTCCGGGAGTCTTAGTAGCATAATTGAATAGTCCGAAACGGTATCCCATAAAATGCGGGAGAGTATAAGCCATCTTGAGCTGGCTTCCTATTTTTGTCCACTTCTTACCATCCAGGCTATAGTAGAAATCCGCTATATCTTTCTTATCTGTAAAGTCACATTCGGCTTTCAGGAATACTGTATTTTGGTTCAGTGGCAGACTTTCCACCTCTTCCGGTTTGTCAGTCTGCGCACTTACCATTACAATCTTCTTTACCCCGTTTTCATATTTCACACCAATCCATCCATATTTTTTCTGAAGAAGTGCAAGCCCTGCAAAATCGCCTTCTCTCATATCAGACACATCCATAGAAGTAGTTCCTGAACATACCGGACCAATCGTCCGCTGTGTCAACGTGTTTCTTGCAGACAGGAAATCAGTATCTATCCGTCCGGTTTTGAGTCGCAGATATCCCTTCCGTTCACTAACTGACCAGAGAGAATTATCCGGATTGTGATTCCACTGCCAAACCAACGGCAAAGCCGCATCTTTCTTCTTGCGTGTAAACTCATCCGAGGCAACAATACCCGGTATCAAGCCTTTACTTGCCGGCAGATCCAATGTTTCCGGAACCTTTCCATTTATTCCGAGAACCGGCCATCCATCTTCCCATTTCACCGGAACAAGATAAGGGATACGGCCTACAGAACCATTGTCACGGAAAAGATATGCAAACCATCTGCCATCAGGCGTATCTATCAAGCCACCTTGGGCAACACCTTTATCCTGCAAAGCTACTCTACCTTCCCAAGGACCATTTATATTATCAGCGCGGTGAATAACCACTGTACGCATTCCTCCTTTCGGCCAAGTAATATTGAATAAATAATACTTCCCATTTACTTTAAATAACTGTGAACCCTCGGCAGGTAATCCGACATTATCTCCTGACGGAGCACTGGCATTCTCTATAAAGACACGTTCGGTACCTTCTTTGATCCCGGATAAATCGGGCTTCAGTTCCGCTATATGCAGTTTACCACCTCCCCAGATGATATAAATACGACCGTCATCGTCAAAGAAAACAGAATGATCATGATAAGAAGGATTAAAGGATATTGCTTTCCAAGGACCTTTCTCTATATCTTTCGTAGTATATATATAGGTCTTCCCGGTGGTGCCGGCAAATGTTGTCACATAATACATATTATTATGATAGCGAATGCAGCTTGCCCATGTACCACTGCCATAAGCATTCTTACCACTGTTCAAGTTCAGTGCATCCACATCGGCCAGTATATCGTAACAGTAACTCACCAACTCCCAGTTCACTAGATCTTTAGATTTCATAATGGGTACTCCCGGAGCCATGTGCATGGTGGTACTACTCATGTAATAAGTATCTCCCACCCGGATCATTGACATATCGGGTACATCGGCATGAACCACCGGATTTTTGGCAGAAGCGTTTTGCGCAAGAGTCGCATAACTGTAGAAAATAGATGCCAGCAGAAAAAGACAAAAATGTTTTCGCATAGTTATATCCTTTTTTATTATTGTTTTTGAAAAGGCAAAATTTACCGACAGCAAATATACAGTATCGAATCCAAGAGATACCTATAATCATTTTACACATTCTTTCGCTGATATTACATCTTTACCGATGTATGTTTCATAATCTTTCACTCACGTTACATCGGGCATCTATAAGTACTTAGAAGGCATAATACGAGTTACCTTGGCAAAGGGAAAATGATTACTTTGCCTAATAAAATTTTGCCCTTACAATACTTAGTTATTGCAAGGGCAAAATACAAGAAGAAATGATTAATGTTTTTCCCAGAAGTCCAGATATTGGCGGGCCACCTTCACATGATCGTGATACTTGGCTACATATTCAATACTTTGCGCCGATAATTCCGGAATACGCTCTTTATGAAGCACTATATCTTCCAGCTTTTGATAAATATCTTGCTCGTCGGGCAGGACATTAATAATGGGACGAAGTTCTGTTTCATTCAATATCTCATAGTTCTCCGGCTCACCGCCTCCCACTACCGTTACTCCTTTTGCCATAGCCAATAGTGAATTCATGGAAGGGGTATACGAATACAACTGATCTAACTGGACATCAGCATCATCCATCAACTGCTGATAGCGGGCATAAGGCACATCATGCACTTCAGTGATGCGGCAAAGCTCAGAATACTTGCGCTGCACTTCTTGCAAAACGGGCAGCATAACATCAGTCCCCTTCAAATTACTACGGGCAGACTGAATACCGATGAAGAAATTCAGTTTCTCCGGCACACCGCGAACGCGGGATGTTACCTCACGCAAATCGATAGGTAAAGGAATGAAAGCTGTCTTATCTGAAAAGTAAGGTTGATAGGAAGCGTAATACTCCCACAAACAGGCGATAATGCCATTACAACTCTTTGCAATAATCTGATTTGCCTGCGCAGTACCACCATGCAGACATTCTTGTATTTCTGTCCGATTATCCAAAGTGTCCCTATACTGATCTCTTATCTTGAAGTCGGAATAGCGAAAGGTATTTGTCTCCATACATGCCTTTACATAGTAATAGTCTGTTCCGAAAGCTCCCAAAAAGACTTTCTCGTTATGGCGCCTCAGATATTGATAAACAGGCAGAGCACGCTCCGAGCGAATGCGAAGAAAATAGGGATGCGTTATCTGTACCACATCGTATCTGCGAAATTTGGGAAGATGATACAGAATACGGCAAATGCACCCTAATCCATCCATGAAACTGTTTGTCGGACGATTCAGGGAAATGTCATACGAGTATTTCCGCCAGCCGTTGTCACTGGCCGCCACACAGACTTCATGCCCTAAAATGCGCAGTCCTTCAGCAAGATTCCAATGCAGATTACTACATTCTCCAATCAGTAGTATTCTCATAACTAAACAAAAAAATTAATTACAATACGAGCTATCCGATACTTCCAAGTATAAACAGGTCCCGACAGCGGAAGGAATCCGTCACGTCTCATTTCCTTAAATTGTTCCTTCAGCCGAGGGCTTCGATTTCGAACTAGTAACCGGACATAATCAATCGTCAAAAAGCTCAGACGTCTCTTTACCGCAATACTCCCTATTGAATTTGTAGCTCCGGTTAGTTCAAGTGAAAGATACAGATTTCTTACCCGGCAAAGCATCGCATAAAAATCTGATAATCTCCGCAAGCGCATCTCTAAAGAAAACCGGTGAGTGATAGAAGACGGATTCATAAAATACGCATAAACCGGATAATCGGTAATGAGAGTGGTTTCTGCTCGAAAATATGCTCTTACCATAAAATCCTCATCTTCATGATAGCACGATTCCGCAAATAAAAGGCCGCAACGGTTTATGAAGTCTCGATGAAAGAAATGTCGACAGGAGTTACCCGTAAAGTTATTCCTGCTCATATATTCAGCCCCGGAAGCATAAACTTCCCAATGCCAAGAAGAGGAATGAGGCTGTAAATCTTCCTTCTTAACCTTACACATCCGGAACGAACAAATATCAGGAGTATATTTCAGAAGGTAAGAAAAGCAATAGGAGATATTTGGGAAAAGGTAATCATCTGCATCAACAAACATCAGATAGATACCCGTAGCCCGACCAATGCCGCGATTACGTGCGCCACCCAATCCCTTTCCATTATCGTCTGCCACTATGATTTCATAACTCCCCTCTTCCATTCCCTGTTCACGGATAGAAGTAATACAGCGTTGCAGCAATACCGGGTCTGCTGTACCATAAAAAGGAATAATTATACTGATAAAAGGAGTCATGTGGCAAATATACAGAAAATCCTCCCCCAGCCTCGCAGCCAAAGAAGGATTTTCAAGAGAAAGACACTAAAAAAGTTATTCAATCGGTATTCCTTTATAGAAGTCCAATATCTTTGTACGGAACAGATATTCATATTTGGCCTGCAACTCATCAGACTGGGCTTTCATCAAATTCTGTTTCGCTTCATTATACTCTACGGCATTAGCTTTGCCATTATCATACTTCTCACTCATCAGCTTGAAAGATTCCATACTGGCATTGGCTGCCGTACTACTACTGGTATACTTGCTTTCGGAAGCCAGTGCAGTGTACCAGGCTTGCTGAATTTCTTTATAGAGCGTTTTCTTGGTATTATCCAGTTGCAGAGAATAATTCTCCTGCTGTAAACGCGCTGTGCGCACACGGTTACGAGTAGTAAAGCGATTAAAGAGAGGAACACTCAGACTAAATCCTACATACTTACTGAAATTATCCCGCATCTGATCACCAAAATTACGGTCAATGGTAGAATAGTAATTAGTTCCAAGACTACCACTAAAACTCAATTGCGGATAGAAAGCACTCTGAGCAATACGGATGTTGTGCTTGCTACCCTCCAGGCGATATTGTGCAGCCTGAATGGCAGCTTTAGTCGACAAAGCTGTCTGATAGACCTCATCCGGAGGAGTAAGGGGTTCCAAGTCAAGCTTCACTACAGGAGCGGCCAAACTGAATCCTTCCGGAGTTTCCAACTCAATAAGCTGACTAAGATCAAGCAATGCTAACTGAAAATTATTATCAGTCTGCACAGCACTCATCTCATCCTGGGCAACACGGGCTTTCGCCTCAGCAACCTCCGCAGGAGACGCTTTACCCAATTCCGCAAGACGAGATATACGGGCATATTGCTCTTTGCTCAACTCTACCTGGCCAAGAGAAACCTGATGTAACTCTTGATTGAACAGTACCTGCAAATAAGCAGAAGCAATATTTATAGAAATATCTTCTTTAGCTTTTTCCAAATCCGCCATAGCAGCTTTAAGGTTCAGTTTGGCCAAAGCATACTGATTAGGAATCTGTAAACCGGTGAATATAGGAACATTGGTAGACAAAGACATATTAGTACTGTGGCTACTCACACTAATGTACTTTTGCTCATCTCCTATACGCACATCCGTACGTCCCCAGTTCCAACTTTGCCCTGCACTACCGTTCAGGTTCGGCAGACGCGCCCATTTGGCCGTATTCACGCTTACGGCACTTTGTTCTGCCTCATTAGCACTCTGACGAATACTGATATTATGTTCTATAGCGTAGTCGATGCATTGGCGCAATGTCCAGCCCTCCTGTGCCTGCACCGAGACAGCAAAGACAGCCATGCATCCTATTATTAAGTTCTTCTTCATAATCTGTTATTATTGAATTATACAAGGTTACTTCACCGGCATTTATTTATCCTTCTTCTCTGCACCGCGCACTTTGGCTTTGCCGTCCACACCGTCTTTGATAACAATCTTGATACCGTCACTCATACCCACTTTCACCTCTTTACGCTCGAACTTCTGGGCAGGCACACTATCCGTCATCACATATACAAATGTGCTGTCTCCACTGAACTCAATAGTACTTTCAGGTAAAGTAAGTGCCTTTTGTGCACGTTCCAGTACAATTTCCGCATTAGCAGAATACCCCGAACGAATCATCACCGTATCGGGCACCTGTATAGCTGCCTTTATCTCAAATTGATTGGCACCGTTTTCTTCTACCCCCTTCGGAGAGATATATTCCAGTATAGCGTCAAATGAAAGATTCTGCAAAGCACCAATTGTCAACTTCACAGGCATACCTTCATGAACACGACCGACTTCCGTTTCATCAATTTTACCTCTGAAAATCAAATCATTCATATTGGCAACCGTAGCGATTGTCGTACCATCATTGAACGTGTTACTCATGATCACCGAGTTACCGGCTTTTACCGGTACATCCAGTATCAAACCATCAATTGTGGAACGGATCAACGTACTTGAGAAAGAAGCACTGCTCTTTGTAATACCTTCCTTCACAATTTCCAAGTTATCCTTAGCAGTCTGCAACTCTTCACGCACCTGCTTTACACTTACCTCGGCTTTTTCATATTCTTCACGACTGATCAGCTTGTCTTCAAACAACTTCTCTATGCGGGCAAAGTCCGTTTCGCCCTGTTTCGCATTAAGTTCCGCCAGACGCACACGACTCTCGGCAGAGTTCAACGTACCTAGTTCGGGAATCACTTTCACCTTAGCAATCACTTCTCCCTTGCGTATAGTCTGTCCCGCTTCTTTATACAACTCGTCAATGATACCCGATATCTGGGGTTTAATGAGAATCTCGTCCCTTGGTTCTACCTTTCCGGTTGCCACAGTCGTTTTTTCCAGGTCGGCCACTGTCGGAGTTACTGTATCATACACCGTAATCTTGGGTTTAGACTTCTGGTAAAGGAATACAAACGTGAAGATGAAAATGGCAGCTACAACTACCAATAACGCGATTTTCAGATACTTTTTCATACTATTATTATATTATTGTTTCTTTATTTTTATATTAGGAAATTAAGGAGTTATCGCTCCTCTTATCATTCATCCCTGATAGCCTCAATAGGTTTAATTGCCATGGCACGATAGGCCGGAGCCAAACCTGCAAGCACTCCTAAAGCAATCAACAGCGCACAGGTACCGATAGCCAGGCCAAATGAAACCTGATAATGAGTAGTGATATGCCCCGGATCATTGGCGGCAGCCTCCAATACCTGCAATACCAATACAGCAAAAGAGATACCTGCCATACCCGCAATAGTAGTCAACACCATACTTTCAGAAAGAATCTGCTGCAAGATATCCCTCGGACGTGCTCCGATGGCGCGGCGAATGCCAATTTCCGTGGTACGCTCACGCACTGTCACCATCATAATGTTCGATACGCCAATAGCTCCGGCAAACAAGGTACCCAAACCTACCATCCAGATCAATATTCGGACTCCCGTCATCAGATTATCCACCATAGAGAACATGGCCTCCGCATTCAGCATCATCACTGCCTGCTTATCATCCGGAGAGATGTAATGAGCCGCCTTTACTATGTGCTCCACCTTATCCTGAATATCCGTCACTTTGACACCGGGCTTCACGGTGAAACATGCCACATGTATCCGGTTGCCCAGATTATAGGCTTGTTTCATGGTTGTGTAAGGCAATGTTATTGCTTCCGAAGCCTGTCCCTGAATATTCATGTTGCCCTCGGACGAGCACATACCCACCACCTGATAGTAAATACCGTCTACCCGGATATACTTTCCACAAGGGTCTTCTCCCGGGTGAAACAAACTTTCATACACACGTTTACCTATTGTGCAGACTTTACGTGCTTCCTTAATATCCACATCGTTGATGAAGCGTCCATACGCCATCTCCTGGTGCTCTATATGCTCATATTCGGGATACAATCCCTTTACGCTACATTCATATTTCTTATCTCCATGCACTGCCGTTCTTCCCCAATAGGCGATAGAAGGAGTAATGATATCAATTTCCGCCACCCCATTGCGCAGACGCTCAATATCAGAGAGTTCCAGATTCCACCAACGTCCTTTCCGGAAACCTTTATACGCCTCTCCCGTCTTCTGCGAAACCAGGAAAGCCGAATTCGTGGCAAAGCCTTCGAACTGGGAGCTCATAGCCTGCTGCATCCCCTGCCCGCCACCGATAAGCGCCACCAGCATGAAGATACCCCAGAATACACCGAATGCCGTCAGCAAGCTTCGCGTCTTGTTTCTTGTAATCGTGATGAGGATTTCCTCACAAGAGTCTATATCTATTCTCATGTTAATAGTGATTAATGTTTAGTGATTAGTGATAAATGATTCATACTATAGCCACTAATCCGCTCTCAATGCTTCTATCGGACTGATGCTTACAGCCTTCTTTGCCGGGAAGAAACCGGCCAGCGTTCCCGCTATAATCAAGGTCAGCGTAGCCTGAATGGCGACACTCAAATCTACAGTCGGATTCGAGAACATGGTTTGCTGGAACATACCCGCATCCATAGTCTGATTACCGAAAGCCGAGTTCATCCATTCCGTAACGGCAATGCCGGCCACCATCCCTATATACCCGAACAAAGTAGTGATAGCAACGCTCTCCACAATAATCAGCCAAAGGATAGATAATGGTTTCGCCCCAAGAGCCTTACGGATACCGAATTCACGCGTACGCTCTTTCACCGTAATCAACATGATGTTTGAAACCCCTACAATTCCACTCAGCAAGGTGAAAATACCAATCACCCAGATAGCTGTACGAAGCATCCCCATGGCGTTTTGTGTCCGCATATAATCGGTAAAGCGGTTCCATATCCAGATGGCACTGTTGTCCTGAGGATCAAAACGACGACTGGCACCAATTACCCTGCGATAGTTGGCCTCAAAGATCTCATTACTTTCTATTGTTTCCAGATTTTTAGTAGTGAAGATAATATTATTCAGCTGTTCGCCTTTATTATAGATAGTCTGCAAAGTAGAAAAAGGAATATAGGCCTCACTGGCTTCGCGGTCTCCCTGATCATTATAAATACCTACCACCTGATATGCTACTCCACTTGCATTGACAAACTGCCCGATAGGTTCGGTATGAGTTTTGCCAAATAGAATATCGGCAGTCTTTTTATGTATAACGATCACCTTGCGGCGTTCTTTCAAATCATTCTGATTAACAAAACGCCCGTCAGCAGTTTTCACCGTCTCTACCTCCGTATAGTTGGGGTGTACTCCCATCAGGGAGATATTCACATACTCCTGCCCAAAACTGACGTTTACATTGCTCTGCCGCACGGTAGCACCGGCACTGATTACATAATCCGGAAAATACTTTTCAGTAGCCTCCAGGTCATTATTCTCCAAACGGACACGACGTCCCTCCTTCAATCCTGCATAAGGCTTGGAAGTCCATCCCGGAAAAATGCGGATAGAGTTCAATGCACGTTCTGAGGACGATTGCTCGAAGGCGTGGATGATACCATTTCCGGCACCCAACAACACGATAAGCATAAAGATGCCCCATGCCACGGCAAGCCCTGTAAGGAACGTACGCAACTTATTCCGCTTAATGGTTCCGTATATTTCTTGCCAAATATCAAACATATATTCATTTACTATTTGACAATTTACAATTTACAATTTGCCTTCCGGAATGTTGGCGAAGCTTCAATTGTACGTTGTAAATTGTACATTGTACATTCTTTTATTTCATAAATCCGTCTTTTCCGAATGGAGAAGCATCATGATCACGATTCTCTTCGATGCTGCCGATAATACCATCCTTGATATGGATTATCTTATCTGTCTGATTGGCTACACCACTTTCGTGGGTAACCACTATGATAGTCATCCCCGTACTGTGCAAATCTTTAAGAATCTGCATTACTTCCACGGAAGTCTTACTATCAAGAGCACCGGTAGGTTCATCGGCCAGGATAATCTGAGGCTGAGTGATAAGGGCACGGGCGATAGCAACACGCTGTTTCTGTCCACCGGACATTTCATTCGGCATGTGGTGCGCCCAATCCTTCAATCCCAAGCGATCCAGATATTCCAGTGCCATGGCGTTGCGCTTGCGGCGACTTACTCCCTGATAGAAAAGCGGAAGCGCCACATTCTCTACTGCATTTTTAAAGGAAATCAAGTTAAACGACTGAAAGATGAACCCGATCATACGGTTCCGGTATTCAGCCGCTTTAGTCTCACTGAGGTTTTTGATCAGTGTACCATTCAGATAATACTCACCGGTATCATAGTTATCCAAAATACCCAATATATTAAGTAAGGTGGATTTACCGGAACCCGAAGCTCCCATGATGGAAACAAACTCACC
>OFLZ01001464.1_pt1 | contig 13335 bp, 8 predicted proteins | sample 1541321 | NCBI WGS metagenome assembly OFLZ01 (sample SAMN04209223, study PRJEB22552) | human gut metagenome | biome: gut; material: feces | host: Homo sapiens | place: USA: Oklahoma | reverse complement strand
GGCCCCATCAAGGCTTGCCGCCTCATAAAGTTCTCCCGAGATTCCCTGTAAACCTGCGAGATAGATTACCATATAGTATCCCATATATTTCCATACACTAAATAAAATCAAAGTCACCAGAACCAGATTTCCGCCAAACCAGTTCGGAAGATTTTCCACATGGAAGATATAATATAAGATCGCATTGACAGGACCTTTGCTCGGATGAAAAATCATACTCCACACAGCGGTGATCGCAACCAGGGAAGCCACGTACGGGAAGAACGATACCGTTCTGAAAAATCCCCGGAATTTGATCTTCTGATTCAGGACGATCGCCAGACCTAAGGATGCGATCATCGTAAGCGGTACAGTTCCGATACAATAAATGATGGTATTTTTCAGGGATGCTTTGAAAATACTGTCACCGAGCAGCCGTTTAAAATTGCTCAGACCGGCAAATTCAATGGCATTATTTCCATCCCAGTGCAGAAATCCAAGAGCAAATGCACAAATGATCGGGATCATAGTAAATACTGCAAACCCGATGAAGTTCGGGGCAATAAATGAATATGCTGTCAGCATTCGTTTCCGCTCACGCATTTTTCTGCTTTTCTTTAAATCTACAACACTATTTTCCATAATTGTTCTGCTGCAGCTCCTTTCTGTTTCATAAACAAAGCCGACAGTTTATGTTGTTTCCACCGCCGGCCTTGTATCCTCTTATTTATTTACGATTGCTCCGATTTCCTCATTCATCTTCTTGATTCCGTCATCTACAGAAATATCTCCGTTCATGATATCTTTGTGATATGTATCAAGAATCGTATTGATTTCAGAAATGTGCTCGTCATATGGTGCTTCCAGATAAACTTTTACTGTCTTTAAGGCTTCTTTGGATGCTTCATCACTTGGGAATCCTTCCAGGCTTGTAATGATATCTACAACGCTGTCACTCATGATCGCCGGGAATGTACCTGTTTTTGCTACCACTTCCGCGCCTTCTTCGCTTCCTGCAAATTTAATGAAATCCCATGCTGCATCTTTGTTTTTAGAAGAAGTTGGAATTGCAAGACCTGTAACCTGTCCAAGTGTTGTACCAGCTTCTACTCCGTCCGGATGTGGATATTTCGCAAGTCCCCAGTTTCCAACCAGTTCTTTGTCATATTCGCCACTGTTCAGACTGGACATCAATGTTGTGATATACCAGCTTCCCATGTTCATAGTTGCTGTATTTCCTTCTGAAAATGCTGCGGAATAATGAAGCTGTGAAGCATTTGTGTCTACATAGGAACGGCAGATTCCGTCTTCTTCCTGCTTTTTCACCATGTCATAGTATTCTTTGGTGAAATCATAAGTACCGTCTGTTACAGAATGTTCTCCATCCAGTACTCCGAATAACTGTACGGCGCTTCTCCATGTATGATAGTGAGATCCGTAAATCTGCTCGTCTCCGAATCCTGTCTTTGCAACAGAACGTGCAAGTTCATCATATTCTTTCACGGTCATATCATTTGTCGGATAATCAACTCCTGCTTCATCAAAGATATCCTTGTTGTAATATAAGAGCCAGAAGTCGCTTCTCCAAGGCATTTCATAAAGTTCACCGTCAACGGTCAGCTGTTCAGCCATTCCATTATACAGGGACAGATCCACACCGTCTGCTTCCGCACGTTCGCTCAATGGCTCTAACACGCCTTTGGAGATCAACGTTGCATATCCCGGAACATCTTTCATGGTTACAATATCAAAGTCGGATCCGGATCCGGATAACTCGGTAGAAAGAACGGTGTTGTAATCTGCAGATCCAAGGTCTGTCATCTCAATTCTGACATCCGGATGTTTTTCTGTATAAGCATCTGCTACTGCCTGCCAGTATGTAGCTGTTTTCAGATCCCAGCATGCCCATTTCAAAACAGTCTCTGCATCTTCTGATCCGCTGGAATTGGAACTTCCTGCAGCGGCATCTGTCTTTTCTTCTTTTGTTTCCTCTTTTTTCGTTTCTTTCTTTTCTTCCGTATCACCGCTGTTTCCGCCGCAGCCTGCCAGAAGACCAACTGCCATTGCCGTTACCATCATGATACTTACCACTTTTTTCTTCATACTCTTTCAACCTCCTCGTTTTTCCCAAACGGTTTCCGTTCTTGTTGGGACTATTATATGAAAATCTCTCAAAAATCTCCATGGACACACTTATGATTTCCTGTAATTTTTTTAGAAACTTTTTATACTTTTTTTCTTCTCTTTTTATCGGCTCAAAAACCTGTCAAATTCTATGAAAACATGTATTTTTTTAATATTCTTTGAATTTTTTCCATTCTCTTTATTCTGATATGGTATACTATCTTGGCAGAGTTTTACACACATTATTATAGAAGAAATCTTACGAAAGGATAGAGAACCCACTATGAAACGGTCATTTTTTAAATCAGTAAAAGGACAGCTGCTTCTGATCACAACAGCCATCATGCTTCTGATCGGTATCGGAACTTCTATCCTGGGATATATCATGTTTTCCAAAAATCTGAAAAGCAATCAGGTACATGCTGCTCAAAGCAATCTGCAGTTTCTGAAATCAGAAATTGACACCCACATTTCTGATATTATGGATCTATCCATGCGCAGCCGCACAAACAGCAACATCATGTGTTTTATCACCACTTCTCCGGAAGCTCCTTCCTATAATACGATCACAAATCACGCTTCCCAGTGGCTCAAAGAAGAATATCTAAGCAGTTCCGCCAGCGCATACATTGACCGTATCGTGATCGCCAACACAAGCAGAAATGACTTTTTACAGATCACCCCGACCGTCTACTCCACCGGAAAGTCGATGATTGATATTATCACCGGACTTCCTTATTATGAAACATTGATCAACAGTCCAAATTATACATTTGACATTGGCGTCCAGACAGATCCTTTTTTACGCGCCAAAATGCCAATGCTTCCTGTGATTCGTCCGATCTACAGCGCTTATGACAGTTCAATCATCGGATTTTCCTACATTCAGATTTCTTTTAAGCTGTTTACCGAAACATTGCAGGATTATGCAAGACAGGAAGATACCGTGGTCTATCTGACCCTTGGAGATACGCTGTATGAGATTACCTCAAAAGAAGTAGCTTCCACCACTTCCATCGAACCGGACTTTTTCAAAGATAATGCAAAGCAGGTGCAGCCTTTGACTGTCAACGGAAAGAAGTGTTCTTTTGTCACTGCACCTTTAATCAGTGACAATTGTTACCTCAGCCTCCCCATTGCTTCACAGCCTTTTTATGACCATCTGAAAAACTATCTGGTCATGCTGTTTCTGATCTTCTGTGCCATTCTTCTGGTCGGATTTTTACTGCTTTTAAGTCTGAACCGTACTGTCACTGCGCCGGTCCTGCATCTTCAGGAAAAGATCCAGGCGGTTTCCGGTGAGGATTTTCATCCTGACCCTTCAATCGAATGGGAAAATGAATTTGGAGATATCGGACGGGCGTTGAACCAGATGGGAACGGATATCCAGACCTTGATGAAGCAAAAGATCGATTTTGAAAAACAAAAGAAGGATTACGAATATCAGGTACTCCAAAGCCAGATCAACCCACACTTTCTCTACAACACGTTAAACTCCATCAAATGGATGGCAACGATCCAGCACGCACCGGGAATTGCAGAAATGACGACCTCTCTGGCCCATCTTTTGAAAAGCATTGCAAAAGGAACCACAACCATCGTATCTCTTCAGGATGAAATCCACCTTCTGGATGATTACTTCACCATCCAGAAGTATCGATACGGAGGCGCGATCACTCTGGATTATGAGATCGAAGATCCTTCCCTTTTACATATTCAGATCTTGCGCTTCACCTTGCAGCCCATCGTAGAAAATGCAATTTTTCATGGAATTGAGCCAAAAGGATGCGCCGGGAAGATCCAGATCCATATCTTTCGCAATCCGTGTGCGGTTCAGATCGATGTAACCGATGACGGTGTCGGCATGGACGCGGAGACGATCCAACAGGTTTTAACAGAAGAGACCAGCGGAAAATCTCAGTTCTTCCGACAGATCGGCATTGCAAGCGTAAACCGGCGGATCCAGTATAATTTTGGAGAACAATATGGACTCTCCATTACAAGTGAACCTGGTAAATTTACAACCATGACCATTCTTTTACCAGAATTACATTTTCAAGAACAGGAGGAAACTCAATATGATAAAACTATTGATCGCTGATGATGAACCCCTGGTACAGATTGGATTAAATTCCATGCTGGACTGGGCAAGTCTTGACATTGAGGTGTGCGGCATTGCCTCAAATGGAGATGCCGCCTATGAACTGATCCGGCAGCATCATCCGGAAATCGTGATCACAGATATCCAGATGCCCTGCTCTTCCGGACTGGATCTGGTCAAACGCTGCCGGAAAGAATTCGGAGATCTGCCGGTTTTTATCATCCTGACAAGCCACGAAAATTTCAATTATGCCAAAGAAGCCATTTCCTGTCGGGTCATTGATTATCTCGTCAAGATCGATCTGTCCCCGGAAACACTGACCGAATCCATCGACCGGGCGCTGAAACAGGTTGCTTCCATCCGGAAACGCCAGGAACCTTCCATGCGCCAGACAGACCGGATCTCTGATGTTTCAATCATGCAGGAACGTTTCTTCATCCGACTGTTAAATAATCTGTTCGAAAATGAGACGCAATATCTCACACAGGCCAAAGAACTGAACCTGTCTTTCCCTTATGCCGGATATGCGGCAGCTCATCTGGAAATGCAGCTTCCCGGTTCTTCCGGCACCAGACTGTCTCAGGAACAACTCCTGAAGCTCTATAACAGCACTCTCCATATGTTTCAGGAACTGCTTGGAAAGTATCTGCCCTGCCGGGTCATCCCACTGGATACCAGACGGCTGGCTGCCATCTTTTATATCCAGGAAGAAAATATTTCCACATGGAAAGATCATTTATCCACAGCCCTGCATCAGGCATTCGACATGCTTTTTAACTACTACAGCGTAAAAGTACTTGCTGGGATCGGGCGCCTTGTCTCCACTCCGATGGAACTTTCCGTATCCTATAATGATGCAAGACAGCTCTCCGGTTCGGTTTCGGAGACGGATTCCTTCTTGTACTGGGATTCCATGCCAAACTCTACAAGGCTTCGAAATGTATTCAATCTTTCGCTGTTCCGTAAAGAAATCGCAGAGGCTTTCGAAACATTGGATGAAACGGCATTGCACAGCGTATTTTCCAATATCTGCTCTCTGCTCTCTGCAGATCAGGTTCATTATTCCCAGGCGTTGGATGCAGCAAGCAGTATTCTGCATTTTACCATCACCCTGCTGCCGGAAGGTATGGAGATTGCCTCTTCCATCTTTTCCGACCAGCCGGACACCTACTGCTCCCTGTACCGACAGAAAACTGTGCCTTCCATCCTGCTCTGGCTCAGACAGCTGGAAGAAGGGCTCTGCCGGGAACTGCCCGCCTGCCGCAACACACAGAAAAATTATCTGGTGGAACATGCTAAACAATATATCCGGGAACACCTGGATGAACGCATCGTTCTCCAAGATATTGCGGACACCTTCAATGTCAGCCCGAATTATCTGAGCCAGCTTTTCAAAAAATTTGAAAACATCGGGATCAGCGAATATATATCCACTCTAAAGATCCAGAAATCTCAGGAACTTTTAAAGGATGGAAATCTGAAGATTTATGAGATCGCCGATCAGCTCGGATTTGAAAGCGCTTTTTATTTCAGTAAAGTTTTCAAAAAAGTGACCGGCGTCTCTCCAAAAGATTTCCGGAATACGTAGTCCCTATACCGTCTGTTTCCTCTCTTCCCGGAAGCAGACAGTATGATTTTTCTGCTCTACATACAAAATACTGTCCCGAAACAAAACCTTCAGAGAAAATGGCAGTGCTTCCGGAATATGCGGTTCCCATCGATATCCCTTTGTCTCCTGTTCTGTCAGATGGATTCCCGCGATGTCTTCGATCAAAATACTGATCGGCGCACACGCCCACGGATGACAAAGACTGGTATTCCATTTTTGCTCTTTTCCCCAGGCTTCAAAACAAGTGGTGGCGCCCTCACGCAGCATATTCATCCAGCCATGCTCGCTTTCATTGACAAGAAGCTTGTAAACAGCCTCGTAGTCTCCGGTACCTGCCAGAGCTTTTAACAGGAAATAACTGAGCATCACTCCACAGGAAAGTCCTTTCTTCTCCAGGTATGCTGCCACCTGTGTCTTCGCGCCTTCTGGTACCAGATCAAAATATAAGGCATATACATTGGAGTGCAATGCGCAGTGAGAACTGATTTCACTGTCTGCAAACAATCCCACATCCGGTCTGTAAAATACGTTCTGATAGATTTTCTGTCTTTCTCTCCAGTCAAATGTTTCCGAGATCTCAAGGATTCGCTCCATCCGCCCCAGTGTTTTCATAGCTCCGATATACAGTGCATTGATCACATTATGACAGCCTGCTGCCACAATCGGACGGCTCAGTTCAAAATCATAGCCGTCCCTTAGATTTTCCGGCCAGTCTACCAGATTCCATTTTTCTGCTACCTGTTCCAGCAGACCATCGGCCCGCTCATATTTTGCAAAATACAGAAGGAGCTTTTTTAACACCGGATAATACTGCTCCAAAAACGCCCGATCCCCTGTAAACAGATAATCCTCCATAAGCAATTCACCAAAGAGCAGGGAAAAGTCTGCAATCTCCTGCATCAGACTTCCCGGCGCCACTGCCATCATTCCCGGACAGATGTTTGTACTTTCCGCAAACTGAGCAATACATTTTCGCAAAAGCTCTGTACTTCCTGAAAGCCACACCTGTGCCCGGGACGCCACAACTGCATCTCCCAGATACTGACCTTTTTCCCTCGTAGGACAATCCAGATACCCCTCCTGCACTCCATATTTGATCGTATTTTTGCAAAGCGAAAAAATCTGTTCGATCTTTGCCTGTCCCGCATCCAGTGTACATGCACTTTCATCCAACGGATAATGCTGTACCCGAATCCTGCAGTCAAGGATCTCTACGCCTTCTTCTCCAATCAGTTCTATATATCGAAAACCCTTATAGTCGTATGGCTCATAGCTGCTGACTCCTTCCTTTAATGTCCAGACTTCCCGATATGTGCAGTTGCATCTCATCTCATAACGCACCGCCCCGGTCTCTGTCAGTTCTTCTCCACACAGGATCTGCACCTGCCTGCCTTCTGCTCCCTTTGCAGTCACAAATACTTTGCCTGCTGCTTCCTGTCCCAGGTCGATCTGCCAATGATTCTTAGAAATCTTCTGAACCTGTCTGGGCTTCTTTTCGTAAATGGACAATACTTTTGTTGGCTGTAAGAACAACCGGTGATCATACTGCAGTGCCGGTACCATCCGCTGCCATCCCTCATCTGGATACTCCGGACGATTCCAGTCTGTTTCCCATTTTCTGCTGTCAAAATCCTCCAAAAACTGCGTCTCATACCCCGTCGTATTTCCAGACCAGGCATCCGATATCCGATACTTCCAGTTCAACGGCACCTCTTTCCATTCCGCATCTTTTTCCAAATGCAGATCCGCTGCTACTCCAAACCGATGATCCCCACTGTTCCACACCCGGTTAAGCAGCCCCTGATAATAAAGATGTACGGCAATGACATTGTTTCCCGGTTTCAGAAGATCTGTCAGATCAAATTCATTGTAATAATAATGCTCTGGATATGCCGGCGCAGGACCTTGCCCGAGAAATGTCCCGTTGACATACAATTGATACTGATCATCGGCAGTAATCCGCAGAAGCGCCCGATCTGTACCTCCGTATGAAAAATCTGCACGCGCCAGCACGTGCAGATTTTTTACAGAGTTTTGCTTTTCCAAAATTTTCGCCTCAGACTGCCCATCTTGTTCTTTGTGGTATACCCGGATCGGCTCTTCCTCCTGGAACAGCGGAATTGTATACCATACTGGTTCAAATTTTTTCATGATTGCTTTCCCTCATTTTCTCTATAAATATGAAACCTCTGTAGAAATGGTCTGTTTTCCTTTTTTTATTTCATAAACCACCATCGGGATGGAAGTCTTTGGGTACAACAGATTGGTATTCGGATCCGGGATCAGAACTTCTCCCTTTCCGTCTCCTTTCACTTCACAATATCCCATTTCGTTTTTCACAACGGCTCTGTTCTCTTCTGTCTCCCGAACAAATGGTCTTCTGTCATCCGTTGAAAGTGCGAATCCGCAGTCGTAGGCTCTGCAGTCTTTGTCACTTTCAATTTCATGGATCCTGAGATGCCCTTTTTGCGTCGGCCGGATCGTAGTCTTCACCTGGATTCCTTCGATTGGGCTCCAGCGGCAGACGATGCCTTCCGGTCCGATTTCATAAGATGGTTCGATCGTATTTTTCACAAAGAAATATCCATACACCTCAAATGCCAGCATACTGTCCGGCGCATTCTCCGGCAGAGTTACATTGGACCGTGCAATGCTAAACGCAAACTTGCTGGAATATGCAAATTTGGAATATTTCTCAATCGTATGGCTGTGACCATCCGCCTCTGTTCTTCCCGGAACCAACGCCACCACCTGATCCTCTCCGCGCTGGATCAGCATATTGGCATGTTCCAGATACCGGAATTTCTCCAGCTTTGGAAGCGGCGCTGCCTCAACACTCCAAAATGCATGATCTTTTGGAAGCGCCAGGAATAAGAATGCTTTCATCGCCCAATAAGGGGAGCCCGGTGCATTATAACTCTCTGACATCTGCAGATTCGGATATCCATACCCGATGGAAAGAATCCCTGCATTGTCAAAAATTGGAAGGTTCAGCCATTGTACCAGATGACGCGCAATCAGCCCTTTTAAGACCTGAAGAGGAAACACTTCAATTCCACCCACAACACAGGCTGAAAAATACGCAATCTGGGCGAAACGATATGTCATGGAACGCCCATAGGCAAAAGAAGCTCCGTCTTCTGCAAACCAGTAAATATAGTCTTTTCCGAATTCCATTGCACGTTCACGATATCGCTGACAACGCTCCGGATCTTCCTCGTTCATATACATAGCATACACAATCCCGTAGGTCAGCATTACAAATGGATTGTAATAGTCTTTATCCCCGCCGTTTCCATCGTGATACCAGCCTCCGGCATCATAATAGGCATCGATCAGTTCCAGGCCTTCCTGTAATCTCTTCTTATCGTAATCACGGCCGACTTTATACATTGCCACATTGGTGATGATACTGAAAAACTGCCAGTTGCAGGCACAGCATTCATGACGGTTGATCTCCCAGAGCCATTCGATCAGATTGTCTTTTTCTGTATCACTTAACGGATCCCACAGTTTTTCCGGGCAGAACAAAAGCCCAAACGCAATGGCTGCCATTTCACAGAATTTCTGATCATAGTCCCTGCATGGATTCCAGTATTCCGGATTCTCAGGATCCGTACCCGCTGCCAGACCCTTTCTGTAAAACGCCTCAAATTCCGGCTCACTTCCCCCTCCTGCCCAAAACGGGATCAATCCCCACAAAGGTCTTGCAAACGCCTCCATGGGCACACTGTCGTTCTCATAATGCGCGCTTGTCTCACCGATGTGAACTCTCGCTTTTCCTTCACTGTAAAAAGGTTTCAACGGTTCCAAGATCTGCAGCATAATATCTGCAGTTGATTCCCATGTTTGAAAATCTTCTATTGTCAATGGTTTCTTTCTAAACATGATCGTTTTTCCTCCTCCAAAGTACGCTGTGCTCCTGACACAAACCACTTTCTTTCAGACACATCATATCGGATTCCCCCTGCTTTTTCCATGGAATTAACTACGAAAACCTGTAATATCTACCAGTCTTTTTCGAAACGTTTTATATTCTGTATTTTTTGTTTATTTTGCGTAATTTTGTGGAAATTTTACACAAAAAATTGTATAATATATTAAAGTTTATGAAAGAGAGGATACATTATGAAGCAAAACAATATGTTAGCCATGATCTTGGCCGGCGGACGGGGTACACGTCTGCATGACCTGACGAATAAAGTAGCAAAACCCGCTGTTTCCTATGGCGGCAAGTACCGGATCATCGATTTTCCGCTGAGCAACTGTGCAAACAGCGGCATTGATGTGGTCGGTGTTCTGACTCAATATGAATCCATTTTGCTCAACAGCTACGTCGCAGCCGGAAGACGCTGGGGTCTCGATGCAAAAGAAAGCGGTGTCTATGTACTTCCACCTCGTGAAAAAGCAGATTCTGATCTGGATGTTTACCGCGGAACAGCAGATGCAATTTCTCAGAATATCGATTTTATCGACTCTTATTCTCCAGAATACATTCTCATTCTGTCCGGAGATCATATCTATAAAATGAATTATGATAAAATGCTGGATTATCACAAATCCTGCGGCGCAGACGCTACCATTGCCGTAATCGAGGTGCCGATCAAAGAAGCCAGCCGCTTCGGGATCATGAATACGGATGACACGGGACGCATTGTAGAATTTGAAGAAAAGCCAGAACAGCCAAAGAGTAATCTGGCTTCTATGGGAATTTATATCTTTAACTGGAAGCTCCTGCGAAAGATGCTGCTTGCTGATATGAAGAATCCGGATTCCAACCACGATTTTGGAAAAGATATCATCCCAACTCTTCTCAATGATGGCAAGAACCTCTACGCCTATAAGTTCGAAGGTTACTGGAAAGATGTGGGAACCATCGATTCCCTCTGGGAAGCCAATATGGATCTGTTGGACAAGAATAATGCACTGGATCTAAACGATCCTTCCTGGCGGATCTATACAGAAGATGCAACTACACCTCCGCATTTCGTAGGACCAAACGCAGATATCAAACGCTCCTTTATCACACAGGGCTGTATGCTTGACGGCGAGATTAAAAATTCTGTCCTGTTTACCAGCGTAAAGATCGACACTGGCGCCAAGGTCATTGACAGTGTTCTGATGCCCGGAGTGATCGTAGAATCCGGAGCAGTTGTACAGCGCGCACTTGTGGCAGACGGTGTGCGGATCGGAAAAAATGCAGTAGTCGGCAGCGCAGACAGCGAACATATTGAACTGGTTGCAAAACGTGTAAAGGGGGCAGAATAATATGAGCAAGGCATTAGGAATCATCAACTTTTCGGGAAATCACATCTGGATCAAAGGACTGCAGTCCTACCGGCCGATCGGAGCTATGTCTTTCCTTGGAAGATACTGTGTCATTGACTTTCCGCTTTCCAACATGAGCAACAGCGGCATTGATCAGATCCAGGTATACATCAATCAGAAACCACGTTCTCTGACCGAACATATCGGTACCGGAAGACATTACAATATCAACTCCAAACGAGGCAAAGTACGGATCCTGTTTTCAGAAAACGGAATCGAAAACAGTATTTATGATACCGATATCTCCGGCTATATCGAAAATCTGGAATGCATTGAAAATTCACATTGTCCATATGTAGTGATCGCTCCAAGCTATATGGTATATTCTATGGATTTTGACACGCTTCTGCAGACACATATTGATTCAGAGGCAGATATTACCTTACTGTACCATTCCGTAGATAATGCAAAAGACCATTTCCTGAACTGCGATCTTTTGAATTTGAACCGTCAGAAAGGTGTCCTCTCAATCGAGAAGAATCGTGGAAATGCAAAAAACAGAAATATTTTCATGGATACCTATGTTATGAAAAAAGAATTATTCCTGGACCTGATCAAAAAAGGGCATAATATGTCTTCCATGTACACACTGCCGCAGATTGTCAATATCGAATGCAGTGAACTGGATATCCGTGGAGTTTCTCACCGTGGCTTCTTTGCTCCGATCACAGATTTGAAGAGCTATTATGATGCGAACCTTTCCCTGTTGGATTTTAAAGAGTTCAAAACCTCTTTCAGTCTGTTCGACAGCAACTGGCCGATCTACACAAGAACGAACGACTCCTGCCCGACCCAGTATTTTGAAACATCCGAGGTCAAGACTTCCTTCATCTCCAATGGCTGTCTGATCGAAGGAACCGTAGAAAACTCCGTAGTCGGACGCGGATGCATCATCAAAAAAGGCGCTGTTGTAAAAAATTCAGTACTTCTTCCCGGAGCTTATATCGGAGAAGACGCTCATGTTGAGAATCAGGTGGTAGATAAAGGTGCAAAAGTGATCCATGCGAAAGAAATTATCTCAAATCCTGAAAACCCAGGATATATCCGCAGAAATGATACTGTATAATACTTGAAAAGCAGGAGCTGCGGCTCCTGCTTTTCACTGCTTTATGAAGTTCTCTTTTGCAGCAGCTCTGTTCATTCTGATCTTTTCTCTTTCATGAGTTCTTTTATCGTCTGGATTCCGCCAATCCCCTCAAATCCCGGCTGATAGAAATACTTTCCTTTCTTCCTCTCTATCGTCTCCGGATCGATCTGACAAGCATCGATCTGAGGACACAAAACAAACGCAATACCACTTTCCCAGATCAAATCTTCCTCACTATACAACGTAATTTTTCCATATCCCTGTTCTTTCAGTCGTTCTGCCTTCCTGATGATCTGCCCTACCATTTCAGCGGTTTCGGATCTATGGAACACATCGAAATGCTTTTTCTCCCTTTCTATCTGGCGCTCCCCATATCTGGAGCATACCCGAACTGTGTGAATATTGGTATCCATCCCTTCGATCTCCTGCCGCAGGATTTCTGTATCCGTTCCTGCCAGCAAATTACAGGGGAGACGCGTTTCGCTTATTCCGTGATACGATTTCGGATTTTCCCGAATCTCTTCCACGCAGAACAATACCTGCAATGCTTTTTTTATCTGCTCTCTCCCGCGATGTGTCAGCATCAATGTTCTGCACTCGCTTTTCTTCATCTCTTTGACACACTTTGCGAAAGCATTCAGATCCGCTTTCTGTTGCAGGGTATGCCTCTGATCATATACTTTCAGATCTACTTCCTGTAAAAAAAACGCTTCTTCCGGTAAGTATTCTCTGCTCTCTGTCCCAAAAAACTGCTCCAAAAACCAGGCACATACGTATTCCCGAACCTCTTTTTTATAACTGTGGGGCGCATCACAATAATAATAAGCTACATTCGCACCCTTCTGATAAAGATCATAAATCTCTTTCAACATCGGATATTCTTGTGTTGGAATATGGCAAGTCCAATCCCCGGTACACCCGGTGATCAGAAGAGGCCGCGGAGCTGTCAGCGCCGTAAACTCTACATTATTCGTTCCGATCCTCAAACCAGGAACATTTTCACACTCACAGCCTCCCTGTTTTCCAAAAGAAACCATATCGACAGGTGCCGCCGCACAAACCCTGTCATCCACTGCCGACAGCAGAAACGTCTGTGTGCCGCCTCCG
>OFLZ01001446.1_pt1 | contig 13427 bp, 10 predicted proteins | sample 1541321 | NCBI WGS metagenome assembly OFLZ01 (sample SAMN04209223, study PRJEB22552) | human gut metagenome | biome: gut; material: feces | host: Homo sapiens | place: USA: Oklahoma | reverse complement strand
CAGGCGGAGCCGGTACGCCGGCTCCGCCTGACTCTTTTCCAAATCGCGTTTCTTCCCAAACTCAATTTTCAGTTTGTGTGCCCCTGTAGGACGCAGCACACAAAAGTATGGAAACTTGAAAAAAGACTTGCAAATCTTGTCCAATGGCTCTATACTAATTTTAGCAGTTAAGTTTATTGAGTGCTAAAGTTTAAGAATCAATATAGATCGGATCTAGGAGGTGTTCCTTTTATGAATATGAATCAATTTACCCAGAAATCGCTGGCCGCCATTCAGGGCGCCCAAGACATCGCCCTGGAGTACGGGCACCAGCAGATCGAGCAGGCCCATCTGCTCATGGCAGCTGTCGCAGATAAAGTGACCGTTCACACATCTGGCATTGCTCATAAATGTTTTGTGACAGTAGGTACATTCCATTTCAATCTGGCTCTGGAGATATTCCAGGGGCGCACCGCATACCAGGCATCCTGTTGTTTGTTCTTCTATTGTTTGTTCTTCTACTGTTTGTACTTCCATTGTTTGTTCTTCCATTGCCGTATCCTCCTGTTAACCATTCATTTCTTATTCTTAGGCCAATCTCATTTCAGTATACCATAATCCCTATCCCGGTTAATACTTATTTTTCTGTTTTTATATCGGTTTTCACATTCATTTCCTGCCCTCCGTTGTTCCCCCATCCCCACCCTCGTCCTGACGGTTCTTACCGCAAATCGAAAAAGAGCGCAAACCGCACGGAACCGCTCCCGAAACTGGTTTACACTCTTTTTCTCTACTCTCTGCTCAGGGTAGCGCCTGACCTGGCTGTGTTCACCAGGCGGGCGTACCGGCCGAGGAGACCCTTTTCTCTTGGACGCGTCACTGCCTTCCATTCCCTGCGTCTGGCTTCAAGTTCCTCGTCGCTGACCTCCAGATGGAGGTAATCCTTATACAAATCCACCGTTATCCTGTCCCCATCCTTAACCAGGGCAATTGGGCCTCCCTCTGCCGCCTCAGGGCACAGATACCCGATGCTTAAGCCGCCGCTGGCCCCTGAGAAACGCCCGTCGGTGATGACCGCTGTGTTGGGTATTCCCTTGATGATTTCCGTAATCCGGTGCAGCTCCTTCATTCCCGGACCTCCCTTTGGACCTTCATAGCGTACAATAACGGCATCACCTTCCTTTATCTCCTTTGCCCGGAAAGCAGCATAACACTCATCCTCGCCCTCAAATACCCTGGCCGTGCCCTTAAAACGCCGCACTTCCATGGGAACTGCCGATGTCTTTACCAGGGCTCCCTGGGGCGCCAGATTGCCATAGAGCACCTGGATTCCGTCTGCCCTGGATACAGGATCGTCCATGGACTTTATAACTTCCCTGTCGCCCTGAGACGTACGCTCCAGAATCTGCCCCAGTGTTTCCCCAGTCACTGTCATCACATCCTTGTTCATTACAGACTCCAGCTCTTTCATCACGGCCGGTATTCCGCCTGCGCAGTGCAGGTCTACCACGGTCCTGTTTCCGTTGGGTACAATGGAACACAGTACCGGCGTGGTGGTGGTAATCTTTGAAAAATCATCCCAGTCCAGGGAAATCCCCAGCTCTGCCGCCAGCGCCGGTAGATGAATCAGGGCATTCAGGGACCCTCCGATAGCGGAAAGAAGGGTAATGGTATTCTCCAGCGCCTCCCGTGTCATAATCTGGCTGGGGCGAATCTGCTTCTCCACCATCTTCATTACAGCCCGACCTGATTCTCTTGCGCTGAAACGGCGCATGCTGGTGCTTGAAGGAATCAGGCTTCCTCCCGGAAGCATCATACCCAGGGACTCACAGAGAGCGCCCATGGTATTGGCTGTTCCCAGAAAGGGACAGATTCCGGGGCCCGTGTAATATTTGAGCGTTCCCTCAATCAGCTGCCGCTCTGTTATCTCTCCCCGCAGGAACTGCTGGCGCAGTTCCTTTGACTCATTGGGTTTTATCTGGGCATAGCAGGGACCGGCCGTGACAATGACTGAAGGAAGGTCAATCCGTGCTGCTGCGTTCAGCATTCCCGGCACGATTTTATCGCAGGAACCCATGTACACTACTCCGTCAAACACTCCCTCGCCCACCACCATGGCTTCAATGGAATCCGTGATGATTTCCCTGTGGGGCAGACAGTATCGCATACCGGAATGTCCCTGGGCAATACCGTCACACATTGCTACCGTGTTAAACTCAATGGGCTCGCCGCCGGCTTCCAGGATTCCCTTCTTTACCTCCTCAGCCAGCTGTTTTAAAGGCTCATGTCCCGGACATATCTCATTCCAGCTGTTGGCAACGGCAATGAGCGGCTTGTGGTCCAGGGAGTCGATGGAAACGCCTGCCGATGCCAGATGGGCCTTGGATATGGCTTTCTGGAACGGCTCCAATTTATCAATTGCCCGCAACATCATTTCCTCCTGCTAACATTGTTTTCTTCTTGTTATAACGGTTCATGAACACCCATACGGCTGCCATAACCGCAATCAGTACCGGCACAAAAATGTACGGCTTCTTGATGAATGCCTCGTACACCAGAAAGCTTACCGTAAGGCTGGTGGCAGCGAAGGATGTAATCATTCCTTCCCCCAGGTCCAGGCCCACGGAGGTGGCCAGCTGGGTCAGGACAGGCGCTGTAGCCGTACCTGCCAGCAGGATGGCCCCTGTACACACCAGGCCCATGATGATGTTCTTAAACAGGTTTCCTCTGGTAATAGCAACCACCAGGGCCACACGGAAGGTCACAACCGCCAGGTCCGCAAAGGGAAGCACGCGGTTTCCCGGAAGTACGGCAGCCATAAGGATGGTTAACGGAATGACAATCAGGGATGTGGTGATGACATCAGGATTTCCCACTACAACCGCCGCATCCAGACCGATAAGGAATTTCCTGCCCTTAAACTTCTCCTGGGTAAACTTTTTGGCAGCCTCTGAGATTGGCATAAGTCCTTCCATAAAAAGAGAGGTCATCTTGGGAATCAATACCATGACAGCCGCCATGTTTACGCCCAACGCCATAATATCAGCCACTGAATACTTGGCCAGAACACCGATAACGCAGCCAAGTACCAGGCCCATGATGGTGGGTTCACCAAAGAATCCCAGATATTTCTTGGCATCCTTGATTTCAAAATCAATCTTGTTGATTCCGGGTATCTTATCCAGCAGCCAGTTAAGGGGTGCTGCGATAATGATGGAGGAAAGAGCTGACATGGTTGGAAGGGATACGCCGGGAATGCCGAAGTAATCCTCCACCAGAGGCGCGGTCCAGTCTGACAGCTTAAATGTGATAATGGCCATGATGACCGTTGCACCGATACCCATTGCCACATTTTTAGTCACAAAATAAACCATGATTCCTACGATTGCCATGTGATGATAATTCCAGATATCCACATCCAGGGTATCTGTGGCCTTCAGTACCAGCATAACAATGTTGGTGGCCAGAATACAGAATATAAGGATAGCGATAATCGGCGATGACCATGTAACTGCCGCGATGGCTCCCCAGCCCACATCCAGAATATCCAGCTTAATACCGAAATTCTGCACCATGGCCTGGGCGGCAGGCCCCAGATTGCTCTTCATCATGTTGATGACCAGATTAATACCCGCAAAGCCAATGCCGATGGTAAGGCCGCTTCTGAAAGCCTTTGATAATTTCACCCGGAAAATAAGCCCTATGATGGTTATGATGATTGGAAGCATGACCACAGCGCCTGCATCCAGAATCGTATTGAAAATATTATAAAGTATCTGCATATGATTAATCTCCCCTAAGATTTCATTTGTCTTTCATAGCCCACGGCTGTCTGTCCTGAGCGCGTTTGAGGCACACTCAACCCCTTTTTATTTCAGATGGGACAGAATCTCATCCAGCGTTGCATCCTCATTAATTCCTGTCAGCAGGGAAATGGCGCCTACCACCGGGATATTCACATTTCCGCCCGTAAACTTTCCTGTGGTAACCAGCAAATCAAAATCATCCGCCTTGGATTTCACCTCCAGAAGCTTGCACTGGGTTACAGATACCGGGATTCCGTTGTCTTCACATTTCTCCCTGATTTTGGTAGCCACTACCGTTGATGTTGCGATTCCATTTCCACATGCCACTAATATACGTTTCATTTTTATTTTCTCCTTTGATAATCTCTTTTAGTTTTCATCTTCCAGCAGATACTGCTTGATGATTTTATGGATGGTGTCAGGCTGTCCTGCCTCCACTATGTGTTTCACATCCTCCTGGTTCTGAATCAGCTTTACGATTCGCTGAAGCATCTCAATATGTCCGTGAGCCTCTGTCAGGGCCAGCATGATGACCAGGCTTACCGGTACGTCATTGTCAGGCTCATCCATGGCCCTGAAGGGAGCCGGTGTCTTAAGCACCGCCACGCAGATGGCCGCCTCATTGACATGGCAGATATCCGCATGAGGAATGGCCACGTTGATTCCCCCGGTCTTAAGACCTGTGGGGAAGGACTGCTCCCGCTCCAGGATAGCCTGCTTATATGTATCCTTTACAATGCCCTTTTCACAGAGATAATCTGTCATGGCAGACAGAACCTCCCGGTCCGTCATAGGTTTGTCAAATTCCAGAATCAATGATTCATTAAACGCAATGCCGCTCATGATTCTTTTTCCTCCATACTCTTCATTTTCTCTTCCATGGCTGCTATGGAACCGCGGATTCCCTCTTCATTTTCATTCAGTATATCCTCTTTCAGGAAAATACCCGAACCGATTCCCGCAAATGATGCCCCTGCCGCAAAGTACTCCTGTACATTTGAGGTGCCGATGCCCCCAACGACCATCAGCGGCATTTTCCCCAGAGGCGCCTGGATGTCTGACACATATCTGCTCCCCAGCCTGCCGGCAGGGAATATCTTCACAATATCCGCCCCGTCCAGAAAACTCTGTCTGATTTCCGAAGGTGAAAAAGCCCCCGGTACAGACACCACGCCGCGCTCCCGGCACAGGTCCAATATGCGCTTTTCAAATACCGTGGGAGACAATAAAAAGGCTGCACCTGCCTCAATGGCCTCCACGGCTTCTTCATAAGTAAGGACCGTGCCGGCTCCCACCATGATTTGTGCTCCAAATTCCTGGCTGATTTTCCGTATGGATTCCAGGGCTCCCGGAGTATTCATGGTAATTTCAACGGAGCCTAAGCAGGTCCCCACCAGGTTCTTGACAACCGTGCGGGTCTGTGAATAGGTATAGCCTCTTAAGATTACTGTCACTTTCGGAAATTTTTCTATATTCATCATTCTCGCTCCTTTCTGACAATATATAAAGCAAGAATGATGCCAACTAATTGACTGATTTTGTATTTTTACATAAAAGATTACGGATTTCTTCCCGTGTCCGGCTGGCGCGGATAGCAGAAACCATGGATTCATCAGAAATAATCTGATACAGCTGTTCAAAATATTTTCTGGAATCCTCCTGAATGGCCAGCACAAAAATAACATCCACGGTGTTGACTCCATCCCATAAAACGGGTTTGTCTAATTTTGTAACAGAAATGACTGGTTTTGTAACCAATCCAGGGTCGCCATGGGGAATGGCAATCCCCTGGCTGAGCCGGGTGGTCATCATTCCCTCCCGTTTATAGACGCTGAGAAGGAATTCCTGCCGGACCAATCCTTCCTCTGCCATATGTCCCACTGCCTCATCTATAATCTGGTCCTTAAACTCCGCCTCTGTCCTTATATAGATATGGCCCAGAGAGATAACCTCCGACAGCTGGTTTTCCTCGAACATGGCACTCCGCTTTAGTATGCCGCGAAGCTGCCTGATGCCCTCCGGGCTGTAAACCCGGCTTACAGATATAAACGGATAAGTACCTGTATCCGGATTGATTGTGCCCACAATAGCCAGTATCTCATACTCCTTTTCCGTGTTGGCAATGATGCGATCAATGCTGGAATCCTCAATATACCCCCTGGTCACTACAACGGTCCCGGCCAGGTTGCTCTTCAGGCGTTCCGTCAAATGTTCCTTTAATTTTACGGCAGCTCCCTGTCCTGTTATGCACAGGCACAAAATTGCTTTTTTCCTGGACTCGCTCTGTTCCCTGGTTCCGGTAAGTTTAATCTTGTCCAGTTCATCCGCAATCTCGTTCAGGGATTCATCCGTCCACATGGTCTTTCGCACTGCTTCCACCACCATCATGGTGTCTGTACGGGGCAGCACCCGGACCTGCATGCCTGTCTCCTCCCGAATTTTCTGTCCCACATTCAGGAGTGAGCCCATGTCAGCCAGCACGATGCAGCCTTTTCCCTGGTTGACGCGCCTGGCCATATCCACTGTCTTTTCCGCCATCTGAGCCGGCGTATCCCACAGGTTCATATCCACTCCAACAGCGTGTTCCGTTCCCATGATGGCATTGGCAACCTGGGCCATTCCGCTGGCCACCGGGCCATGGGATACCACCAGCACCCCAATTCTCCCCTCCTGGGCCATGTCCTTTTTCCTGAATTTTCTGAAGTACATGGCCAGAAATGCCTTTTCCTCTTCCGGCAGGGTCAGATAATACTTTTTCTGTATTTCATCCACAGCATAGCAGGCAGCTTCATAATCCTCGTAAGACTGCTGGCGAATATTCTCCATGCCTGGGTACACCATACGCCCGTGGCTGCGCATCCGCTCCATGGCCATGTTCAGATGAATGGCCAGAGGAAACACCACCTGTTCCTCCAGCCCGGGAAGCCGTTTCCTGGCCAGATCACAGATATCCCTCGTCATGCGCAGAATGTCGTCCCCCACAATAGAGGCAATCTCGTCCTCACGTATACCCGACTTCTGGAATTCATGGATATGGCGCTGGAACCTTGACTCTATCTCGTCGGTGAGCTGGACTTCGATGTCCTGTTCCCTAAGGCCGTCCCTCAGCAGCTGGTCATACTTTTCCTCCAGGGATTCATATATGTTAAAGCCCTCCAAAAAGGTTTCCGTTCCTGATTTTCCTGCTGATTCCCCGGTATCATCGGGAAACACATAACAGTCGTCAGGGCACAGTTCCTTTATCTCTTTAGTAATCCGGTCAGGCACATAACCCTTCCTCAGGTTCTCCGTCAGGCTGGCGAATGATACAGTGATACGTCCGTCCTTTCTGGCCCGTCCTTCCAGAAACGCTTTGGCACAGCACACCTGTATATCCGATTTAAGCTGTCCCACATTGCCCGGGCAGTCCCCGCCCAACAGACACCAGAGCGCCTGCTGCCTTATTTTTATCTGTTTCCCCAGACGTCTGGATTCCCACTGGAAAAACCGCAGGATAAACTGCAGCTTCTCTCCCGCCGGCCGGTCCTTTAAGGAGGGAATTTCTATCACCATGGGAATCCTGCGCCTGAATGTCAGAAGCAGGGAGCTCTGGGGATTTTCCGTGGTTGCGGCAATGACCATCACATGGCTTTCCCGCTGGGTATCCACCTCACCCAGACGTCTGAACCTCCCCTTATCCATCAGGTAAAAAAGGATCTCCTGGCCCTCCGGGGGCAGCCTGTGCACCTCATCCAGGAACAGAATTCCCCCATTACACAGCTCCACTACCCCCTTTTTGTTGTCAGAAGCGCCGGTGAATGCCCCCTTGCTGTATCCGAAGAGCTGGGCCAGCAGAAGCTGGGGATTATCCGCATAATCCGCACAGTTAAACTCAAAGTAGGGGGCGTCCTTACCAAAATTTTCAGTACCGCAGGCATACTCATGCATGAGCTCCGCCAGAAAGCTTTTCCCCACTCCAGAAGGTCCGTATATAAGGCAGTGCAGACCTCTGGGCGGATACAGCACGGCAGCCTGGGCACGGGTAATCTGAGTCTTCATGCTACCGTCAAACCCTACAAAAGCGCTGAACGCATTAGCCCTTTCATCCTCCGCCCCGGATTCCGCATGTTCTTCATATTCCGCATGTTTCGCATATTCCGTATGTTTTGCATATTCCGTATGTTTCGCTAAATCCGGTGCCAGACCGGCTCCCTCCTTCTCCTGGCAGGCGCCAAAAGGAGTCCATATCTTCAACAGTTCCTCCCGCAGCCTGCCTGCGGCATATTTCCCTATCCTGTAGCCGGCTTCCTCCAGCATCCTGGTAAGCCCGCGGTCTGACACGTCCGGATGTTCTGTCAGAATCCGCTTCATGTCCTCAAATATGACCGGCTTCCTCCGCTTCCTGGAATCAGGTATATGGTGCTCCCGGCGTACCGTGGTCACATCCTCCCTGAATACCTGCAGTCGGGACGCTATCTCCTCATCTGTCAGGGGATTCTTACTGTCCTCACCTTTTATGATTTGCAATATCCGTTCTTCCATGCGCGCATTCTCCCATACAATGATACAGCCTGTTTCAATGAGTATTATCATACCATCTTTTGATATGATTTACCACATGGCAATCCAGCCAGCTTCCCCTATTGGCAGTTACTTACAAGGCTCTGCGCCAGACATTCTTCCAAAAACTCCACACAGTATTGTTCCAGATGCATCAGCCCTTCCTTTTCTATTGGAAAATGGCCCGCCCCCTTTAACAGCTTCATATCCTTGCTGCAATTCAGTCTGTCATAGAATATCCTGCTGAGACTGGCATCTGTCCATCTGTCATTTTCCGGGTGCACCAGAAGCACGGGACACCTGCTAAAGCGCTCCGGCTCCGGGTGGATATGGGGATTTAAAAGTGTGTGCAGAAATGCCACCGGCACCTTTGCCCCGGAAGAACGCCTGTCTCTCATCAGCACCTCAGCCAGTTCCTCATGGTTTACGATTGCCTTCATATTCCCCACCCACTTTACGGGCACTTTTATAAAGCCCAGCCATGCGGATGCCTTTGATATGAGCCTGAGGCCGTGTTCTGCCATCCACCCGGAACTCACAACGCTTTTCCGGACCAACGGCTCTCTCTGGTCCAGAAGGCAGGTTGCTATCACTCCCTGAATCTCAGGCAGTCCGGATGCAGTCTGATATGCCAGGATTCCCCCTGCGCTGAGGCCGAACAGAAAGGTAGGCCTTATCTCCCTGGCCTGATAGTACATGACTATCTCAGCCGCGCAGTCCACCCAATCTTGGTATACCACCTTTCCGTAATACTCAGTCATTCCATAGAGGGGAAGGTCCGGACAGATTACCTCGTAACCCTGCTTCATGAGGGGTACTGCTATCAAAGACAGAAGCCTTCCGTTTCCCCCCACACCGTGAAACAGTATAACCCGCGCCTTTGGTTCCTTTACCCTGTAGTGGTCTATATGTATGCCAAACCTGCCTATTCCCACAAAATACTCATCCGGCCGCCAAACCCCGGTCAGCCGGTTTTCTTCCGGCAGGTATTCCTGTACTTTCTTCCAGTATCCGTCTTTTCCGTAATACATATGTGTCCCTCCGCTTTGCGTCATTACTGTTTTTAAGCCATGAGCCGGATAAAATGAACGGTACGGCAACGCAAAAAGACATAGCCCGCATTCTTTATGAAAGATGCAGGTTATGCCTTGAATCTGCCGGTGCATAATCCTATATTGTTATAATCACAATCCTGGCTTCCGCCGCTGTCAGCGTCGTCCATCCTTATTCCAAGCTCCTCTTGCCAATCACTAAAATAGTTGTCTTTACATAGTTATGTTAAAGTTATATTGAAATCATTGTGTGAATGCAGATACCTCTGTATTATGCAGCATTATACGGGATGGGCGGCGGGTTGTCAACGGTATACATGGAATCTTAGCGGATTTTTAATATACGTGAATTTAACAGATTCTTGCCCCCACCCCCATCCATCCTCATACGCCGCACAACATTAAAACCGCAAAAAACACATGCCAACTCCCAACCCCAAAAACAGAACCGTTCTGCTCCAAGGCTCAATCCCTTCCCATCCTGTCCTCATATACCTTCCGGTAATCCTCCACCATGCGTTCATATTCCTTCCGTTCAAACTGCCACAAGGGAGAGCATATCCAGGTGATATTCTCCTCCCTCTGCATATAGGGCTTCGTATAGTTTCGCCTCCTGCGAATCAGCTCTTCATCCCAATGTTCCGACACCCATTTCCTGTATTCAGGACTGTCAAATTGCTCACATGCTATGTTATCCCCATATTCCTCCCAGTCCTGGTCCGAATATGCTTCCAGGCACAGGATACCTGACTGCTTCTCCATCCGGAAATCCTGGTTTTCCAAACTCAGCACCCCCAGACTGTCCCAGTATACAGTATCCGGTTCCTTCCTGATTTTCGCCATTATGACAATGCAGCTCAAATCACAGTCATCCTCGCACACAAGTACAGGCACATTCAAGTCCTCCGACGAATCCACCATCTCCCAGATAAAACGGTTCTCAGCCTTCCACACCAGCTCACCTGTCCACGCGGGCAGAAGTCCTTCCAGGGAGCCGAATACTTCCAGCCTGGGACATGCCCCTGCACTTACCGCCTCATTCAGATATCTGACAATGGGTCTGCCGTCAATCATCCAGTAGTATTCCCCGTAATCATATATGGTTTGTACCAGCTCCATGTGAATCCGGTTCATGTATTTTCCTCCTGCCTTATTCCCCGCTCCAAAATCCCCTGTCCTAAAACCACTTTTTCCTCTTAAAGAACCATATTTCCACTGCCACAATCAGCAGACAGAGAATGCAAATCACTGCGTAGCCATAGGGAAATCCCAGCTCCGGCATATTGACAAAATTCATGCCGTACCATCCCGCAATCAGGGAAAGGGGCATGAATACAGTGGTCACAATGGTGAGGAATTTCATGATTTCATTCTGGCGTATGTCCACCTGGGTCTGGTGCATTTCACGCAGCTGCATGGAATACTCCTTCATCATCTGCACCGTGGAATAAAGGCGCCCCGCCTTATCGGAAAACAGGCCAAACAGCAGGCTGTCCCTTTCATTCCCTCTCTCGGCCGCATCCTGCTGCAGGGTTTCCCCCATGTCGGAGAGCTGTTCATAGTAAACGCTCAATGCGGACAAATCCTTCCTGGCTGCCAGGATTTTCACGTCAAATTCCTCTGACTCCCTCTTAAGCAGTCCTTCCTCCAGGCGTGTCAGGCTGTCCTCGTACTGCTGGAGAAAAATCACATCCTCCTTCAGCAGATATTCCATCACATCAAAAAGCTGCAGGGAAGGAGATGTTACATCTGTCATCTGGTAATCCTGCATCTCATCCAGAAGCCCCCTTACATAACCGCTGTCATCCATAAAGATCAGCTTTTCCCCGGTAAGGCAATAGCCGAATACCTGCTTTTCCTTTGACGGGTCCTCCTTGGAAGGAATGGCAAATGTGCCTGCCACCGCTGCTCTAAACACATCTGCCTTGCAGAACCGTATATGGTTCAGACCGCTGCCGGAAAATATTCTCCGGTAAATATCCGGGCAGGCGGTCCGAAACTCTTCCATGGTAAGGATTTCAACCGGATGGGACTTTCCGGCGGATACACCGGCATCCGGGTCATCCTTGCTGTGATCATTCCAATGGTATTTCATATGGTATCCCCCGTGCTTTTTTATGTCATTGTAACACGGAACAGCCAGGACGTCAAAAGGCCGGGCGCCATATATCCTGCTCCAATCTTCCTGAGAGAGCTCCAACCAGTGAGCATAGTAAAATATTCAGAAGGGTATCCAATAGACAGATGGATTTTCTTGCCCTTGATGGACGGATTCATCATCTTGCGATACAATAATGCCATTAAGCAGCAACAGGCTGCCGCAGCTTCTCTATATATCAATCCATAGCAGGTGGGTAAATGATTTATACAATTACAGAAATGACAGAAAAACACTATAATGGCAAAGCACATGTCCAATACACAGCATGGTCCGAAACATACAGGGGATTAATGCCGAATGAATACCTTGACAGCAGAACGTTTATGGCTTGTTATAAGTCCACGCTGGAACATCCCCAGAACACCTATGTGGCCCTTGTGGGCGAAACAGTGGCGGGCTTCATATGGTACTCACCGGAGGCAAGGGATTATACACACAGAACAGGCATGTCTGAAATCAATGCACTTTACGTACTAAAAAAGTATCAACACCTTGGAATCGGCAAAGCTCTGATGGAAAAAGCCCTGAGTATGCTCCCCCATAAGACAGCAGTATTATATGTCCTCCAGGGCAATACCCCTGCAATCATTTTTTATGAGCATATGGGGTTTAAGTTTACCGGTAATACATTTACGCAGGATACCGGATTTGGGAATATTGTTGAGCTTGAGATGATGCGGGCCGTCAGATAAACCGGACCATAAGCCTGCGCCTGCGTTTTTGGCAAAGCAGACAAAATACAAACAAACACCGGGAAATAACGGCCCTATGTCCGTATCTCCGGTGTTTGCTGTCATGATCTACCCTTATGCAGTACTTTTATGCCCTGCTTTCCTTTTCTATTTCATGGATTTCAATTGCTTTCTGTATCCCCATCCTCTGGCACCATAAGCTTTCCCTTGAGGCTGGAAGCCATTTTAAGGGCTGGAAATTTTGCGTGATAAAGAGCTATGGCCTCATCCGCGTCTTTCCGGTTCATCGTAAATTCGTATTCCTTTCCATCCGCCATCACGCACACCAGCTCCGTACTGGTGCCGCGCCCAACCTTCTTTACCTGGAACCGAACCTTTTTAAGTTCCTGGTTCACCAGAATCACTGGCTTACCCACGATTCCATATGTTAGATCCTCGCCAATCCAGAATGTGCCGCTTATCTTCCGGGCATTCCGGAAATCTTCATCCAGTCTTTCCCTGTTTACGGTTTTATGGCTGTCCAGAAACGTCTGTACTGCTGCGACATGATGTTTTTTAAGCATGGAGGACAGGATAAATAGCCCAAGGAGCGCGATAACGGCCCCGAGGCCGGTGGTTCCCATGGCACTGGAGGGTGTCTGGTTATCCAGCATGCCTGCCCAAAAATAATAACTCTCCGTTTCCGTCTCCAGGTCAAAACTCCGGACCGCCCTGTCATAGTATTTTTTGCCATCACCCTTCAGTTTCTTCAGGGTGCCTTCCACGTGCATTCCCTGAGGCGGCTCGGAACGCACACCCTTTAAATAATCCCAGGTTTCGTCCATAATCCGGTCCATTTCCGCCTCCATTTTACCGGAAATACGCACAGGAACAGCTCCCGCCTCCTCATCCAGCACCAGATAATATATACTGCTCTTGGTGCGCACCCCGCTGCGGGTACGGTAGCTTTCCATGAAGGCATCCAGCACATAGTTTATATCAAAGCTTACATATTCATCCCCGGCCTGTTCTGTCCCGTATACTTCACGGAGCGGAACTGCACCCCGAAAATACTTTATCAGATAGCTGCCTACCAGTACCATCAGGCCAATCCCAAAGGCAGTTACCAACAGACCTACAGGCACATTGACACGCACCATGGCCTTTTTGAATTCTGTTTCCACCGTTCTCCTGTTTGTATTATCGCTTCCCATACCAT
>OFLZ01001441.1_pt1 | contig 13459 bp, 10 predicted proteins | sample 1541321 | NCBI WGS metagenome assembly OFLZ01 (sample SAMN04209223, study PRJEB22552) | human gut metagenome | biome: gut; material: feces | host: Homo sapiens | place: USA: Oklahoma | reverse complement strand
TGACACGGGAGTGTACAGTTACTCTGTTTATCATAATCTGATATAACATGGCGGATCACCTCATAACGAAATCCTTTTCGCGCAAGATATCCTAATATCTTTTGATATTCCTGCTCTTCCATTCTTTCCGGATCAACCTTCTTTTTTCGCAGTATCCTTCGGATTGCCTCTTCCTCAGAATCTTCACTATAGCACTGTTCAAAAGCCAGACAGATCAAATCATCAGAAACTCCCTTCTGCGACAGCAGTGCCTTGATTTCCCGTTTGCTTTTAGTATCTTTGCGGCTCATAACAAAATTTTCCGCATATCTTGCATCATTCAGATATCCAAAAGATCTCACATATTCAATTGCTCCGCTGATTGCATTCTCCGGATATTGTCCCGCCTTCAGTTTTTCCCTTAATGCAGACTCAGTACGATCCATATCCTCCAGCAAATGCATTGCTCTCTTCTTTGCGCGTTTCAACAGTACCTCATTCTGAATCTTTTCATAATTTTCCTGCGCGAGATCTTCTCCCTGCTTTATACCAAAACGCTTCAACTCACCTTTATAAAGCACAAATGCAAATGTTCCATCCAGATATACTTTAAACTTCGTCTTTGTCTGCTCTTCTATCCCAGTAACAATCATTCTTTCTTTTCTGCCTCATCAGCCACTTTAGAAGCCGGTGTCAGCTTCAGATCACTTGATGCCCCTGTCTTCTTCTCAGCATCTGGAAGCTCATTCTCTGCTTCTTCTGATCCGGATAATGCATAATGTGCTCTCACCTTCTGATCCAGTGTCTCCATCACTTCCGGATGTGATTCCAGATATGCCTTTGCATTCTCTCTTCCCTGGCCAATCTTCTCTCCCTCATATGCATACCACGCACCGCTCTTCTTCACAAGATCAATATTGGTTGCGAGATCAAGAATATCTCCTGCACGGGAAATACCTTTTCCAAACATAATATCAAATTCCGCTTCTTTGAACGGCGGAGCAATCTTATTCTTCACAATACGGATTCTTGTACGGTTTCCTACCATCTCTCCACTCTGCTTTAAAGTCTCGATTCTTCTGACATCCATACGCACAGATGCATAGAATTTCAACGCACGTCCTCCTGTCGTTGTCTCTGGATTTCCAAACATTACTCCAACTTTCTCACGCAGCTGGTTAATAAAGATCACAATACAGTTTGACTTGCTGATAACCGGTGTCAGTTTTCTCAATGCCTGTGACATCAATCTTGCCTGCAGACCAACATGACTGTCTCCCATATCCCCTTCGATCTCCTGCTTTGGAACAAGTGCAGCTACAGAGTCAATGACAATAATATCAATCGCCCCTGAACGTACCATTGTCTCTGCAATCTCAAGGGCCTGATCTCCACTGTCAGGCTGTGAAATATAGAGTTCATCAATATCTACTCCGATATTCTTTGCGTATACAGGATCCAGTGCATGCTCTGCATCGATAAATCCAGCAATTCCGCCTCTCTTCTGAACCTCAGAAATCATGTGAAGTGCGACAGTTGTCTTACCACTTGATTCAGGACCATAAACCTCAATCACACGTCCCTTTGGCACACCGCCAAGTCCAAGTGCCAGATCAAGGCTCAGACATCCGGTAGGAACTGTCTCTACAGCTACATGCGCCCCTGATTCTCCCAGCCGCATCACTGCACCCTTACCAAAATCTTTCTCCAGCTTTGCGATCGCTGCATCCAGTGCTTTCTTCTTCTCTTCGTTATTCGCCAGCTTTGTAACGCTCTCTTTGCCTGCCATAATTTTCTCCTTCTCTATCTCTCTTAGTGTATAAAACCCATTCTCTTTTTTCGAACAGTTGTTCGTCTATGAATAGATTTTATTATACTTCTTTCAAAATGTCAACAATAATTCTTCCCCTTAATTTTGTTGCAATAATACGATATACCATGGAATCCTCTTCCTGAAACAGAAGAATTGAAGTTCATGTGAATCAATGCCGGCTTAAGGATCTGCCGGCCAGACAACTAAAGAATAGCATAAGGAAAGGCAGAATGCAAGTACCACAGCACTTACATTCTGCCTTTTATACTACACTGCTTTCCAGTGTTTCACTTCTTCTTTATAAAAGATAATTCCTTCCTGGATAATTTTGAATCCACTGCCTTCAAGTTCCGCAATCGTAACAGAACAATTTGGCGGTACTTCATTTTTCCAGAAATGTTCTACTGAAAGACTGCCTCTCATCCTGTTCAGCATTACTGTCATTGCAGCACCATGAGTAGAAATCAGAAGATTCTTATCCTTCAGCTTCTTACTCTCTTCAAGACTCTTTAAAAACTCTCCGGTTCTTTCATAAAGTTGTTCTACACTTTCAGCATCTTCCGGCGGAATATAATTTCCCGTATCCTGAAAGAATTTCTGGAATGCAAGATTCTCTTCTTTCGTCTTATCTACACAAGACATTCCCTCATACGAGCCAAAAGAAATTTCCTGGATTCTCTGATCTTCATAAAGCGGAATGTTGCGTCCTTCAAGAAGGATCTCTGCCGTTTCTTTTGCACGCCGTAAGGGACTTGTATAAGCCAGATCAATCTGGTATTGTCTCATCCCATAAGAAGTTTCCCGGGCAAGATGACGCCCATATTCATTTAAGGGAATATCCTTTCGTCCCTGTACCAGTTTTTTCTTGTTCCAATCCGTCTCTCCATGACGCACAATATATAGCCTCACTGCTGCCTACACTCCCTCTTCTTATCTTTTTAATACTTCTCTCCTGATATATCTGTAAGTAGTTTCCTCGCCTTCTTCCGCAAGCATATGAAGCAGTTTTTCTAATAATTCTCTTGTGTCTTTATGCATCAGCTCATCTGCACGTCCGTTTTCATAATAAGCAAGCGGTGCATCAGAGGTATATGCATCCCCGAGATACACTTTACTTGCTGCAATGCGGTCAAGAAACATCTCTACTACATATCTCACCGGCATCTTCATTCCCGCCAGAAGGTTCGGTCCTTCCAGACTATAATCAATCCAGTATTCATAATGGTGTTTGTTCCTGCCTTTGTGGTGGAGCCATGCGGAAGAATACCCCTTTTCTTCCCGTTCGGCATTATTAGGGCTTCTTGTCCCCTGATAGTATCTGCATCCCACACGGAATTCTGTCCAACTGTATTTTGACATATCATGGAGCAGTCCCTGTTTGTACAACCCAACACGAAAACACTCTTTTAATACCAGTTTTTTGTGTTTTGTTATGGTACAAAAATGTGCAAATGCCTTCATACTTTTCCCTCTCTGGCCGGCTGTTCTTCTTTACAAAGTTCTTCTGCTCCCTGCCGTTTTTCTATTTTATTTACATTCTGCGTCTTAGCTGTATGAATCGGTTTCTTTTCTGAACGACTCTTCTTTTCCTCTATCCTGCGTCCAACCAGAATTGCTACGCTACGTTCTTCCAGTAACACATCTTTCTGATTTTCCAGCTTTTTCGCTTCACAAAGCACACCATCTTTTGTAGCCATAACAAGATACCATTCTACGCTCTTTCCAATCGACGGTATTGCGAAGTGATGCGGCAGCCAATGCATATTATACGCTGTAAAACAAGGGAACTCCCCTTCTTTCGTTCCTGAATACAAGACACCTAACTGACGGCTGGAAACTTCTGCTTTTACCTGCCATGCATTTTCTCCATGATAGGATACGTCCGGTATGCCACATCTCGTGGTATCCATTCCGGATAGTGCTGTACTCTGGTGGAGACAACGATGTTCTTTTCTCAACCCGATCAGTTTCTTTGTATACTGAAACAGCCAGTCATCTTTCTTCAACTGTGTCCAGTTCACCCATCCTGTCTCGTTATCCTGACAATATGCATTGTTATTTCCTCTCTGCGAATTACAGAATTCATCTCCTGCAAGGAGGCATGGAGTTCCCTGAGCCGTCAACAGGAGTTCTAATGCATTCTTCACCTGATTCTTTCTAAGATTGACAACTGCGCGTTTTCTGCTCGGTCCTTCAGCTCCGCAGTTCCAACTGTAATTATAATCTGGTCCATCCAGGTTCTTCTCACCGTTTTCTTCATTATGTTTGCAATCATAAGACACTAAATCCCATAACGTAAATCCTGTCTGTGTTGTAATATAATTGCATTTTCCATTTTCCGATGAACGATTTTTCAATGCCCAGATGACATCATTGACCATATTCTCGTCACCTTTTAAGAAGCGACGCATCACATTCTGGAAACCATCATCTTTCTGCATCAGCTTGATATCTTTCAAAAACGGATCTTCTATCAGCTGCTCCCACGGTACGTTATAAGGATTCAGAACAAATCCATCCACATGATACTCCAGCATATAGAAGCGCAGACATTCCGTTACATAATTTGCTGATATTCCCGGAACAAATGGCATCTCCAGTACAACTTCTATGCCCTGACTATGACATGCACGCACCATATCTTTCAACTCACGAACTGCACTTTTCCCATATGCATAGGCTTTTTTAGGGGCAAAATAAAAACCTTTACCATATCCCCAATAGTTCACTTTTGTTTTTCCGCACTCTTCAAATTCATAAACCGGCATACACTGAATCTGGTTGACTCCAAGTTCTTTTAAATAATCCAGTTTTTCAACAACCCCCTGGAATGTTCCCTTATGCACCACTTTCGAAGAAGAATGTTTTGTAAATCCACGCACATGCAAACCATAAGCCACTACATCTTCCCATGGAAGATGTAGGCGCTGATCCTCCTGCCAGTCATAGTCCTCCATTGAAACAATTTTCCCACGAATCTGATGTTCCTGAAGTTTTCGTTCTACACCAAACTTCTCTTTTCCTGCAAGTTCTTTTACATATGGATCCACACATACTTTCCCATCGATCAGAAAATTGTATTCATATCGATCTGCTTTCAGACCTTCAACAGATAAGAAACGTACTTCTCCAACGCCTTCTTCCTCCGGCATATCAAACTGATATTCCGGAACATCTTTCCCTCTCTTATACAGTAGAAGTTCACATGTCTTCCCTTTTGCTACCTGAACGGCAAAATTTATATTTTTGCCTTTGATATCCACTCCAAATGGCTGCGGACTCCCCTTTATCTTCCTCATAGTTAACCCCTTTCTTGAGCAATCAATAAATTACTGCCATCCATCTGTTCCGTACATTTCAACATTATCACGATTTATAAAGAAAGTTTCCTCACAATTATCCTTCTCGTAATCCTTGCCTGCCAGTAATGCTGTCGCCACCTTTACTGCTGTCTTTCCCATATTGATCGGGGACTGTGCTCCAATCCCGGTCATTCCTCCAGTGCCATTCACCAGTGCTGTTTTTGTCGCCGGGGAACCATCCACACTATACACGCAGATATTCGTTCTCTGCGCTTCTGTGATTGCTGCCATCACCTGTTCTGCCATAGGATCACTACCGCACATTACAGCATCAATCTCACTGTTTTCGCTCAGAACCTGTGTCATCTCGTCCTTCACATTGCTGCTGTCTCCCAATGCTTCAATTCTCTTTACCACTTCAAACCCACTGTTTGTTATAGCCTCTTCAAATCCGGTAATTCTCTCATTCACTGAGTTCACCCCAGGGCTTTCCACAATCACGATTTTGCCGCCATCTGGTTTCTGGATCAGAAGATCCTGCCCGCACACATATCCCGCATTCTCATTATCTGACCCTACAAATGCAGATACAAGGCTTGTCTCTTTTACTTCTGTATCAAGATTGATCACCGGAATATCTGCCTCTTTTAAGGCTTCAAGTGCGGGAGTGATTTTCTCCCAATCTACCGGACAAAGAAATACTGCCTGTACCCCTTCGTTGATCAACTCCCGAATCTGTTCATTCTGCAAATCAGCATCTGATGCCGGATCACGAACCATCAGACGGTCACCTTGAGCCTCTAATGCTGTCTGGACAGAATTTTTCAATGTGTCATAAAAAGGATTCGACATATCAATCCCACTAAACCCAAACAGTCTGCCACCTTCCCCTGTATTATCATTTTTCTTATCATCCTCTTCTACTACTGCATTATCTTCCGGTGTTCCAACATTTTTCTTTCCACATCCAAGTAACGCTGCCGCTATACACAAAACTGCCACTGTACACAGTATCCATCTTTTCTTCATATTGTCTATTATCCTTTCACTTCTATCAGTAACACTTTTATTCTACCTTGTTTAACCCGAAAGTCAATCTTATCTTGCTTTTTTCTCCCCTTTTTGTTACCATCAAGATAGCTGATCATTCTCGTTTTGATCACCTGGCTGGTCAATACGGAATGAAATACAACACAGATTCAAAGGAGAAGATTATGAACGAAAACGAATCCCTCACAGTCACTTTGACACTGGAGAATAATGAGGAACTTGAATGCGCTGTTCTCAATATTTTTGAAGCAGATGAAAAGGAGTATATCGCACTTCTTCCACTGGATGAAAACGGTGATAACACAGACGGTCAGATCTATCTATATCGTTTCATTGATAACGGAGAAGAGGAAGAACCTGGACTTGAGAACATCGAAGAAGATGAAGAGTTCGACCGTGTTTCCGCTGTATTCAACGAATGGCTGGATACACAGGATTTCGGCGATATCGATCTTGATGCATTAGATGACCTGGAGGACTAAGTCTTGAGGATGTCAGCAAAGTGGACTGACATCCGGTCAGCTTTTCAATAGTTCGTCTACAAAACGGGAGGGAGTAACTTCTTTCCCGTTTTTTATTTTCACATAACAGATCTTCAGAAAATCTTTTGCCCTTGTCATTGCCACATAGAATAATCTTCTCTCTTCTTCGATCTCCTTGTCTGTCTTTGCCTTCTGATACGGAATCCTTCCTTCATTCGCCGCAATCAGGAATACCTGCTTGAATTCCAGCCCTTTAGAAGCATGTATCGTCATCAGCCGGACACCCGGACGTGGTCTGTTTCTTTCCTTTTCCTTCACTTTCAAAGTCTCCGTATATTCTTCTACATGTGCAAACCATTCTTCAACACTTGAAAATGCTTTCGCCGCCTCTTCGATCTCTGCCAGTACTTCATTCAGATCAGATCTGTTTATCTGATGTGTAAATGCATACTCTTTCAGAAAATCGTCATAACCAATCCTTTTTCTGATATACTGGATTGCCGCATATGGAGCCATCTTCATAAGCATCTTAACATCCCACTCAAACTGATCAATCCGGTCGATCATCCAGTCTTTATCACAATAGAACTTCCGCATGTCTTCAAAAGAAACCTTCGCTCCTGCTACACTGTCTCTTCCAAGATATCGCTTTGGTCGGTTCATTATCTGTAAAAAATCTTGTCTGTGCCGGGCTCCTGTTGCCAGTCGGAAATATGCCATGATGTCCTTTGCGATAAAGTGTTCATATATATTTGGAAGATGTTCTTTCATCTGAAACGGGATCTTCCGCTCCACCATTGCTTCTACCACTGCTCTCGCATCTGTATGAACCCTGAACAGAATCGCAATCTCCTCTTCTTTTATGCCATTCTCCTTACATCTCTCTATCTCTTCAAGAACATATTCTGCCTCTTCCACCGGATCTTTCACTTCCTGAATATGAAGGCAGGAACCGCCTTCACGGTTTGCTTCCAGTTTTTTACTGTATCTCTCCACATTATTTTCAATCAGTTTCAAAGAATTCTGTACGATATTTGCTGTCGAACGGTAATTCATACCAAGCAGAATTTGTTTTGCATTAGGGAAATCTTTTCCAAATCCAAGCATCAATTCTGAATCAGCTCCACGAAATCCGTAGATTGCCTGATCATCATCCCCCACTACGAACAAATTATTTTCCGGCTGTGCCAGCATGCGGATCACATCATACTGAATTCGATTAATATCCTGAAACTCATCGATCAAAACGTATCTGAATTTCTTCTGCCACTGTGCAAGTACATCTGGTCTTGACCGGAACAATTCATAACAAAGTACCAGCATATCATCAAAATCAATCTTTTTCAGTTCTTTTCTATGCTGTTCATAATTACGGTAAATATTGCGAAAAGCATCCGCACTACACTTTTCTGATACAAATTCTTCCAGCGGAATCCGATTATTCTTCACTTTTCCAATTTCTGCCGCAATATCCTGAATAAAATCTTCTTCATCAAAGATCTCCATTCTTTCCTTGTTAATCACGCCACGTAAAATCTGATATTTTTCTGTCTCCGAAAGAATATTTTCCTGATTCATCCGGTAAGCCCATTTCAGGATTCCATAATAGATTCCATGAAATGTACCCACTGTAACCGGAAGATCTCTTTTGCCCATAACCAAACAGAGGCGGGATTTCATCTCCGCCGCTGCAAATCTTGTAAAAGTAACGACCAGAATTTCTTCTGGTCTTACTTTCTGTTTCTCTATAAGGTATTTTACTCTGTTTACAATCGTAAGCGTCTTCCCCGATCCCGGGCCTGCCAGTACAAGACATGGGCCGTCTGTGTGCTGAATTGCCTGCGTCTGTGCTTCATTAAATCCCATTGTACCTCTTTTCGCTGTCCTTACTGAAGTTTCTCGATTCCAAGACGGATTCTTCTAAGAGACTCCTCTTTTCCGAGTACTTCCATCAGTTCTGTTGCTCCACCCGGAGTGTTCTGCTTTCCGGAAACTGCCGTACGAAGCGGCCACATTACATAACCTACTTTGTATCCTTTTTCTGTTGCAAATGTTTTCAATGTCTCAAACAATGCATCATTGCTAAAGTCTTCCTGCGCCTCAAGAACCGGAAGAACCTCGTTCAGAAGTGCGAGTGACTTCTCAGGATCTGTTTTCATCTTCTTGTGTGTATACAGTGCAATATCGTAATCTGGAAGTTCTTCAAAGAAATCAACCTGCTCTTTGATCTCCGGAAGAATCTCAATTCTAGTCTTCACAAGTGTTGCAATCTTCTTCAGATCATAGTCCTTTGTTACTGCCTCTTTCAGATAAGGCTCCGCAAGTGCATAGAACTTATCAAAATCCATTGCCTTGAGATATTCTCCGTTCATCCATTTCAATTTCACTGTATCAAATACAGCCGGAGATTTACTCATATGATGATAATCAAATGCCTCAACAAGCTCTTCCAATGAGAAGATCTCTCTATTGTCTGTCGGGCACCATCCGAGCAGTGCAACATAATTCACAACTGCCTCTGAAACATATCCCTGCTCGATCAGATCTTCATAAGAAGAATGTCCACATCTCTTGCTCAATTTCTTATGATTCTCATCTGTGATCAGTGGACAGTGTACATAAACCGGTACTTCCCAGCCAAACGCCTCATAAAGGCGGTTATACTTCGGTGCTGAAGATAAGTACTCATTTCCACGAACAACATGTGAAATCTCCATCAGATGATCGTCAATTACGTTTGCAAAATTATATGTCGGGAATCCATCAGATTTGATCAGGATCATATCGTCAAGCTCTGCATTCGGAACTGTGATATCTCCGTAGATCTCATCATGGAATGTTGTCTCACCTTCATTCGGTACATTCAGACGGATAACCCATGGCTTACCTGCTGCCAGATTCGCCTCTACTTCTTCCTTGCTCAGACTTAAGCAGTGCTTATCATAAACAGAAATCTCTACTCCACTTTCGGAAACCTGTGTCTTTAAAGACTCCAGGCGCTCTTTGTCACAGAAACAGTAATAAGCATCTCCCTGCTCTACAAGCTGCTTTGCATATTTAAGATAAAGTCCTGATGCATTACGCTCACTCTGTACATACGGTCCATATCCGGCATCTTTATCCGGTCCCTCATCATGGATGAGACCTGTTTTCTCCATTGTTCTGTAAATGATATCAAGTGCACCTTCCACAAAACGTTCCTGGTCTGTATCCTCTACACGAAGGAGGAAATCTCCCCCTTCATGCTTTGCGATCAGATACGCGTATAGTGCTGTTCTTAAGTTACCCACATGCATTCTTCCTGTCGGGCTTGGTGCAAATCTTGTTCTTACTTTCTTACTCATTCTATCTTCTCCAATTCCTGTTTGTTATTGTTCAATCTCGTCATATTATAGCGCAAGTCCCCAGATTCTTCAACAAACAAAATCAATGTTTTTCTTTTACTCCAAAAGTTTCACCGTTTCAGGAATACTTTCCGTCTGTTCAAGTGTACAGGATCTTGCATCAATACATTCCAGATTTGTTCCATCAAATGCACTTTCCGCAAAACTTTTCACACTTTCCGGCACCTGAAAGGTTCCTGTCCACGCTGCCGGAAATATAAGAAGAACTGTGCCATCTGCCGTGTAAAGTACACCATCTACCGTAACATAGGCTGGATTTGCTGCACCTGCTTCTATCCATCCCAGATTACTCAGCCCCACAAACGCTCCTGGCTGAATATTTGTTATATTAGCAGGAATTTCAATCTCTTCTACAGCAGAACCAAGATCCGACAGTGCTCCTCTCGCAATTCCTGAACATCCTTTTTCAGGAAAGTACAATACTCCATCCTTTATCACTTCTTTGTCTCCTGAAAGTCCACAGATCATACCTTCCGCATTAATAAGATATCCGGTATCTGTATTTTCCACTGCTATCGACCCTTCTTCATCCTCATTTTTTACATTTTCCATTGAATCAGGATTTGTAATTACCGGTTCACTTGCAACATTTATAGTTGTATCTCTTTTCACGCCTGGTTTTTCTGCCACAATCTCTTCTACTACTGGTTCTTCCACCGCAATTTCTTCTACCATAGGTTCTTCCACTAAAATTTCTGCCGGAACAGCTGCTACCTGGATAACATCTGCTTGATTAACATCTGTCTGGATAGTTTCTGCTGATAAGAAAGAATGCTCATCCATTTTTTCCGGCAGATCATTTCCTGACACATTTATATCCTCTGTTGTCGCACAGACCTCTATTTCGGAAATCAGATTCTTTTCCAAATATAATGAAACAATTTCCTGTGCAGACATCAGAATCAGCGCACCACTTAATAAAGTCACGCCCACTCTGGCATATGGTTTTCTCGCCGCTTCCTGATGCCATTCATTCCAATTCAGTCCTATATCCATGTTCTCTTATTCCTTTCTCTTTCCCCCACATTTTAATATACGAAATAATTTTAGTTTATCAAAGAAAAAAGGGTGCTGCAACCAAATGCAACATCCCTTTGATTTTTCCGCTTTGTCCTGATAGATTCCAAGGATTCTATACGTTAATTTCAGCCTTCACGCCAAGGATCTCTTTATTCTTTTCAAGCAGTGGACGGATCACATTTTTAAGATAAGCATCTACCTGCTCACTTGCACGTCCAACATATTTCTCCGGTTTCATTGTCTTCTGAAGATCCTCTAAAGTCAGGTTGAATGCCGGATCTGCTGCGATCAGTTCAAGAAGGTTATTGTCAAGTCCCTTCTCTTTTACATTTCTTCCTGCTTCCATAGAAAGCTCACGGATTTTTTCGTGCAGCTCCTGACGGTCTCCACCGGCTTTAACAGCATCCATCATAATATTCTCTGTTGCCATGAATGGAAGTTCGGACATCAGACGCTTCTCGATTACTTTCGGGTATACAACCAGTCCGTCTACAACGTTCAGACAAAGATCAAGTATTCCGTCGATTGCAAGGAATCCTTCCGGAACACTCAGACGCTTGTTAGCGGAATCATCAAGTGTTCTCTCAAACCACTGTGTTGCAGATGTGATTGCCGGATTAAGTGCATCGATCATCACATATCTTGAAAGGGAAGCAATTCTCTCACTTCTCATCGGGTTTCTCTTATAAGCCATTGCTGAAGATCCGATCTGTGTCTTCTCAAATGGTTCTTCAATTTCTTTCAAATGCTGGAGCAGACGGATATCATTAGAGAATTTGTGAGCACTTGCAGCAATTCCTGCCAGTACATTCAGTACTCTTGTGTCTACTTTTCTTGAATAAGTCTGTCCGGATACCGGATAACATGCCTTAAATCCCATCTTCTCAGCGATCATTGGATCGATCTTGTCAATTGTCTCCTGATCTCCGTCAAACAGTTCAAGGAAACTTGCCTGTGTTCCTGTTGTTCCTTTAGATCCAAGCAGTTTCAGGCTTCCAAGTACATATTCCAGATCCTCAAGATCCATTTCAAACTCCTGCATCCAGAGAGTTGCTCTCTTTCCAACAGTTGTCGGCTGTGCCGGCTGGAAATGTGTAAAAGCAAGTGTAGGCTGGTTCTTCTGCTCCTCTGCAAACTTCGCAAGCTCTGCAATTACATTCACAAGCTTTGTGCGAACCAGTTTCAGTGCTTCTGCCATAATAATAATATCTGTATTATCTCCTACATAGCAGGATGTAGCTCCAAGATGGATGATTCCTTTTGCTTTCGGACACTGAACACCATATGCATAAACATGAGACATAACATCATGACGTACAACCTTCTCACGTTCCTTTGCCACCTCAAAGTTAATATCATCCGCATGGCTCTTCATCTCTTCAATCTGCTCATCCGTGATGTTGAGTCCAAGCTCCTTCTCAGTCTCTGCCAGTGCGATCCAAAGTCTTCTCCATGTTCTGAACTTTTTGTCCGGTGAGAAGATATACTGCATCTCGCGGCTTGCATAACGCTCTGAAAGCGGGCTTACATAACGATCATTACTCATAATTCTTTTCTCCTTGTTTCATATCTTTATCGTAACTGTTCATCTATTATAACACATAAACTGAGTCTTCAAAATCAATTTTGTTCAAATGCCTGACTGATATCCTCTTCCGGAACTTCCATCGGATACTTTCCTGTAAAGCAGGCATCGCAATACTTAAGATCTCCAACCATATCTTTCAGTTTCTCGATCTCCATGTATCCAAGAGAGTCTGCTCCGATCAGCTGACGGATCTCCTCCTGTGTGTGAGTATGTGCGATCAGCTGCTCATTCGACGGAACATCTGTTCCAAAGAAGCATGGATGTAAGAACGGTGGAGAACTGATACGTACGTGTACCTCTTTTGCTCCGGCTTTTTTCAGCATCTTAATAATATTTGCACAAGTTGTTCCACGCACGATGGAATCATCTACCATTACGATTCGTTTTCCCTTTACAACTTCCGGAATTACATTCAGTTTGATCTTTACACTGGAAACACGTTCGCTTTGTTTCGGTTTGATAAATGTTCTTCCCACATAGCTGTTCTTGTGAAATGCCATTCCATACGGAATTCCTGACTGCTCAGAATATCCTTTCGCTGCTACCAGACCGGAGTCCGGAACTCCTACAACAAGATCAGCGTCTACCGGATAAGATTCCGCAAGTGCTTTTCCTGCCAGAATTCTGGAATGGTATACACCTACACCATCGATTGTACTGTCTGTTCTTGCAAAATAAATATACTCAAAAATACATCTTGCCTGTTTTTCCGAATCGATCACCATACTCATATCTGACTGGATTCCATGTTTTCTTGTAATTGTTACGATTTCTCCCGGAAGAACATCTCTTACAAACTCACCGTCTACAGCTGCGATTGC
>OFLZ01001431.1_pt1 | contig 13541 bp, 16 predicted proteins | sample 1541321 | NCBI WGS metagenome assembly OFLZ01 (sample SAMN04209223, study PRJEB22552) | human gut metagenome | biome: gut; material: feces | host: Homo sapiens | place: USA: Oklahoma | reverse complement strand
CAGCAGCCGGGGCAGGCTGGTCCGGCGGAGCCGGATCTCCTCCCCCATGCGGTCCAGCAGGGCGGACAGGTCCGCCAGCGTGTCCAACTCCCGCCTGCGCTCCGCCGCCGACCGCCGCCAGGCCCAGGTCCCGGCCCCCAGGATACACACCGCGCCCACCAGCTTCACCATGGCAGTTCCTCCACTTCGTATGTCCTTCCGGCCTCATCCCGGCGGATGCGCACCGCCAGCCGGAACACCTTCTCCGCCAGCAGCTGCCGGTACAGCGGCCGCTGGGTCAGCTCTGCGGCATCGGCGGCGTGGATGGTGGCCAGCAGCCCCACGCCGCACCCGGCGGCCTGCATGGCGGCCCGGAGGTCCGCCTCCGCCGTGATCTCGTCCACGGCGATGACCTGGGGGTTCATGGCCCGCAGGGCCATAGGGATGCCCAGGGCCTTGGGGCAGGCGTCCAGCACGTCCGTCCGGGGCCCCACGTCCATCTGGGGCCTCCCCCGGACCATCACTGCCACCTCCCCCCGCTCATCGATAAGAGAGACCCGCAGACCCGGCCTGCCGGTGCCGCCGGAGGAGAGGCACCGCACCAGATCCCGCAGCAGCGTGGTCTTGCCGCCGCCGGGGGGCGACAGCAGCAGGGTGTTCTGATACCGCCCGTCCCGAAACAGCCGGGGCGCCACCGCCTCCCCGATCCCCCTCTGCTCCCGGGCGATGCGGACAGCGGCGGAGGACAGGTCCCGCAGGGCGGTGCTCTCACCGTCCTTCATCACCGCCGTGCCGCACAGCCCCACCCGGAAGCCGCCCCGCACGGAGAGATACCCCTCCCGCAGGGTCTCCTCCGCCGCATAGCGGGAGTAGTCGGTGGCAAGGTCGCAGAGAGTCTCCAGATCCTCCGGCGTCACGGCGGCCCCCAGGGACCGCTCCCCCTCCGGTAGCAGCACCACCAGCGGCTGCCCCGCCCGGAGGCGGAACTCCTCCGCCAGCTGCCGGACCTCCGGCGGCTGGGCCAGAGCCTGTTCCCGCAGGCGGCCCGGCAGCACCCGGGCCGCCTCCTCATAGCGGCGTTCTTCCTCCTTCACGGGCCGCGCCCCCTTTCGTAACACGCTATACTCTATGAGGGGTTGTCCCCGGATATGACTCCCTCAGCGGAAAAATGGGACAAGCCCGGAAAAATGGAAAGCGTACTTGACATGGTACCGGAAGTGTGCTAAGTTGAAGACGGAAAGCAAACTTTCCATCCGTCAGAAGCGGATGGGGCGTATGAAAGGGGGAATCGCCCTTGAAAAACCGCCTGGAGGCGCTGCGCAAGGCCAGGGGGATCAAGCAGGAGGAGCTGGCGGAGGCGCTGGAGGTGTCCCGCCAGACCATCGGGTCGTTGGAAAACGGGCGGTACAACCCCTCCATCCTGCTGGCCTTCAAGCTGGCCCGGTACTTCGGCACCACCATTGAGGACATTTTCATCTATGAGGAGGATGGCACATGAAGAAGCAGGTCATATTGATGTCCCTGGCAATCGCGGGGCTGCTCTGCTGCATCCCGATGTTCGTCCTGAATGCGCCGGGTGCGCCCGGTCTCTCCGGCGGCGCGGCCTCCCTGCTGGGTATGGCCGGGGCGGTGCTGTTCGGCACCTGCGCCGGGACGTTGCTCCAGCTGAAACGGCTCTCCCGGGACCCGGACTACCGGCAGAGGCAGAAGGCCCAATGCGGCGAGCGGAACCAGGCCATCCGGGACCGGGTCGGCTATCTCGCCGGATTTTGGACCGTCGGACTGGTGGTGGTCTCCGGCCTGATTTTCCAGAGCTTTGAACGGTTCGGCATTCCCGACTGGGTGGGCTGGGTGTTCATCGGCATCTATCTGTTTTACACTTTGGCGTTCCTGGGGCTTTACAAATGGCTCCAGCGGAAGATGTGAGGAGGCGCTGTCATGAAGCGGAACACACGCTGGTATCTCTCGGCCGCCGCGGCGGGGGCGCTGCTAGCGGGGGCCGCCCTCTGGGCGGCGCGGACGTTTCCCGCCGCTCCCGCCGCTGTGCCGGGGTTTTTTGGCCTTGCAGGCGGCCTCCTGCTCTTCTGCGCCATGGCGGAGCTGCTGTCCACCCGAGACCTGGACCCCGCCCGGCGGGAGCGGGACCGGGAGGACCACGACGAGCGGGGCGCCATGATCCGGGCCCTGGCCAGGGCCCGGGCCGGGGACGTGCTGCTGTGGCTGCTGCTGTTCGGCGCTGCCTACCTGTACTTCTTCGACGTGCCCAAGTGGGTCAGCCTCATCCTGCTGGGCCTGGCCTGCGTAAAACTGCTTCTGGACTGGATGTTCACCGTCTGGTACCGCCGTCAGTATTGAAGGAGGGACTCTGTATGAACCGCACACAAAAAAAGCGCCTGTTCCAGGGACTTCTGGCCATGGGCATCGTCCTGCTGGTCCTGTCCCTGCTGCTGGACGGCCGGGTGCCCGATTCCCTGGGCGGGATGCTCTGCGGCATAGGCTCCGGCCTGCTGGCCATGGCGGGGTCCACCCTGCTGAACCTCCGCCACGAGGCGAAGCACCCGGAGATGGCCCGGCAGCACGACATCGAACAAAAAGACGAGCGGAATGTGGCTATCCGGAACCGGGCCAAGGCCGTGTCCGGCGAGGTCCTCCAGTGGAGCGTTCTGGCGGCGGCATGGCTCTCCATCGGCCTGGATGCGCCCCTGTGGGTCCCCCTGGCTGCCACCGGTGTCTTCGTAGCCAAATCCGTGCTGGAGCTGTATCTCATGATCCGCTACGAGCGGGAGATGTAAGGGGTGCGCCGGGATGAAAAAGCGCTGGTATCTGCTGTTGATCGCGGCGGGGCTTCTGCTGTGCGCGGTCCCGCTCCAATCCCCCCAGCATCTCCCCAAGCCCGTCTTTGCTCTGCTGGCTGCGGGTGGGTCCGTACTGGTGGGCGGTTCCCTCGGCTCCCTGCTGTGTCAGGTCATTCGGATTCGCGACCCGGTACTCGTTCAGGCTTACAAAGGACAGCACGACGAGCGGAACACCATGATCTGCGAAAAGGCGGCGGCCCGGGCCGCCCGGGTCATGCAGGGCGCGGTCCTGTATTTCGGCGCGGCCTATGCCCGCTTTCTGGAGCTGCCCATGTGGATCACCTGGGGGCTGGTTGGGTTCTGCCTCGCCTGGGGGCTTCTGGAATGGGGCCTCACCCTCTGGTACCGGCACAGGATGTAGCAAAACAGGACCCCGGCAAGCAGCCGGGGTCCTGTTGGTCTGCCGCTCACTTGCAGCAGCTCTTGATGTCGTCGCAGCTCTCCGGCCGCTTGACGGTGTTGGGCGGGAAGAACTCGCCCACCGGGAAGGAGATGTTCCGGAACAGAGCGCAGGGGTCCTCGCAGCCGTCGCCGCAGGCGCACTCCTTGTCGGGCATACAGTAGTCGTAGACGGGCACCAGCAGCTGGGTGTCCCGCTCCAGCCGGACGATGGAGAACTGGCCCAGGGTCACATAGATCCGTCGGCTGTCGTCCCCGCTGGACAGCTCCCCGCCGAAGCAGTCGCCCACGAAGGTGGGGATTTCACACAGGTCGCAGTCGCAGTCCCGCTTGCAGCAGCAGTCCATGATGCGGGCGTCCAGTACGATGGGGTCCACGGCCTCCACCACGGCGATGGGCGTGTTGGACCGCTGCATCATCTGGGGATCCGGCTCTCCGGCCCGCATCTCGGAGGAGAAGATCTTGGCGTTCCCCTCGCTGCCGAACAGGATGGCCCGCTTGTCAAAGACGCACAGGCCCTCCACCGTCACCGGCACCGGGCAGCTGAGATAGGCCTGGAGCGTCACATGGTAGAAGAAGCGCATATCCACGGTGTAGAAGCCCCGGTTGAAGCTGACGGGCTCCACATCCACATAGACGTACAGCAGCTTGGCGCTGCCGCCCTTCACGGACAGGGCGCGGTTGATGATGTCCACACACTGCAGCTTGGGGTAAAACCGCAGGTCCTCGATGCAGTCCTTATCGCGGCAGGAATCAAAAATCTTCCTGGTATGGATGCAAACCGCCTCCCGGATGCCGCAGGAGTCCTCCACGGGACCGGGCATAACTTTCTCGGGCATTGCAATACCTCCTAATAAGTAGCTGGATGAAAGAGAAGCTCTTTCAATCCAGTGTATGCGCCCGGCTCCCATTGGTGCGGCGGCGGGGAAATTCGGACTATACAAACCCGGCGGTCCTGCGGTATAATACAATTGTATCCAATCCCATTCCAAGGAGGTGACGCGGATGCCCGGCTTTATCCATGACAAGCTGGAGATCAAGTTTCTGATTCTGTATATCACCGCCCGGGTGATCGAGCCGATTCCCTTTGATACCGTGTGGGATCTGGCCATGTGCGACGAGGGCGTGGACTATTTCGACTTTGCCGAGTGCCTCTCCGATCTGGTGCGGACTGAGCATCTGACGCTGTCTGCGGACGGGCTGTACGCCATCACCGACAAGGGCCTGCGGAACAGCCGGATCTGCGAGTCCAGCCTCCCCTACTCCGTGCGGCTGCGGTGCGACAAGAACCTGGCGGCCTGCAACCGCCACCTGCGGCGCAAGAGCCAGGTGAAGGCCTCCACGGAGAAGCGGCCCAACGGCACCTACACGGTGCGGCTGGAGCTGTCGGACGACATGGGCAGCGTGATGGACCTGCGGCTGGCCATCCCCCGGGAGGACATGGCCGCCATGCTGACGGAGCGGTTCCAGAAATCCCCGGAGCGGCTGTACGGCGAGATCATGCGGGCCCTGATGTCCTCCGAGCCGGAGGACGAGGCCCCGTAAGGAGGGGCGGCGAGGGGGCTCCTCCTGGCCGCCGGGTCCCCGCTCCACGGCCTGTCGGCCCGTTTTGGGAGATAAGGAGGGATTCTCTTGCTTCAGATCGTATGGAACTGGATGCTCGTCGCGGTCTTCCCCCTTCTGGCCGGTCTGCTGTTCCGCTGGCTGCTGCGCCGCTGGCGGCGCGGCTGGCTGCTGACAGCGGGGGCGGCAGCTTTGGCCCTGATCCTTTTCCTCTGGGCCAGCACAATCCCCATCCCCGGCAGTGAAGGGCCAATGCTCTGGACCATCCAGGCCGCCTGCCTGACCCTGGGCGCCGGGGTTGTGGAGCTGGTCTTGAAGCTGAAACGGCGCTTGTGAATGAAAAACGCCCGTGTCCTTTTGGACACGGGCGTTCCGTTCTATTTCACCACCACATTGGCCTCCCCCAACGTCTCCCGGGCCTCCTGCAGCAGGGCCTCGTGGAGGCTTGCATGGGTGCCGTAGACCTTGCGGGTGTCCGCCATCACCATCTTCACAGCGACGTTGCCGGGAAACATCTGGAACACCAGCTTCATGTGGCGCACGCTGGGGTGGTCCAGGCTGGGGAACTTCAGGTACAGCACCTGATCCGGCGCTTTCCCGGCCTGCCCTTCCGCCGCCGGAGCGCCTGCGGCAGAGAGCGGATACGCGCTGTCGCAGAGGATCTGGGGCGCTTTCTCGTCCCGGACGGAGAGCCGCCCCTTCACCACCACTGCCTGGTTCTCCTTCAGGTACGGCCCGCAGGACTCCAGCACCCGGGCGAAGCACAGCAGCTCGATGGAGGCGGTGTCGTCCTCCACCGTCACATAGGCCATCAGGGAGTTGTTGCGGGTGGTCTTCGTCTTGCTGGAGGTGACGATGCCGCAGATGGTGATCCGCTGGTCGTCGGCGAACCGTGTGGGGCCGCCCTCCTGGGCGAAGTCCCCCAGAATGGAGCCGATAGTGGGCGCCCCCAGCCGCCGCACCGCCTCCCGGTACTGGTCCATGGGGTGGCCGGAGAGATAGAGGCCCGTGGTCTCCTTCTCCATCAGCATCCGTTCCTCGGGGGTGTACTCGTCGATGTCCGGCAAGGGGATTTCCTTCACATTCTTTCTCCCGCCGCTGCCGCCGTCCGCCAGGGAGAAGAAATCCATCTGCCCCTCCAGGTTCTGGCGGCGGCTGTCCGCCACCGCGTCCATGACGGACTCGTACACCTGGATCAGCTGGGACCGCCTGGCCCCCAGGGCATCGAAGGCGCCGGAGCGGATCAGGTTCTCCACCGCCCGCTTGTTGATGTCGCTGCCCGCCATTCGGTCGCAGAAGTCGTAGAGGGACGTGAAGGGCGCCTGCTCCCGCTCCCGCATCACCGCCTGGATAAAGCCCCGGCCGATGTTCTTGATGGCCACCAGCCCGAAGCGGATGCCCCCCTCCTCCACAGTAAAGCGGTCGGCGGAGCGGTTGATGTCCGGCGGCAGCAGGGCGATGCCGCAGTCCCGGCACTCGCTGATGTAGCCCGCCACCTTGTCGGAGTTGTCCAGCACGCTGGTCAGCAGCGCCGCCATGTACTCCCGGGTGTAGTGGCACTTGAACCAGGCGGTCTGATAGGCCACCACCGCGTAGGACACGGCGTGGGCCTTGTTGAACGCGTAGTTGGCAAAGTCGTAGATATCCTGATAGATGGCCTGGGCCGTCTCCTCCGGGATGCCGTTTGCCACGCAGCCCGCAATGTTCCGCTCCGGATCGCCGTGGAGGAATGCCTCCCGCTCCTTCTCGATCTGGGCGGCCTTTTTCTTGGAGATGGCCCGGCGCACCATGTCCGCCTGCCCCAGAGAGTATCCCGCCAGCTGCTGGAAGATCTGGATCACCTGCTCCTGGTAGACGATGCACCCGTAGGTGACGGAGAGGATCGGCTCCAGGGACGGGTGGAGGTACTTGATCTTGCTGGAGTCATGCTTGCAGGCGATGAACCGGGGGATGGAGTCCATGGGGCCGGGGCGGTAGAGCGCGATGATGGCGGTGATGTCCTCGATGTTCTGGGGCCGCAGGCCCACGCACACGCCGGTCATGCCCGCGGACTCCATCTGGAACACGCCGGAGGTCTTGCCGGCAGAGATCATCTCAAAGGTCTCCGGGTCATCCTCCGGGATGTCCGAGAGCTTGAAGTCCGGCAGGCGCTCCTGGACCATCTTCACCGCGTCATCCAGCACCGTCAGGTTCCGCAGCCCCAGGAAGTCCATCTTCAGGAGGCCCAACTCCTCCAGGGTGGTCATGACGTACTGGCACACCACGGCGTCGTCGTTCTTCGCCAGGGGCACGTACTCGTACACCGGCCGCTTGGTGATGACCACGCCGGCGGCGTGGGTGGAGGCGTGGCGGGGCATCCCCTCCAGGGCCTTGGCGGTGTCGATGAGCTTTTTCACCTGCTCATCGGTCTCGTACTGCTCCCGCAGGGGCTTGGACAGGCGCAGGGCGTCGTCCAGGGTGATGTGGAGGGCGCCGGGCCCGGCGGGCACCTGCTTGGCGATCACGTCCACGTCGGCATAGGGCATGTTCATCACCCGGCCCACGTCCCGGATCACGCCCCGGGCGGCCATGGTGCCGAAGGTGACGATCTGGGCCACGTGGTCATCCCCGTACTTCCGGCGGACGTAGTCCACCACCTCGCCCCGGCGGGTGTCGCCGAAGTCCATGTCGATATCCGGCATGCTGACCCGCTCCGGGTTCAGGAACCGCTCAAAGTACAGGTTGTACTTCATGGGGTCGATGTCCGTGATGTGGAGGCAGTAGCTGACCATGCTGCCCGCGGCGCTGCCCCGGCCGGGACCCACGGGGATGCCTGCGCTTCTGGCATAGCGGACGAAGTCGGAGACGATCAGGAAGTAGTCGGTGAAGCCCATCTTCTCGATCATGTCCTGCTCGTACCGGAGCTGGTCCCGGTACTGGTCGTCCGTTCCATACCGCTCCCGGTAGCCCTCGTCGCAGAGCTTTTTCAGATAGGAGAAGCTGTCGTACCCCTCCGGCAGCCGGAATTCCGGCAGGTGGTACTTGCCGAAGGAAAAGTCCAGATTGCACATGTCGGCGATCTTCGACGTGTTCTCCAGCGCGCCCTCGTAGCCCGCGAACAGGGCCGCCATCTCCTCCTCGCTGCGGAGGTAGAAGTTCCGGGGCTCATAGCGCATCCGGTTCTCGTCGTCGATGGTCTTGCCGGTCTGGATGCACAGCAGTACATCGTGGGCCTCCGCGTCCTCCTTCCGGAGGTAGTGCGCGTCGTTGGTGCACACCATAGGCAGCCCCGTCTCCCGGTGGATGCGGAGGATGCCCTGGTTCACGATGGCCTGGTCCCGGATGCCGTGGTCCTGGAGCTCCAGATAGAAACGGTCCGGGCCGAAGATGTGGGAGATCTCCAGGGCATAGGCCTTGGCGTTCTCGTACTCCCCGTTCCGCAGCCGCCGGGGGATCTCCCCGGCGAGGCAGGCCGACAGGGCGATCAGTCCCCCGCTGTACTGCCGCAGCAGCTCCAGGTCGATCCGGGGCTTGATATAGAAGCCCTCTGTCCACCCCATGGACACCAGGTAGGACAGGTTCCGGTAGCCCTCCTCGTTCTCGCAGAGCAGCACCAGATGGCGGCTCTCCGCGTCCAGCTCGTGGACCTTGTCGAACCGGGTCCGGCCCTGGGGGGTGACGTACACCTCGCAGCCGATGATAGGCTTGACCCCCTCCGCCTTGCAGGCGCGGTAAAAGTCCACGGCACCGTACATGACGCCGTGGTCCGTGACAGCGCAGGCGGTCTGGCCCATGGCCTTCACGATGCCGGGCAGGTCCCGGATGCGGCAGGCGCCGTCCAATAAGCTGAATTCCGTATGAACGTGGAGATGGACAAAAGACATAGCATGTTCCTTTCCAAAATCGCACGCGCCGTCCTTGCAAAGGGCGGGGTGCTCACTCTGCGGGCTTGACCCGCACGGCCAGCAGAGCTTTCACATCCTCCAGCATCTCCGGTGACGTGATGTCCAGCATGAGCCAGCGGCCCATTTTGGATGCAGCGGACCGATGGTAGACCGCCTGTGTCTCTGCCGTGCAGGTGAGCAGGACCATCTGGGCGGCCTCCTCATCCTTGGGCGCGACAGAAACCATGGCCGTCACAAATCCAGGCCGCAGGTAGACCGTGCAGAGAGACTTGCTGCCCCTGCGGAACTTCACATTCCATCCCGGCTCCAGACCGCACCAGCTGTACTCCAGCCGCGGTCCCGCCCCATAGGCCGCCGCCAGATACGCGCGCAGCTGCGGCCAAAGGGGCGTATGCGCATAGGCGTCGATTTCCTCCAGCGTGGGCCGCGCAGCCTCCGAATACAGCTCTGCCCAGGTCATGCGGGCTCCTCCTGCAGCATCTGATCCAGGATCTCCACAGCCGTGACGATCATGTTGTCGCAGTGGGCGGTGACTCCCAGCCGCTGGGAGGCCGGGTTCCTCTCTGTGACGCCGGGCCGGGCCCGCAGCAGGTCTCCGCACCGGGTCAGGCCGAACACCTCCTGGAACCGGCGGCGGAACTCCTTGGCCTGGGCGTAGAGGCGCACCTTTCCGGCCCTGTCCTCTCCGTCCGTATGGGGGTGCAGCAGACTCAGCACCAGCACGCCGCCGCTGACGGCGCCGCACAGCTCCTCATGGCTGCCGCCCACGCCGCCGCCGAAGCCGCCCATGGCGGCCATCAGCTGCTCCGGCGCCGTGCCCGTCAGGTCCGCAAAGGCCCCGGCCACAGACTGGGCACAGTTATACCCCTGTTTGTGATATGCATAGGCTGCCGCACAGCGATCCATTGTATATTCCTCCAATTTTTCTTTGATAAATTGTAAAGCGCATTTACTTTATAGTCCTTTTGCCAACTGGGTGATCTTCCGCAGACGGTGGTTCAGGCAGGACTTGGTCACCGGCGGGTCAAACTCCTCCGCCAGCTCACTGAGGGTCAGCTCCGGATTCTCCAGCCGCAGGGCCGCCGTCAGCTGGAGCTTGTCCGGCAGCTGGTCCAGGAGGCCCGCCCGCTGGAGCTTCCGGATCGATTCCAGCTGTTCCTGGGCCGCCTCCACCGCCTTGTCCAGATTGGCGCTGTCGCAGTTGAGGCGGCGGTTAACGCTGTTGCGCAGGTCCTTTTCCAGCTTGGCGGACATGACGCTCATGGCGGCCACGGGCGCACCGATCAGCGTCAGGAAGTCCTCGATCTGGTCGCTCTGCTTGAAATAGGTGATGAAGCTGCCGTTGCGGGCCACGCTCTTGGGGGGATAGCCGCACTCCCGCAGCAGCACCTCCAGCTCCCGGCTCACCTGCAGGTGGGAGGTCGCCAGCTCCAGGTGGTACCGCTTGGCCGGGTCCGTGACGCTGCCCCCGGCGAAGAACACCCCCCGCAGGAAGGACGCCCGGCAGCACTCCTCCTCCAGCAATCCGAAGTTGATGTGCAGGGCCAGGTTCTGCTCCGGGCTGAAGCCCAGCAGGTCCACGATCCGGCGGAGCTTGCCGCCGTCTGTGATCTGGAACACCAGCTTGCCGCTCTCCCCCTCCTCCGGCAGCCGGTCGAACCGCAGGCCGAAGGCCCGGTGAAACAGCTTGGGAAGCCGGGCAGCCAGAGCGGGGTTCCCGGTGATGATCCGCACCTCGCTTGCGCTGAAGGTGTTGCAGTACAGCAGGATGCCGTAGGCCTCCGCCCGGGCGCAGCACAGCTTCTGCACCGGCAGGCGGCACAGCTCGTTTTTGGCTTCAAAGGAAAAGGACATGGGTGGGTCTCCTCCAACTCTGGGTAATTGTGGGGCTCATTTCTGCTCCTCCATCTGGTAGGCGTCCTCCCGGGGGCGGAATCGGGCACCGGCGATCCGGACGCTCCGCTCCGCATGGAGCAGGATCAGCTCCCGGGCCAGGGCCGCGGAGCTGTGGCGGACAAAGCCGCTCTCCACCGTGGCCACCGGCCGCTCCACGACCTCCACGCCCAGGGCCGCGCAGGCGGACTTGTCGCAGCGGATGCGCTCGGCCCCCTCCTCCGCGTACCGGGCGGCCACCGCCTTGGGGATGGGCGAGGAGTTGGTGAGGCACAGGCGGAACAGGCCCTGCGCCGAATGGGCGAAGATGGCGGCGATGTGGTCGGATACGGTGTAGCCCTCCGTCTCCCCCTCCTGGGTCATGACGTTGCAGACATAGACCTTCAGGGCGTCGGACTCCCGGATCGCCTTCACGATGCCATCCACCAGCAGATTGGGGATGATGCTGGTGTACAGGCTGCCGGGCCCCAGGACGATCATATCCGCGTCGGCGATGGCGGAGACCGCCTCCGGCAGGGCCTTGGGCCGGGAGGGGATCAGACGCACCTGGCGGATGCGGCAGTCCTCCTGCTTTTTGCAGTAAAAGATCTTGGACTCCCCCACCACCGTGGCGCCGTTCTCAAATTCCGCCTCCAGCTGGACGTCCGCCGTGGTCACCGGCAGCACCCGTCCGGTGATGGCCAGGACCTGGCTCATGCGGCGCACCGCCGCGTCAAAGGACGGGGAGATGCCGTTCAGCGCCGCCAGAAACAGGTTGCCGAAGCTCTGCCCCGCCAGGCTCCCCTCGGTGAAGCGGTAGTGGAGCAGCTCCCGCATCACCGGCTCCGTGTTTGCCAGGGCCTCCATACAGCTGCGGATGTCCCCCGGCGGAGGCATCCCCAGGTCCTGGCGCAGCATGCCGGAGCCGCCGCCATCATCCGCCACCGTGACGATGGCGGAGATGTTCTCCGTATATTGCTTCAGTCCCCGCAGCATGTTGGACAGGCCGTGGCCGCCGCCGATGACGGCCACCTTGGGGCCATGGGCCCGGGGGACGCGGTATTCCTGCTCCCTCACGGCTCAGCCTCCCCGGGTCATGTCCCGGTGGTTCTCCAGCACCTGATAGCCCAGGCCGTGGATGAAGCCCGCCAGGGCATGGGTCACCGCCACGGAGCGGTGGTGACCCCCCGTGCAGCCCACGGCGATGGTGAGAGAGGTCTTTCCCTCCTCCGCGTACAGGGGCAGGGAGAAGGCCAGCAGGTCCTCCAAACGGCGCATGTAGTCCTGGGTCTGTGGGAAGTGGAACACATAGTCCGCCACCGCCTGGTCCAGCCCCGTCCGGGGACGCAGGTCCTCCATATAGAAGGGATTCGGCATGAACCGCACGTCAAACACCAGATCCGCCTCCAGAGGCAGGCCGTACTTGAAGCCGAAGGAGGTGACGCTCACCGTCATCCCCCCCTTCTCCCCCTCCTGGCCGAAGAGGCGCAGCAGCTCTCCCCGCAGTTGGGCGGTGGAGGTGCGGGAGGTGTCGATGACAAAGTCCGCCCGCTCCTTGACGGGGGCCATCATGGCCCTCTCCTTCTTCACCGCCTCCTCCAGGGAGTCGGTGTCTGCCGCCAGGGGATGTCGGCGGCGGGTCTCCTTGTACCGCTTGATGATGACCTCCGGCGCGGCCTCCAGAAACAGCATCCGGCACTGGGCCTCCATGTCCTTCAGCTTATCCAGCACGTCGAACAGCTCCGTGAAGGAGCTGGCCGTCCGCACGTCGTACACCAGGGCCACCCGGTCGTAGCGGCCGTTGCCCCCGGCGCAGAACTCCGCGAATTTCAGGATCATGGCGGCGGGCATATTGTCCACGATATAAAAGCCCATGTCCTCCAAAAAGGAGGCCGCCTTGCTCTTCCCGGCCCCGGAGAGGCCGGAGATGATGAGGATTTCCATGTCCGCACCGCCCCTTTCTCAGTCGATGATCCGGACCTCCGGCTCCAGCCGGACGCCGGCCTGCGCAAAGACCCGCTCCTGGATCTGGCGGATCAGCTCCTTCACGTCGGCGCAGGTGGCGCCGCCCCGGTTGATGACAAAGCCCGCATGCTTCTCGCTGACCTGGGCGCCGCCCACCGTCAGCCCCTTCAGGCCGCATTGGTCGATCAGCGTCCCGGCGTAATAGCCCTCCGGCCGCTTGAAGGTGCTGCCCGCGCTGGGGAACTCCAGCGGCTGGCTGGCCCTGCGCTTTTCCAGCAGCTCCTTCATCCGGCCCCGGATTGCCGCCGGGTCGCCGGGCGTCAGGCAGAACTCCGCCCGCAGCACCACCGCATCCGGGTGATCCGTCAGAAAGCTGCGGCGGTAGCCGAAGGCCATCTCCGCCCCGGTGAGGGTCCGGATGCCCTCCTCCGGCAGCAGCAGGGTTGCCTCCCGCACCACCTGGGCCATCTCCCCGCCGTAGGCGCCGGCATTCATGCACACCGCGCCGCCCACCGTGCCCGGGATGCCGTGGGCGAATTCCAGGCCCGCCAGCCCCTGCCGGCAGGCGAAATCCGCCACCCGGGCCAGGGAGGCCCCCGCCTCCGCCAGAATGGTCCCCGGTGTCCCGCCGGCCTCCACTCGGCTCAGGCCGGCGGAGGTGTCGATCACCAGCCGGTCCAGCCCCTCGTCCGGGGCCAGCAGGTTGGTTCCGTTGCCCATCACCAGGGGACGGGCGCCGCAGCGGGCGGCCATGTCCAGCAGCAGCACCAGCTGCTCTCCCCGCTCCGGAAAAGCCATGCGCCGGGCCGGCCCCCCGATGCGGAAGGAGGTGTGCCGGTCCATGGGCTCCTCCTTCTCGATCCGCAGGTCCGGCAGATAATCCGCCGCCTGCTGGTCAAATGTGATCCACCAGTCCATTTCTGGACCTCCTCATACTTCAGATTACCCGGCCCAGCAGGGCCGCACCGATGACGCCGGCGTCGTTGCCCAGCTCCGCCCGGAGGATGCGGGTGGCCCGCCCGCC
>OFLZ01001429.1_pt1 | contig 13547 bp, 18 predicted proteins | sample 1541321 | NCBI WGS metagenome assembly OFLZ01 (sample SAMN04209223, study PRJEB22552) | human gut metagenome | biome: gut; material: feces | host: Homo sapiens | place: USA: Oklahoma | reverse complement strand
AGTGCAATATGTAATATACTTATATCATAAGGAACAAACAACAGCAAACACTACTAAGTAAATGAGACAATAACATGAATCGAGTAGAAATGAGAAGACAGTTAAAAGCAATAGCAGAAAGAGACAATGCAAACGTTATAAGAATTAGCTTTACTAAAGATAATGGATTCACGACTGCTACTATGTATATGATTTATAAAGAATACGATTTAATATTTAAAAAAGTATTCTATAGCTATGAAAAATCAGATCGGCTTGATGGGAGAAAGAGGTAATAAATGGCATCTACAATATTTGTAAAAAACGAGAACGGTACAGAAATAGACTTCAATGTTGCGGTTGTACTTATGGATGACGACATAAGAGAACAGATTCATTACGAAAACCCCAACTTAACATCGCAAGAGTTTTATGACGAATACTGTACACGTCATTATGATGAATTTAACGAATACTTCACAATTTAATACATATAAAAAGGTGGTCGAGATATAAACACTCTTGACCACCTTTTTATTTATAACTCCTGTCTAATCACGCAATAGAACCGCTCACCTGCCGGTATTTCTTTTAGACATTCGATACGCCCAGTTTTATTGTCCTCAAGTGTCACCACAAACATGGCCGTAACATCACCATATGATGAAATAGTACCCGGACAAAATGTATTATTGTTTGCATACGGGGGATGAACATACGCTAAGAGTGTGTTAGCAGGTATAGCTGTTGTATTATAACCACTTAAAACAATATCAATACTATTTCTGCTGACTGTATAGCCAATAACTTTGCATTGTGTAAAAGTAGTTAACGGCAAGCACACATTTGTTACGTCAATAACATTTTTACCGCCATTAATTAAATTACCACACTTATTACACATTTTAACTAAAGTATCATATGTTGGGTGCTGATGATCTGTTCCCCACGTATATGATGTACCCCTACCCCAATATAAGGACGTCGAATCAGTAATAGCACCATTATCGCAAGCCGAATTGTATATAGCATCCCAGATTTTTTTAAAATCAAAAGCTTTTTGTGTGTATCCATCCCAAAAAATAGGTACACAATATATTTTAGCGTTTTTAAACAACAATTTTGCGTATTTTATAGTATCCTTTACATTGCTATATAAACGGTTATAAAAACTTGAAGTTGAAAAATCACTCTCAAATCTTTCATTCTGACCACCCTCAATTATGATGATATCTACATCATCATTATTGAAAGAATCATCCGTGCTTGCTGTCTCTAACTGCTGTTTAAAATTTGATGTAGAATTTAATGCGTATCTAGCACCGTTAACCCCGTAACTTTTTTGTGCAGTTAAATAACCTAATTCAACAAGTGTTTCACCAAAATTTTTAGTGTATGTTACACCTCCACTGTTTGGGTCATGCGTTGTATAACTGTCACCAATTATTAGTCCTAAAATTTCCTTGTCTTTTATGATTTCGCTGTTGATTTTTGAAACTTGAGTTTCTAAATTATTTACAGCTTCATCATTTTTAATGATGTAATTATTTACAGCTTCATCATTTTTAATGATGTAATTATTTACAGTCTCATCATTTTTAGCGATATAATTATTTAGATCATTTTTTACTTTTTCTGTTTCTTCTCGGTAGATTTCAACCTGTGCGTTGTAATTCCCAGTATTAGCCCAATAATCTTGATTTTCGTTAGGTGCACCAATTTCTGATGGAACAGGCTTTTTACTTGTGAAGCTATTACCCAAATAAGTAACTATTGTTAGTGGTTCGTAACTTAAGCCTTTTACCCATTCAGTACTACCACTTTCACCATTAAAAAATTTTGGTACATATCTTGCTCCAACATATTGTCTTACAGCCATTTTATTTACCTCTCTTTCTTAATATGACAGAACAAGTCTTCCGTATTCTTGTCCGTCAATCTGTATATCTTTACCAGTTGTGTTAAAGTTAATATCTTCCCATGTGTCTGGAATAAAATACATAATATATCCACTGTCTGAAATTTCAAGAAAAATCATAGTGGCGATATATTTTTTTATAATGCTTTCTGCATAACTTGTATCAAAGTTTGCAATCCATTCTTGTACAACTTTTAATTCAGCTTTTAAGCTTTCAACTTCTTCTGTTATTTCTTTTTCGTTGTCAATTATATTGTTGATATAATTTACAACTTTACACAAAATTTCGTAGTAGCTTAACGAATCATCATACACCAACGGCAAAACTTTTTGACACCAGAATCTAAAGTGCTTAAAATTTCCATCCATTTTTTTCACCTCTTTACTACCACAACTGAAAGAATAAATCGTTACATTCTTCAATTACCATCATATCAATGTTTAAAAACGTATCACGAAAATCAGACAAAACCTTGCTATAACTTTCGCCACTGTTTTTTCCTCTTACACTCTCAATATATTCGTCTGTTGTGCTTATTTTTTCTGTTTCGCTGTCTGTTTTCTTTTCTGTCGTCTCACTTGTTCCGTTATTTGTGGTACTACCACTGGAATTACCGGTATCATGCGTTGCACTTGTTAAATAACTGTCATTCATGATATTTTGTATACTACCTTGTGGCGTATCAAGTGTTTTATTCCAGTTATCAGAATCAAGTGTTGTGTTTGTTGTATTTGTACTGTTACCGGAATAAGTGTTATCACTTGTAAAGTCACGATTTTTATTGTTTGACCCTTTACCCGTATGAGTAGTTGTAACATCGACATTGTACATCGGATTAAATTTAATCAATTCCGATTTGTACAATTTATTGTAGTATGGCATAATTTCGTTCATTTTTACGTTAAGCCACAATTTCCAAAGTGCTACAGTTTCACACCCTATTTCCCTTGTATAAAAATGTTTTATAATTTTTTCGCACAAAACATTTCTATATTTTTCGTCAAAAATCGGAAAACTAAAGTCAAATATTTTCGGTAATGCCTTTTGTACAATCTCATCAACGTTTGAATATCCTTGACTTTCGTTAAGGTCAGCATATTGCTCACAAATAAATCGTACTTCTGTTGTATATTTACTCGTCTTCGTCACCCCCAATTACATCGAAAGTATTCCTTAACCGTACATCAATATCAAGTCCGAACATTTCATTGATTTGCTTGCAAGCTTGTTTACGCATATACAATCTACTGTTGCCACTTGCAATAGTTCCACCCTGACTTCTTAATACCTCATCGGTAATGACACGTTCCTTTTTATTTATTGTCATGTTTGGAATGCCTAAATAAGTTAGTGCCTCGTTCCAGTATTGTGTTTTAAGATTATAAATCTTGTCGCACACATAAGGTGCGTCGGTTTTCAGTACTTGAAAATTTTGAGTATTTAAATCATCGTCACCAAAGATAAAAGGCTGATTTCCGTCATACTGCATATATAAGTTTTTCATAGTTAGCCGTTTCTTTTCACTAGATTTAATCAATACAGGCGTTTTCTGGGCGTTTGCGTTAACATCAATAACACGGTCAAGATTGTATAGGCGTTTTGCAAATAATTCTACGTCTCTTATACAAGATGTATGTAACATATTATTAAATATAATTACACTGTCTTTTTCTGTGAGTTTTTTATTATATCCGTTTGCCGAATAAGCAGTGCGTTGTATTGGAATACGATACACATTAAGTCTACCGGCAATCATTGTTTGTAAGCACAAATGACCTAGAATTGAATCTTCAAAGAAAACGCACATACCGTCCGAAAATAGTGTCAATTCCAGAAAACGTTCATCAACGCTAATTGGTAAATTAATCCATTCATACATTGATATAGCCATTTCTTTTATCCTGTCATAATACATATCCCACGTATATGTATTTACTTTTAATGATTCATTAAATTGCGTTTTTTTCTTTCTCATTCTTATCACCCCCTATCTGACACAATAGAATTATCAAGAGTATAATTTCCAACATCAGTCGTATGCCACAACGTAATGCCAGAATTAAACGCGTTTGCAATTTGTACAAGTGCTTCGTTAGGTATTGACCCAGTAATATAAGCATCTTGCGTTTGCACATAATTAAAAGACGTTCTACTTTTTGTCTCAGGTACTTTGTATCTCAAAACCTTATACCCAAAACGTGTAAAATAATCGTCAACAACTCTTGCCATTTCTGCTCGTATACCCATTGTATAAAATGAATAGCCCATTTGATTATTCTGCACGTCAATGTAAGGGCTTGCATAATTTCCTTTTGGCGTTTCTGGTTGTACAAATGATGTAGCAATCTCAGTTACCCTGTCTGAAATAGGTTGTGGATTTAAACTCAATACACTTGCAATCGTAGCGGATATATTTTTGCTACTCATATTACTTGCAACTGCATCCTCAGACCACGAACATTGTGGAAAGTTACCGATATATAACGAACCACTTCTATTTCCGGCTTTTTGATAATTTTGCGGTTGTAAACAACATTCACAAGCGTTTACATAATTATCAAGCAGTAAAAAATTTACACCTGTACCATCGTTTGTATCTTCCCACCTAAACTCTGATACACCACCTTGATTATTTTCTACACGCAAAAACGTGTATGGATATGTTAACAACTTGTTGTTAACAGGTGTATAGGCGTCAGATTTGTTCCCAACGCCTAGACTACTTGGCCTTGTGCCTGTTTCCTCTTCTGTAATCGGATTTGAAAAATAGTTCAAAAATTCATTAGGAATTGTATACACGTTTGAGACAATTAATCCATTAGTAATCAAGTTAGTAATAATTTCATTTATATTGTCTGCATCAAGGTCAGATAAATACATTGTACCGCCTGTATACAAATTGCGAATAATTTTACCGTTTACTGTACCGGGTTTTACACTGCTTGTATTAGGTATTGCTACTATGATACATTTCCAATCAGTAAAATAGTGCGTCATGGTTTTCATTACTACATTTTCGCCAAAAGAAATATCCTCTGGTATTGTATGCGATCCGATTGTATCATCTACAACGTGCTCCCGTACAGTATAACAATTACCTAAAGCAAAATCAAATAAAAACGTCTGCATCCAGTCAACATCAATAGAAACCGCTGACACCTCGTTGTTGATGTACTCAACATTTGTAATAAATCCATAAAACCATTTGTCACCAAAACCAACGTTTTTAAAAGCACAATAATTTGCATTGTACAAATTATCAGCAACAACCGGAAGTCTAACAACATTTTCTTTTCTTATGTAACTAAAATTATAAAATGTGTAGGCTGTTTTTTCGTTAAAATACGCCTGTTGCTGTACCTCACTATTAAAAAGAATAGTGTGTTTGTGGGAATTATCGAACGGAACATCTGTTATTACTTTAAATATTGACTGTGGTGCAATATACATTTTATCAACTCCTTATTGTTTCACGTGAAACATTTTATTATGCTACTGTTATAGTACAAGTGTCACTCTTTGTATTGTCATAAACAGATGTAGCTGTAACCACCACTTCACCTGTGGCAGATTCACCCAATTTTACAAGTCCGCTATCTGATACAGTAGCATCACCGGATGTTACAGACCATGTTACTCCCTTAGGAGCAAAATCACTCGTCTGTACTACAGCACTTAACTGTACGATTCCATTTGCGTTAGCATTAGCAGTTTTGGGTGATACAGTGACAGAAGTAACTGTAGGTGTACCGCTAACAAATAGAGCATTATTAGCAAAAGGAGATACGGAAAATGTTTTCCAGACATGATAAAAATAATTCCAATACAGGCCTTGTCCGTTGTAATTTTCAGTAAAACTCTGAAAATTATCAAAAATCATGAACCAATTTTCATCTACCAAAATAGCCGGAATGGCGTTAAGTGCTGTTAAATCATCTTCACCAATTTTAATATAATTCGGATCATCTTTAAACAACTCATTTAATCTGGCAATATCAAGATCACCGAAAGAATCAACAAGCACCTTGTGACCTATAAATTCTGCCTTGTCCATATTAAAAGCAGATGCTAGCACCTCAACGTCCATAGTCGCATCAAAATCAGCGTTAACGATCAAATACTGTTCATTTTTATCTGACTTTGTTGCAACTCCTGCGACGTTATACTTTGTTTTTAAAAATGTAAACGTGTTACTAATGCTCTTAATTGCCGTAACGATCTGTTTTGCATTAGAAGCCTGCACGGTTGGAATTGTCACAACATTCATTCTACCATCAAGAATATGTCTTGCTAACAGGTATTTCATAGTCAGAAATTCATCGTAGTTAGCACCGGTATACATTGCATCTACGATTTTAGCAATCAAATCTGTGATGCCGTCAACACTCAAAAAAGCCTGCCTTAACTGGTCGTTGCTAACAGTGCTCTTATAAAATTTCTGATAATTCATAATATGAAAAGCCGCTCTAACGTCCGGAATCTCACGTTTGAATACTTCACTTTCAGCAACAGCCTGGTCGAACTGAAACGGTTTTGCGATGTTTACGAAAACTTCTTCGATAGTTTCACCATATTCCAAAAATCCTTTTTTAAATCTTTCCCATGGGTTAGAATACATCTTGCTTGTAATAAGCACCCTTCCGATTCTGTTTACCAGTGCGCTGAGAAATTCATTCTGTAATGCCGGATAGTCCATAATAATACTACCGATTGCCCTAATGCTTTCAGCGTCCGGTGTGGCTTTTGGGACGTAATCTTTGTAATTCTGTGATGCATTGTTTCGAATAACATTTAATACATCAATGGATGTATTTGTTAATACTTTTACTTTTGGTCTTGTTGCCATGTTTTATTCCTCTCTTTCCTCAAATAATTCATCAAATGTAGACGGCTCGCTTTCGTCTTTCACATCTTCACGATTTTCATCTACATTATCCTCTTTTCCCTCAAAAAATCTCCTACGATAACGTTCACGCCATTCAGCATCAAGGTCGTTGTATTTTCTCTCCCAGTCATCGCTGTTTCTATCAGTCTCAAGACTGTTATACGTGTCAGTCATGTCCTCAATAAATTTCAGCGATTCATCATCAGTATTTTCACCAACCCGTTTATTGATAGCTTCAAAAAATTCATCTCTGGTTAATATCATGTTTTTTTACACCTCCTTTAATAATTTGTTAACGATAGACTGTATTTCTTTATAATCATAACCGGCAAGAGTTAACGCTTCTTTTCTTGCTTGTCCGTTGCCCCACTTGCCGGTTAAGACTTGCCTTGCTACCGTTTCTAACTCATTTGTCTCACTCAAAAAAAGAGTTAATTCTTCGTTTCTGCGCTTAACTAGTCCATTTAGTTTCACACCCCCTGACTTACAATATAACGGTAATGCGTTTGCTATTTGTGATATAGTCCGCTTGCCATTATTTGTAAGTTGTTTAATATTGCCAACATTAAAAGCAAAAGACACGAGAGCATCATATTGACATTGACTAAAGCTATACAATGGGTTATAAATATTTACTGCATTTTCGGCTTTTTTAATGTCGTTATGCAATAGACTTTCAGCTGTCTCTTTAGTGATTATCATACCTTTGGTTATGTTCTTGCCATAATGACCGTAACCTATTGTATAATATTTTTCAGTGGATACAGCTTTATAAGCTGTTAATCTTAACCCCTCGTATTTTTTTATTAATTCATACGCTTTATTACTACTCCTCAATGTCTTTACCCTCACTTATAATGTCACTTAATTTCTGTAGTGCTAGTGTGTTTTTGTTTAACGCTTCTGTAAATTCTTTTGTTTCTGCCTTGTGCATTTCAGACAACTTGTAAATGTACCAAAGCAAGATAAGACATATTGCGATAGGAAAACCGACTGTACTAATTGCCGTTGTGATACCTGTAAGTGTTTCCATATTTTTTCACCTCCTTTATAATATTATACCATAACTACTTGCAAAATGTCAATATCTATGATATAATTTAATAAAGAATTAAAGGAGGCAACAACAATGTCATATTATGATGGCACTAAACTTTTGAGTTTAAAGGATATTAATGGCAACACACCAGAAATTTATATGTGTACGTCTAATCGTTCGGCAGGAAAGACTACCTATTTTAATAGACTTTGTGTTAACCGTTTTTTGAAAAATGCTGAAAAATTTGCACTTATTTATCGATATAACTATGAACTAGACGACATTGTCGATAAATTTTTTAAGGACATTCAAAGTTTGTTCTTTTCGAATCATAACATGACAGCCAAAAAGAGAGCTAAGGGAATTTATCAAGAATTGTTTATTGATGACATCCCTTGCGGTTATGCTATTTCCTTAAATAGTGCTGATTCTCTGAAAAAATATTCACATTTATTTAGTGACGTATCACGCATGATTTTTGATGAATTTCAGTCGGAAACAAATCACTATTGCGCAGAAGAATTAAGAAAATTTCAGAGCGTTCATAAATCAATAGCAAGGGGACAAGGAAAAATGGTTAGACGTGTGCCCGTATATATGTTAAGTAATCCCGTCACTATTCTAAATCCCTACTACGTGGCTTTTGGTATATCAACACGATTAAGAGATGACACTGTATTTTTGCGTGGTGATGGTTTTGTGTGTGAACAAGGTTTTAACCAAGACGCACATGACGCACAAATTGAAAGTGGCTTTAACAGAGCTTTTTCGTCCGATTCGTATCAGTCATATTCAAACGAGGGTGTATATCTAAATGATAGTAAATCCTTTCTTGACAAACCCATTGGAAAAAGTCGCTATCTGTGCACCTTGAAATACAAGGGAAAAGAATATGCTATCCGTGAATATGCAGAACACGGAATCATTTATGCAGACAATAGAGTTGATAGCACTTTTCCTTTCCGCTTAGTTGTTACAGTTAATGACCACGATATAAACTATGTAATGCTAAAAAGAAATGATGTTTTTATATCCTCTCTACGTTATTTTTTCGAAAAAGGATGTTTTCGTTTTAAAGATTTAGATTGTAAGGACGCTATTCTAACTGTTTTATCTTATTAATGTTTCACGTGAAACATTTTTGGTATCTGCACTGGTTTTAATGTCTGGGTGGTGTGGGTAGCACGGGTGAAAGAAACCGCCACATATAACTTGTCGATTATGCGAATCGCTTTCATTATACTAGTGTTATAGATATATTAAAGAGACTGATGTCATATCAGTCTCTTTTTGTTATCTCATTTCATAGTTTGTTTCTGTTAATAGTACTCCACCTAAAATTCTTTTTGGTAATAATTTCCCTGGTACTATAAGACCCTCTTTGAAATCCTCTAAATTTCTTAATATTTTTTCATCACCCTTATATAAAAATTTTTGTTCTTCTTCGGTGTATTCTTCTTTATTTTTCTGAGTCCCTGTTAAACTTTCGTTTAAAAGATTTTTACATTTTTGTGGCATACCGGCACACTTAATATTATAATATGGTTCTACCGCTTCACCGTCCTCATGTGTTACGTGCTCAATGTATGTCTTTTGCCTTGCAAATATAGCACTATCCCAGTAGCTTTCTAATTTCCAACAATTAAAGTCAGACTTGTGTATTTTTAAACCAACGACTTCATCAGGAAATAAATCACAATGAATAGAATCAGTATCAGCGTAAATAAAGCCACGTTCATTATCACCGTGATAATTCATTTGTGCGTGACGTATGGTAAAGTTGCGTGCGTAACTGGTTATTGCTGACCCTATCGCAATGTATCCCGCTTTTTTGTCGTGTGCTTCTACGTTATAAAACCCTACTACATTATCGTCTTTCAAATATGCGTATTTAAAAGACGAATCATCAGACGATGCTAATTTCCCATATAAGTTGTTTAAAAACAATTTTGCAAGTGTTCTTTTTGAACCTTTACTTTTCATTTTAATTTCCTTGTATTTGTCTAAGTATTCGTCAAATATTCCAACTTGTGCATAAAAATAACAACCATCTATAATTTCAAAATCTACCAGTTCGTAGTGCTCTTTTATTAATTCATAGTCTGTCATAGTCAGTACAAGTTCTTGTTTAGTGTCTATTGTGTTACCATACTTATCCTTATAATATTGACAGTACATTCCTAACTTATTATCGTAATAATCGGTTGTTACTAATGATTCCGTTCCTTTGTATATGTATTTTCCCTTTATTTGTATAAATGGTAGGTACCCCTTTTTTAAGTAAAAACGTGTTTTTATTCTAATAAAGTAATATTTATTAGGTTTTAGTGCTTCTTCTGGTATATAGTTTCCGCACCAAAATTTAGGGACACCTATAGGGTAACGATTGCCACTGCTAGAATGCATTTCAGAAGAATAAAGGGAGTTAACGTCAGCCGTTAATCCATTATAAAAAACCTTGTTTTCTTTTCCTTTTACAAGGTAGCACCATCCACCACGATAACTTTTTCTTATCCATTTATCTACCGTATCATAAGTGTGAACATCCTTATTCAATTCGATAAGTGTTAAGTCTGGAAACCAATTTTTAAAATCCTGTGTCAATATTGTTTTTTTAAACTCTGATAGGCAACATGAACCTATTGTTAATTTTTTATGACCCTCTTCAAACATGATTTCCAATGCTTCTTTTACAACTAAAGCGTCATTCTTTATGTACTCTTTTTCCTTTTGTGTAATTTCACAACCGGAATATCGATACCCCGTATATTCCATGTCAAGTTTTTTATGTTTTGTACCAAAAGATTTCCCTATTTCTTTTACACTAAATGGCAACAATTTCAAGGAATCACGTATTTCAATTATGTGGTTATTTACCTTTATTGTTATTGAATACCATTGACCCATATCAGATATTACATACTTAAAAGTATTATTTTTCATATCTTTTATGTCATAAAAAAACATTGATGTTTTTTCGTCGTTTAAGTATTCTACTGCTTGTTCTAAGCGTAAATCTTTTAACAAAAAAGACAGCCAAAAATTACCATCAAATTTTAAATTGTGATAATAAGCGCATATATTGCAATTTAAGTCTTTAAAATAATTAAAAGTGTCGGATATACTATGAAAGATAACAACATCCTCTGTAAACAACTCAACACAAGCAGATGCCCAGACCTCAGTATTTACTTGTCCTTTATAAACTGTTGTCTCAAAGTCGCACGAAAAAAACTTAAAATTAATATTTCTCACGATGTTCGTTCCTTAAGGTTCAAAAAATTCTTGTTCACCAGATATGCTTTCTGCTTCAATTTGCGAAAGTGGATGACCCATATTTAATAGGTTAGCAAGTTCTATAAAATGATTCTGTATTCTTTTTTCGTCACCGCTATCTTCAAATATTTCATCCAGTTGTTCGGATATATCATTTTCTTTTTCTAGTAAATAGTTATAATACAAGTCTAAGCTATCATTATAGTCATAATAACTAACATTGTCGTCAAATATTTTTAATAGTCCTTGTTTTCTACCTTCTATTTCAATAGGTCTTGTTCCGTCTTTTTTAGTTAGATTTATTATTTGATTTCTGATATGCTCTATTACATCAAAAGTTGCTATTGGTAAACCGTCCTCTGTTTCGTAAAAAGCGGACGTTTCTTTTTTCTGCTTTTGTTTTGCTAGTTTAACAAGTTCCCTATTTGCTTTTACTACACTTTTTCTATAACTAGATGATTCCTTTGTTATAATTTCACCTGTTGTAAAATCAATTAATTCTGACTTGCTTCTTATCGTTTTAGGTGTAATCTTTTTTAAACGATTTATTGATGCTTTTGTAATGCGTTTTGGAATATCTGGTAGTAAATTTTCCGTAATTATATACCCAGATTTTTTTTGTCGTAAAATTGCTTGCTGAATACGCTTGCGTTCTTTCATGTATTCTTGTTTACGTGTCATATAACTATATCTCCTTATACAAAAACAGCGAGAGACTTATTCCACCTCCCGCTGTTTTAATGATGTGTTAAACAATGGAACACTTAATAAAGGATTTACCATTATAATTTTTTGATTCTACCTTAAAACAACAAATTTCATATTCTTCTTTCTCTTCACGCATAATTTCGAAAATCTGCATGAAAGATTCCTTAAAAGATTCAGATGAAGTGGAATACATATCACCGTTAATATCGATAACAACGAAAACCTCATAATCTTTATTGTCAGATTTTTCATTATGCACACCTAATAAAACATAATCTGTAGGTTTAATAATCAAATTCCCATTATGCTCGTCAATTTTCTTGTCAATGGGTAAACAGATTTGAATATCTGTTACTTTTAATTTCTCCCTTGCTGTTAATTCCTTTGATGATTCTTTAATTGTTACACTGTAGTCGTTTTTCATGTTATTTTACCTCTATTTTTTCTTATTCTTCTACGATTTCAGTAATGGCGTCATCAATAAAATGACGTTTTTCGTTAAGTTCCTTTGCATGCAACATGAATGTTTCTTCACTCATACCATAGATTTTTTCAGACTGTTCTACACTCTGAATCTGAACGATTTTTCTTGAATCGTTGTCATAAAATTCGTGTGCCTTTGAATCAAGTTTCTTGTCAGAAGCTGTAAATGATCCGGGTATTACAAATGTGTCAGTGTAGGGTTTGACCTTTTCTAAGTCAATACATAGTGCTGTTACTTTAGTGCCGATAATAGTACGTGTTACTTTCTTTGCCATAATTTTCCTCCTTGTTTATGACTTGTTTTTTGTTTTTGTAATATGTTATTCACCATTTAGGTGCTATAACCATTTGTAAAAGTGATAGAAATAATACTTTTGGTATTGATTACAGGCAAATTTTCACAAATTACCTCCATTGTAACATCTAACTCGTAAGAATATAATTTTGTTTCGGATAACTGATTTATTCCGGTGGTGCTCATAAATTGTTCATATAGAGTATTTAACAATGTGATCACCTCGTTTCTATTATTTAACTCTATAATGATATTATAGCAGTAATGTATGAAATTAAAATTAACAAATTATGAACAAATTGTGAACATTATTTAAGGTAATAAAATTTTCCGTCTTCTATGATGATTTCAAACCCTTGTGTAATTGCATCATCAAATATTAAAAGCATATCACCGACACAAAAAGAATTTATAATATTGATTAATGACTTGTTTTTTTCGCTGTACTCTTTCATTTATAACCGCTCCTCTATTTTATTTTCTACGTCGTAGCCAAGTGCAAATGAAATACCTAAAATTACACCCATTACTTTTACAATCCTTAGTTATCTTTATAAAAATGTTTTACATTTCCAAACTTGTTATATTTAAAACAAGGATAAAACCAATAATGTGTAGTTTCACCATAATTTCGTATTTCCTTAATTATTTCATCCCTTTGTTTTGCCGAATAAGCAAAACGAAAATGTTTAATACCACTTGCATTTTCAAAACCTATGTATATCTCATGTTTCCTATCTTTCTTCCCGTCTAGCCGATAGAACAGCTAATATATTAATAAGCGTATCTTTGTAACCTTGAAATTCTCTCTTTACACTCATTAATATTTGAAACAATATCTTTAAGACTTTCGTATGCTGATTTTAGGTGTCTTCTTGCCTTTTCCTTGTTCATTCTTTTTTCCTCTCTTTCTTAAGGTTTCTTTCCTCTTCCTTATGATACAAGTATAGCACCACTTACACC
>OFLZ01001425.1_pt1 | contig 13605 bp, 12 predicted proteins | sample 1541321 | NCBI WGS metagenome assembly OFLZ01 (sample SAMN04209223, study PRJEB22552) | human gut metagenome | biome: gut; material: feces | host: Homo sapiens | place: USA: Oklahoma | reverse complement strand
TCCTGGGAGTATCTTCTTATTATCAGGATGTGGTAAAAGGAATTGTAATTTTGATTGCAGTATTGTCTGACAGAAGGCGGTAAGAGAGGAGAGTGTGGTATGAGAATGAAGAGAGTTGTGAGCATACTGGCAGCGGCAGTTCTGGTGTTTGGATTGACAGGATGCAATGCCATTACGATTGACGGAGAAACGGAAAACGTATCAGGTGAGATGTCTGGAAACGGCAGTATTGGATTTTCCGTTTCCACCTTGAATAATCCGTTTTTTGTGACTTTGAGTGAAGGGGCAAAAGAGAAAGCGAAAGCAGAGGGAGAAAAACTGATCGTGGTAGATGCCGGAGATGATGCGGCAAAACAGACCAGTGATATTGAAGATCTGATTTCAAAAAATATCAGTGTTTTAATTGTAAACCCGGTGGATTCCGACGCAGTGGCGCCAGCAGTGAAGGATGCGGCTTCCAGAGGAATTAAAGTAATTTCCGTAGACCGTGGTGTCAATGGAGTGGACGTAGATTGTGCCATTGCTTCCGATAATGTGGAAGGTGCGAGAATGGCAACAGAGTATATGGTATCCCTTCTCGGGGAAGATGCAAAGGTTGCAGAACTGGAAGGCGTTTCCGGTGCCAGTGCAACGATCGAGCGTGGAAAAGGATTCCATCTGGTGGCAGATGAGAAGCTGGATGTTGTTTCCAAACAGACTGCAAACTTCAATCGTTCGGAAGGAATGAGTGTTATGGAAAATATGCTGCAGGCAAATTCCGGAATCCAGGGTGTGTTTGCACATAACGACGAGATGGCGCTTGGTGCGGTGGAAGCAGTTGGAAATAAAAAGATCCTGGTGGTTGGCTTCGATGCGACAGACGATGCAGTCGCAGCAGTCAAAGCAGGAAAAATGGCGGCAACCGTGGCACAGAAACCGGATCTGATGGGAGAGACAGCAGTAGAGACCGCGATTCAGATCTTACAGGGGGAAACAGTAGAAAAAACAATTCCGGTGGAAGTGGAGCTGATCACAAAGGATACAGCAAAATAAAAGAAAATCGTGAAAATCGTCTTTTGCTTGAGAAAAGTGAAAGGCGATTTTTGGGTTGGGATTTTGCATAAAAAGCTGGTAGTGTTTGCGTAAGGAGAATGGTCGGTTGAATTAAAATTGATTTTTATAAGAAGATGTTTGAGTAAATGCAGACTATTAGAGAAGGGCCGCACGGGCAGCAGGGAATTGAAATATCAGTAAGAATATGATACACTTCAAGTAGAACAACCGTGTTACAGGGTGGATGACCTCTATTCTACATAGAATGGAGGTGGTGCTGATGAACGATAATAAAAATCACTTTGATTTTAAAGACCTTATGGCCTTTGGAATGTTCATTTTATCACTACTGACATTCATTTACATGATTTGTCACTGATGATTTAAGGCATAGAAAAACCACCCTCAGAACTTTGGCGAGTTTGGGTGGAATTTTCTATGTTCACTATTTAACTGGTCAACCCCTTGTGGGCGGTTGTTCCTTTTACATTTTTAATATAGCATATCTGCATCAATTCTGCAAGGCGTGTAAGGAGTTGTTCTAAAACCTTTCCCGATGGCATTTGCTTGCCGTTTTCGATCCTTGAGATAGAAACAGGGGAGCAAATACCATCTGCCAGTTCCTCCTGTGTCAGTCCAGATTTTTTGCGTAAATGATAGATTGTTTCACCTAATGTGTTTTTTTCCATAAGTTTCTGTGATTATCCTTCCTGATGACTTCTTCTAATTGAATTGTAAATATCTTGTTCCTTGAAATGTCAATTTTCCTTCATCGCCCTCTGCAAGCTTTCCGTACTCTGAGCCGGATACAGACAGCTCTATTCTGTCACCGCTTTCTACTTGAAAAGTGACATAATAAGTAGTACTGGATGTTGTATGATATCCATGAGCTCCAGATGGGTCTCCAGCGTTTGGATGATTTTGAAGCGTGGTATTCTGGCGTTTTGCAACGATTTTTGCTGATACAGTTAAGCGGGGAGAATGATTGTTTGTATTCCAGGCAGAAATCCCCTTTGCAAAAGTAAATATAATCATGATAAAGATTAGTATGAAGCTCACAGGAAATAACAATTCTATGATATTGAACATATTTTGACTCCTCTCTTATTGTAATTTTGATTTCTCAGTTCATTTGTAAAAATATCTGTGACTATTTTCCCGGCGGCAAGTGCAGATCCAGCATCCATTAGACTGTAGACGCTGATAAATAGAAGTCAGGTGATTCATATAGTGTGCCCTCCTCTGTTTGGTTGTTTGTTTTTGTATTGTATCAAGTCGCGATAAAAAGGTGGGGAAACGAATATAAATTTAGTAAAAATGACGGAGAAATAGTTACTGTTGTCCTGTCCATAAAAAGCGTGTTAAAATGAACTGGTTAGAAATGTTTTACACGATAAAGGAGCATTTATGAGACGTAATGTAGATTTAAATGAGATTTCAGACGGAAAATTATATACATCCAACGATATGGTAAAAGCAGACTGTTATGATTGTCAGGGCTGCTCGGCGTGCTGCAGGGGAATGGGAAAATCCATTGTTCTGGATCCTATTGATCTGTTTCATTTGAAACAGGCAACCGGGAAGGATTTTGCCGGTCTTCTGAATCAGGAGATCGAGTTAAATGTAGTGGATGGTATGATTCTTCCTAATTTGAAAATGGATGCAAAGACCGATGCCTGTCCGTTTCTGGATGAGAATGGAAGATGTAGGATTCATGCCTTCCGGACCGGAATCTGCAGACTGTTTCCGCTGGGAAGATTGTATGAGGAAAATGGATTTCGATATTTTCTTCTAACACAGGAATGCAGAAAAGAGAACCGCGGAAAGGTGAAGGTGAAAAAATGGCTTGGAATTTCGAACTTAAAAGCGTATGAGCAGTACATTTCAGACTGGCACCAATTTCTTCTGACTTGCGAAGAGTCAATAGGAGAGCTGGAAAAAGAGAATATCCAGATTCTTACGACATATATTCTGCGATTGTTTTATCAGACTCCATATGAGGCAGAGGATGACGAGTCATTTTATCACGAGTTTTATGAGAGAAGAGAGCAAGTGAGAAAGACACTTGGAATTTAGAAAGAGAGGATATCCGGCAGTGGAAGGGGAAAAACTACAGATTTTAAAAACATATTTTGGATACGATTCATTTCGTCCGGGACAGGAGGAGATCATCGATCAGATTTTAGGCGGAAGAGATGCGCTTGCCATCATGCCGACCGGGGCAGGAAAATCTCTTTGCTATCAAGTTCCGGCGCTGATGCTTTCGGGGATCACCATTGTAATCTCACCGTTAATTTCTCTGATGATGGATCAGGTAAAAGCATTGAACGAAGCAGGGATTCATGCCGCATATATCAACAGCTCTCTGACGGAAAATCAGATTGCAAAGGCTTTGGAGTTTGCAAAAGCAGGGCGTTATAAGATTGTGTATGTGGCGCCGGAGCGTTTGGAGACTCCACGTTTTCTTGATTTTGCCTGCCATGCGGAAATTTCTATGGTGACGGTGGATGAGGCTCACTGTATTTCCCAGTGGGGGCAGGACTTTCGGCCAAGCTATGTACGGATCGTCTCTTTTATCCGTCAGCTCCCAATCCGTCCGGTTGTAACGGCGTTTACTGCTACCGCCACAAAACGGGTGCGTACGGATATCCGGGATGTGCTGCAGCTTGAAAATCCTTATACAGCAGTGACAGGATTTGACCGGGAAAACTTGTATTTTGAAGTACAAAGAACCAAAAAGAAAAAAGAAAAGATACGGGAATATTTAGAAAAACATCCGGCTGAAAGTGGAATCATTTACTGTGCTACCAGAAAAAATGTGGATGAATTGTATCTGTTTTTAGAAAATGCAGGATTTTCCGTGGGCAGATACCATGCCGGTATGGAAAATGAGGCAAGAAAAAACAGCCAGGAGGATTTTATTTATGATCGGATCCAGGTGATGATTGCAACCAATGCATTTGGGATGGGGATCGATAAGTCCAATGTCCGGTATGTCCTGCACTATAACATGCCTCAAAGTCTGGAAAATTATTATCAGGAAGCGGGAAGAGCCGGACGAGATTCGGAGCCGGCAGAGTGCATTATTTACTATTCGCCACAGGACGTCGTGATCAATCAGTTTCTGCTGGAAAGCAAAGAGAACTATCGAGAGTATACAGAAGAGGAACTGCAGAATATCCAGATCCAGGACAGGGATCGGCTTCAGAAGATGACAACTTACTGTACAACCACGGGATGTCTGCGCAATTATATTCTCGGTTATTTTGGGGAAGAGGAAAAAGAACCCTGTGGAAACTGCTCCAACTGTCTGGAGGAACTGGAAGAGATGGATGCAACAGAAGCGGCAGCAGATGTGATAGAATGCATACGTCAGTCCGGGCAGAGATTCGGGGTGAACATGATCGCAGGTACTCTGCTCGGCGAAAATACTGCAAAAATCCGGAATTACCGGATGAACGACAATCATTGTTATGGAAAACAAAGTAAACTGGGACAGGAACGTATCAAAGAAATCATTCAGGCGATGCTGGAGCGAGGCTACCTGTGCCAGACAAAAGATAAATATGCATTACTGAAGCTCACAGATACATCAGAAGAATTGCTTCAGGGAACCGATCCTTTTGTAATCGCATACAGAAAAGCAGAAGTACAGAAAATATCGACAGCAAGGCGAAGCGTGAAAGGGCTGGGAGACCTGAGTGAAAAAGCGCAGCATCTGTTCGAAGAACTCCGAAAACTGCGCAGCGAACTGGCAAAAGAAAAATCCATTCCGCCGTATATGGTGGCATCGGATAAGACGCTTCACGATATGTGTGTGAAAATTCCACTCACGAATGAAGAAATGTTGACAGTCAATGGGATGGGAGCAAAGAAATTGGAACAGTATGGAGAGGCATTTTTATACTGTATCCGCGATATTACGAATGGAGATAAGGCTGCATACGGAGCAGCAGAGATGAACTATGATACTTCAGAGATTCCTCTGACGGAGCGGGCGAAAAAAGGAAGAAAAGAGGCATTTCATCTGACAGAGACAATGGAACAGCAGATCGTTTTTGTTACAGAAACGACAATCAGCGAATTTGTCGCATCTATCAATGCCCTGCGGGATGAAAAGACCATGAAGCGTCTGACCATCAAATCTATTACGGAAGAACTTCTGGCAGAGGGGTATTTGGAACAGAAGTTCTGGAATGGATACAGCAGAATCTTTCTGACAGAAAAAGGAGAAGCGCTGGGCATCCGGGCAGAAGAGCGGGAGAGTCAAAACGGAAATCTGTACGATGTCTTTTTATATGGAGAAAGGGCTCAGCGGCATGTGGTAGAGTTACTAAAAAGGAACTCTACAGCGGACTGATTCCGGCAAATCCGTTCCAGATACAGGACAATGTAAATAAAATTCCGAAAATAGAAGTAAAATACAAAAACAGTAATTTTCCCGTATTGTGAGACTTACTGCTGCAAATGCGGGGAATGGAGCGGTATTTCCGAAGCAGGAGTACAATTCCAAGGATGACGAGCAGATTGGTGATCACATTGTACAGGATATTTCCACTGTTTCCAGGCATCAGTCCGGCAAGCCAGGGCAGCACATCTCCCAGGATCAGGTTGTTTGAAATATGCAGAAGGAGACTGTACCAGATGGAATATTCCATGGCAATATAACCAAGGATAAGTCCGGCAGCCATTGCAAATGGGATCTGTGCGAAGTTTCCGTGCATCAGGGCAAAGGCAAGTGAGGATGCCAGAAGGGCGAACCACTTGCCGAAAGGCTCCAGCGTCTTTAGTACCGCGCCGCGAAAAATAAATTCTTCGATCAGCGGAGCGGCAAATCCAGAATATAAGAGCATGGAAAGCGTAACAGAGCCCCCAGTGGCGGCTTCTAAAGAGCGGATAAATGTAAAACCAAATCTCTGTGCAGTCATTTCCATGACGACATACAATACAGAAGACGCATTTTGTGCAATCATAAAAATTCCAAAAAAACCAAGAAATTTTCCGATACTCATTCGTGTGCGTACGGGGAAAATCTGTGTGCGGAAAAAAGTCGGGGTACGCCATAATACAAAAAGTCCCAGACAGAGAAATCCGGAGATCAGATACCATACGGCGCCGTCATTAAAATTCTCGTCAACCGGAAATAACCGGTACATCAGCATCATAATCAAAAAAGTCAATTGACTGAATAAGATCTTGTAAAGAAAGATCATACCATTCGTTTTATTAAATTCACATCGAATCCATCGTTTTTCAAATTTATCCATAGATACCATCCTGTTAAATATAAATTCTTTGTTTTTTTATCATATCATGGATTTTATTTTTCGGCATTAAGTTCACAGAAAGTTCTTTTGATTTTATTCAAAACACACTTGAAAACTGTTCTCAATTATGATAATATCTCGTTGTTAGTTAAAACTATCCAGAGATAGATTGAAGAAACAAATGGGAATATTGATGAAAAACAGGAGGACATATGAAAAAGAATCCATTGAAAATAGTATGGCTGACAGCAGCGTTTTTGTGTTTGGGAATCGGGGCGATTGGGGTGATCCTGCCAATTTTGCCGACCACTCCATTTTTACTGGTGGCATCGTTTTGCTTTGCAAGAGGATCGGAGCGGTTTCACAAGTGGTTTATGGGGACGAAACTTTACAAAAATCATCTGGATAGCTTTGTAAAGGAGCGTGCCATGACATTAAAGACAAAGCTGTGTATTCTGCTTCCGGCATCCGCAATGCTGATGTGTGCATTTTTTATGATGAGCAATCTGCCGGGGCGTATTTTTATTCTTCTGCTGATCCTTTTTAAATATGTATATTTCTTTACAAAAATCAAGACGATCAGAATTGAGGCGGCTTAAATGAAAGATATAAAAAAGAGTCAGCAAGTGCAGAACAAACGGGAAAAAGAAAAGCAGATCGTAGATTTGATGATCCACCTTTATTGTCGGAAAAAACATAAAACTGTGGAAAAACACAAGGAACTGTGCGACGAGTGTGAAAAACTCAGAGACTATGCCGCAATGCGTGTGGATAAATGTCCGTTTATGGAGACAAAGACATTCTGCAGTAACTGCAGGGTACATTGTTACAAGCCGCAGATGAGAGAAGAAATTCGAAATGTGATGCGGTTTGCCGGACCGAGAATGTTATTTTATCATCCAATCATGGCAATCCGGCACGTGATCACTTCTGCAAAAGAAAAAAAGAGAATGGGAAGGAAAGAAACATATGATTAAGACGAGACTACTCAAGCTGTTGAAGGGCTCGGGAAAATATATCGGAGCTAATATTTTCTGGCAGTGGATCGCACTGCTGTTTCAGATCGCAGCAGTGTTTGCGGCAGGAAATATGATCCAGCAGCTGTTTGAAAAAACATTGGATCAGCAGGTGATGCTGCAAACGGCAGGAATTGTGATCCTGGCAATCTGTGCGCGTTTTCTGTGCGAAAAAGGAGCTGCATATGCCTCTTATCGGGCAAGTGCGGATGTAAAGACGGTTTTAAGAAAGCAGATTTATGAAAAACTACTGCGTTTGGGAGCAGCCTATAAAGAAAACGTATCTACTTCTGAGGTGGTTCAGGTATCTGCAGAAGGAGTTGAGCAGCTGGAGATTTATTACGGGAGATATCTCCCGCAGCTGTTTTACAGTCTGCTTGCACCGATCACACTGTTTGTGGTATTATCACCGATCAGCATTAAGGCGTGTATTGTACTTCTTGTATGTGTACCACTGATTCCGATGTCGATCGTGGCAGTACAGAAATTCGCAAAGAAACTGCTGAGCAAATACTGGGGGATTTATACAGAATTTGGAGACAGTTTCCTGGAGAATCTGCAGGGGCTGACAACCTTGAAGATTTATCAGGCAGATGAGCAGAAAGCCAGAGAAATGGATGAGGAGTCAGAACGGTTCCGCAAGATCACGATGAAAGTACTCACCATGCAGCTGAATTCTGTCAGTGTCATGGATATTGTGGCGTATGGCGGAGCAGCCATCGGAATGATCGTGACAGTCAGAGAATATCTGGCAGGAAATGTGTCACTGGCAGGGGCGTTTACGATCATTTTGCTTGCAGCTGAATTTTTTATTCCGCTGCGTTTGCTGTGTGCCGAGCATGGCACTAATCTTGCTGGTGCAAGTCCAGCCACAGGTATTTACCGCCAAGTGTAGCGAACCACAAGTCGGTATCAGTAATGGTATGGATGAAGGAAGTGGTGTAGCAAAATCCTTGAGCCTACGTACAGAAACTTGATCAGGCGATTAGGTGGGTAAGGTTGCAGTACAAATCGAAGCCCTAATGGTAAACGTATACCGAAGTTGTAAATCAAGAGGTTGTGGGATGAAAGATTAGTGTCTTACCTCGGGAGACCCTACTCACATACTGAAAGGTGTGGTCGAAAAAGGTTTGGAGAGGGAGTCAGATGATGTCATAGTAGGCGTAAAAGCTGAAGGACTGAAACGATTTATAGTACGAATCGTTATGTTTAAAATAATACATGAGCCAGAAATCGGATGGGCAGGAAAAGTAGGAACGTAACCAAGGAATACTGTTTATATCCAGAAGGGTGCTATGTATGAATTTTAGGATAAGTCAGAGGAGTAACAACAATGGAATTGATTGAAGTGATTTTAACAAAAGAAAATCTGAATAGAGCCCATAAAAAGGTGGTATCCAATAAAGGTGCGAGTGGAGTTGACGGGGTTACTGTTGAGGAACTGGGAGATTATATAAGGAAAAATAAGGCGGAGATTGTTACATCCATTAGAAATAGAACTTATATGCCGAAGCCGGTACGAAGAGTATATATTCCGAAAGACAATGGAAAGCAACGTCCATTGGGAATCCCCACAGCATTGGATAGAACTATCCAACAGGCAATCGCACAGCCGATATCAGATATTTATGAAGAAATCTTTAGTGAATATAGTTATGGATTCAGACCAGGTAGAAGCTGTCATGATGCGATCAGACAGGCACTCTGCTATCTGAATGATGGCTATGAATGGGTAGTAGATATAGATATTGAACAGTTTTTCGACCGAGTAAATCATGATAAGTTAATTCAGATACTAAGAGAACAAGTAAACGACAGTACCACATTAAATCTGATTCGGAAATATCTGAAAGCAGGTGTAATGGAAAAAGGACTGGAAAAAGCAACCATCACGGGTGTGCCACAGGGGGGACCACTTGCAGCTGGTTAGAAAGAAAGCTATTTTTGAAAGTAAATGCTACGAAAACGAAAGTGGTAAGACCGACAAGAAGTAAATATCTTGGATTCACATTCCTAAAGAATGGTTCGGAATGGAAAGTCAGACCGACCAATGAAAAGAAAAAGAAGCTGAAAAAGAAACTAAGCGAATATCTGAAAAGAGGAAAAGCTGTAGCGAGACCACTTGCAGTCACAATTAAAAGAGTAAATGAGATTGTACGAGGGTGGATAAATTATTTCAGAATCGGAATGATGAAGCAGTTCATGGAAGAGTTCGGGGAGTGGTTGAGACACAAAATCCGAGTAATCATCATGAAACAGTGGAAGAGACCGAAAACCATCTACCGAAATCTATGTTATCTGAACAGGAAACATAAAAATGGATTTAGCCAAGAAGAAATATTTAAGGTTGCTAATTCCAGACTTGGATGGTACAGAAAAAGCGGAATGAACGTAGTGAATTTCATTGTCAGTAAAGATTTACTTGAAAATAGGATAAAAGATGGAGTTGGTCTGCTCAATCCCTTATCCTATTACTTAGTTAAAGTTGGAATATAAGTTGTAGAGCCGTATACGAGACCCGTACGTACGGTTCAATGGGAGGGGCGAGAAAATTTAATCTCCCTCTACCCTATTCTGGATGAGCCGACCAGCAATCTGGATTCCCTGAATGAAAGTATTATTTTGAGATCCCTGAAGAAAATGGGAAGAGATAAGACGGTAATCCTGGTATCCCACAGAGAATCAACGATGGCTGTGGCGGAAAAAGTCTATCAGATGGAAAATGGAAGGATTTCGTAAACTAAAAAGCACCTTTTGGTGCTTTTTTTGCATATTTGCCGAAAAAACGTTGAATTATATCTTGCTATATGGTACTATTTCTGTATAAAAATGTAAACGTTTACAGAAAAAAGGTGAAAATATGACGATATGTGATATTGCAAAGATGGCTGGTGTTTCTGTGGCAACAGTATCTCGAGTGATTAATAATAAGGGTTATGTAAAAGAAGGAACCAGAAAAAAAATTGAACAATTGATTGAAGAAACAGGTTATCGGCCCAATGCAGTGGCAAGGAGTCTGGTTCGTAGTGACACATCTATTATCGCTGTGATTATGTCAAATCGTATGAGACCATTTTTCTCAGATATTTTAGATGCAATCCAGATGAAAGCAGAAGAAAGTGATTATAGTATTTTACTTTATAATACAGGGGAAAATGAAGAAAAAGAGCAGAAAGCAATTGCACAGGCGATAGAACATCAAGTAAAAGGAATTTTACTGTTTCCCATTATAGGCTCAGGAATTAAAAGTGCAATGCTATTGCAAGAGGCAGAAAGTAAAGGGATTTCTGTGGTTCTTATGGATCGCAAAGTAGAACATGGAAATTTTGATATTGTTACAATTGACAATAAAAGTGTTATTTATGATGGTATTAAACTTTTTATTGAGTCGGGACATAAAAAAATAGGTTTTATTGCATGTCCGGAAATTGTGCTAGGTGGTGGAGGCAGAATTAATGGATATTTACAGTGTCTTCAAGATCATGGAATACCAGTGAACCAATCTTATATACGGAAAGGAGGCTTTGATGAGGAAAGTGGATATAATGCATGTGCCAGCCTTCTGTCCCTTCCGGAACCACCGACTGCTTTATTGACTGCCTGCAGTTCGGAAACAATAGGATGTATTCGTTATTTAAATGAACATCAAATCGTTCCGGGAAAAGATATCGGATTGATTGGATTTGATGATATTGCATTGCTTTGTCATTTTGGTAGTCAAAAGATCACGAGTATAGAAAGACCGGTGCGGGAGATGGGAGAAATAGCATATGAAATTATGGAAAAACGGATGAAAGGAGATGGAACGAAAAAACAAAGAACGGAAATTATGATTCCAATAAGAATTATTATCAGGGGTACTGAAAAGTTGGAGCAAGAAGAGGAAAATTAAAAAACAAAAGAAAGGAGCATCTGATGGGACATTTATTGGAAGTGAGAGACGTGACCAAAATTTATGAGGGTGGTGTTCTTGCGAATCACAATGTCAATTTTACGGTAGATGAAGGGGAAATTCATGCATTAGTAGGAGAAAATGGAGCGGGGAAAAGTACATTAATGAAAATGCTGTATGGTTTGGAGAGCGTTACATCTGGTCACATTTACTTACATGGAAAAGAATTAAAACTTCAGTCAAGCAAAGATGCAATTGCACAGGGAATAGGCATGGTTCATCAACACTTTATGCTCATAGATTCCTTGACAGGGGCGGAAAATATGATGTTGGGATTGAAAAATACACGTTTTGTTTCTAACAGAAAAAGAGACATTCAAATTACGAATGAAATTGCAAAAAAATATAATTTTGAAATTGATGCATCTAGAAAAGTCCGTGACATGAGTGTGGGTATGAAGCAGAAACTGGAGATTTTGAAAATCCTTTATCGACAAGCTAAATTAATCATTTTGGATGAGCCTACAGCTGTATTGACACCACAAGAAACAGAAGAATTATTTGAAAAATTATTGGATTTAAAACAACGGGGAATGACGATTATTTTTATTTCCCATAAGTTAAATGAAGTCAAACAGATTAGTGATCGGATTACTGTTCTAAAAAATGGGGTCACGCAGGGGACTTACTGGACAAAAGACGTATCAGAAGAAGAGATATCGAATCTCATGGTTGGAAGAGAGATAACGTTAGAATATGAAAAGGATCCTGTGGAATTGGGAGAGACGGTTTTAAAAGTAGAAAATCTGATCTATGTAGATAAATTTAAAATTCCAAAGCTGTCGAATGTCAGTATGGAGGTAAGAAAAGGAGAAATTGTAGGGATTGCCGGAGTGGAAGGCAATGGACAGAGTGAGTTGATTTCTATCATTACTGGCAATATGCGTGCAATGAAAGGAAAAGTATATTTGAATGGAAAAGACATTTCACGGGAGTCTGTAACGAATATCAGAAAATATGGAATGTCTCATGTTCCCGAAGACCGAATGATTGATGGATGCGCACCGGAAATGAGTGTAGAAGAGAATCTGACGGTATCTAATATTGATAATTTTGTAAATAAGTTTGGCATGATCCAGAAGAAAAAATTGAAAGCATTTTGTAAAGAGCAGATTCGTGAATTTATGGTGAAGACAAAGGATGAAACTCAGGCAATCGGAAGCCTTTCGGGAGGAAATATTCAGAAAGCCATTATCGCAAGAGAGTTTAAAGCAAACAGTGATTTACTTGTTTTGAACCAGCCGACCAGAGGGGTAGATATTGGTGCTATTTCATTTATCCATTCAAAAATATTAGAAATGAGAAGTGAAAAAAAAGCGGTTCTTCTTGTATCAGCAGATTTGAATGAATTGATTTCTCTAAGCGACAGAATTTTAGTAATGCATAAGGGAAAAGTGGTTGGAGAATTAGATAATTCTACAAAGGTTACGGAACAAGAACTGGGACTGTACATGCTGGGGCTTAAAAGCCAGGAGGAGATAGGATAGGCTATGAAAGATAAAAGGCGTAAATCATTTGATATTCTAGTATAGAATAAATCAAATTTCTACTATATATTTTTGAGATGATGTATGGTAAAATAGTGTTATCAAAGAAAGGATGAACGCTATGAGAAAAACATATCTTCCTCTGTCAGATGAAGACAGGAATTACCTTAAATCATTATCAAAAAAGAGAACCATTCAGGCACAAGTCGTGGATCGTGCCAGGATTCTTTTATATAAAGCCGATGGAATGACATTCCAGGAAATTGCTGATAAACTTGCAATCAGCACTGCCACGGTACGCCTTTGTGTTTCGAAGTTTCATAAAGGCGGTGTGGATGCTGCACTGTTTGATGTTCAGCGTCCTGGACGTCCATCCGAAATCACCGACGATGCGAAGGCATGGATGATCAGTATTGCGTGTCAGAGACCGGCAGAACTCGGTTATGCGCAGGAACTGTGGACATTGGCTTCTCTCCATAAATACATTCAGAAACATGCAGAGGAGGCGGGATATCCAAGACTTTCAACAGTTACGAAACCTTATATCCAGAAATTCCTCAGGGAACAGGATATGAAACCCTTTAAAATCAAATATTACTGCGAAAAGAGGGATCCTGATTTTGAATCAAAAATGCATGAAGTCCTGCTGGTTTACAAACAGATTGAAATGCAGTTTGATGAGAATGGTGATCTCATTGTTCCAGACGATTATAAATTGACGATTACGGTGTCCTATGATGAGAAACCGGGTATTCAGGCAATCTCCAATACTGCACCGGATTTACGCCCGACACCGGAACACGGAGAGGTATATCGTGATGCAGAATACAAACGTCTTGGAACGCTCTCTT
>OFLZ01001401.1_pt1 | contig 13768 bp, 6 predicted proteins | sample 1541321 | NCBI WGS metagenome assembly OFLZ01 (sample SAMN04209223, study PRJEB22552) | human gut metagenome | biome: gut; material: feces | host: Homo sapiens | place: USA: Oklahoma | reverse complement strand
ACGCTGTTTGATGAAAATTATAATGATATAGACGGCGGTCAGATCGATAGCCCGGATATGACAATGCTTGAAGTCAGGAAGGATATTCTGGAGTCTTACGGTTTGGAATATAAGGAACTTCGTGCCATGGTTTATGAGGATGTGATGGAACAGGCTCTTCAGGCTTCGAAGGTCATGCTGCCTGAAAACTATCTGAAAAATGCAGAAATGGCAATGGAGGACGATTATGGAATGCTGGACGGCGTGATCAACAATGGAAAATCTTCTGTTCTGGAGCAGTTAAAAGAGCTGTCCGCTTCCGAAAACCCACACATCCCTTCCAGAAACCATCCGGAAAGGGAGTTGGAATAACCTTTTCACACAAGATGATTTTTAGAAATGGAGGGAAACAATGAACGCAAAAGAGCGATTCTATTCAGGGGTGGCAAGAGAAACCATTAAAAAAGTCACATCAACCAGGGAGAACTGGACTTCATTCCTGACTACGATGGCGAGAAATTATGAGTTCACTTACCCCGAACAGATTATGATCTACGCCCAGCGTCCCAATGCTGTTTTCTGTAAGCCTTATGACGAGTGGAATAATGAAAATTACCGCAGATATGTAAAAAAGGGTTCCACCGGAATCGCTCTGTTTGTGATGAACCGGGATAAACCGTATCTCAGGTATGTGTTTGATGTAGCTGATACCGGAGTCCGCCGTTCTTCCCCGGAACTGAAGCCCTGGGAAGTGACTGATGAAAACCGTGGGTATGTCATGGAGCATATGGGACATACCTACGGCGTAAAGGCGGACGGTCTGCTGGAAGCCCAGCTTGAGGAAATTGCACAGACGCTTGCGGCGGAATATTGGGAAAATCATAACAGGTACTTCCTCGACATCATTGCGGACAGCTATCTTGAGGAGTATGATGAACTTAACATCGAAGTGGCGTTCAAAACAGCGGTTGCAGTCAGCGTATCTTATGCTGTTTACAGCCGTCTGGTGGAAGATCCGGATCTCTACTTCGAGCAGGAAGATTTTCTGAAAGTCTTTGATTTTAATTCCAGACAGACCGTAAATGCTCTTGGAACGGCGGTCAACGCTGTCAGCTCAGAGATTTTCAGGGAAATGGAAAAAGCCATCAGTGCATACGAGCAGATTAGGAGTGCGGAAAGGAGCGTATATGATGAACGAAATGACTTACAGACAGGCTGGGGATTACAGGGTTCCGGATCTCAGACTGGAGAACGAGGGACAGAGGACTCTGGGCAAATACGGAAGGATGCGGAGGGCGTATCTGGAGCAGAACAATCCGATGCTCTTAAACGACATGATCCTGACAGAAACGCTGTTTCCCCATCTGTGGGAGATCGAGGATACGGCGAACGCCAGAGTGGAACTGCTGATGAAGCAGTATCTGGAGCAGAGTCCGGCACCGGACAAAGAAACAGATCAGTTGGGCTGGGTAAGGCATATGAACAGCCTGAAAGCACAGGCGGAAGAAGTAGTGATGACGGAGCTTATCAACAGTTAACTCTGAACCTGTTTCCTTCAGAAAATGAACAAATCAGTTTTATCGACCGAGCAGAGAGCTTCATGCCCTCTGCTTTTTCTTTTTCTCAGGAAGAAATCGACCATTTCCTTCTGCTTGGCAGTAATACGGACGAAGCCAGAAAAATCGTTGCTTTGGAATATATGAAACAGAAGTCCATAGACGAAATCATTCCCACCTTAAAACAGGTGTATCATGGCGGCTATGGTCTGAAAGAAAGCAGCGGAAACATTTCTGCATGGTATGGAGAGGAAGGAATTTCTCTTGCCAGAGGTTCTTCTGCCCTTGACAGTTCCATGATTCAGATGATCTCATGGAGCGAAGCGGCAGAACGCATTGGGGAGCTGCTGGAAAGCGGACAATATGCAACAAATGTAGAACTGGAAGAAGCTGCCGGATATGAAAGGCAGAATGTCGCTCAGACTATCTGGTATCTTTACCATGATCTTTCGGATGAAGCGAAAGAAATGGGGTTCTTCCCCTCCCTTTCAGAAATTCACAGCAATGGTTTTCCGGAAGAAACGGCATGGCTGGCAGAACAGCTAAGTAAACCGGAGTTTTTATCAGCACTGAAAGAAGAATACCGTGGGTTTATGATTGCCCATGACGCTGACCGTTCACTGCTTCGCTTTCACTATCATAAGCTGAATACACTGGAAAGGCGGCTCAGCGAGCTGGACACGCCTCTCAGGGAATATCCGTCAGACAGGACACAGATGCCTCTTGTCCGCCAGTTTATCACAGATGATGAAGTCAATGCAGACCTGGCAAGGGGAAGCGGCTTTGCAGGTGGGAAGCGGCGGATCTATGAATACTGGCAGGAGCCGCACAGCACACAGGATCGAGCAGATTTCTTAAAGAAGGAATTTGGTACTGGCGGTCATTCCCATGCCTGTTCCAATGCAACGCACAGTGGACAGGACCATGACGCCAAGGGTGTCCGTTACAGCAAAAGCGGATGCGACCAGGTGCAGATGCCCTGGCTTCATGTGGCACAGAGAATCGACGCTCTGATAAAGAAAGGGCGTTATCTTACACTAGAGGAAGAAGCAGAACGGAAAGCGATTGAAGAAGCCAGGGAAGATATTTCAGAAGAATTTTCAGAGGAAGAAGCCCGTGAGGTTTTTGTAGCAGAGCCAGAACATTTCATTGATCACTTTTATGTAGCAGAAAATATTGAAACGCAAGGTTCACTGGATATTCAGGAATATAGCTCACTGGAAGAAGCACTTAGAAATTATCTGGAACTTCCTTCGGATAAAAAGAAAGCACTGGGGGCGATGAATACCCGTCCCCTCCCCGGAAGTCTGGATCTGGTTCATTGTGTCGATGGTCAGGACACAATCATTCAGGACTACGCAAAGGTGGACGGCTGGCAGAACCCTGAAGTTATGGATGCCCTTGCTCAGATTAAACAGACCATCGAGGAAAAGACAATACCGGCAATTTCGGCAGTAAATTTTCATATCACGGATGACCGCTTAGGGGAAGGCGGACCGAAACAGAAATTTGCCAACAATATCGCAGCCATTGAAACCCTGTTTAAGCTGGAACAGGAAGGAAGAAACGCTGCCCCTGCAGAACAGGAAGCCTTGTCAAAGTATGTTGGCTGGGGCGGTTTGGCGGATGCCTTTGATCCAAACAAGGAATCCTGGATAAGCGAATATGCTGTTTTGAAAAATCTGCTGTCCGAGGAAGAATATGCGGCGGCAAGAGCTTCCACGCTAAACGCCCATTATACCAGCCCAACCGTGATCCGTGCCATCTATGATGCCGTATCTCAGATGGGTTTTGAAAACGGGAATATTCTGGAACCGTCCATGGGAACCGGAAACTTCTTCGGTATGCTTCCGCCGGAAATGCAGAGCAGCCGCCTGTATGGTGTGGAGCTGGATTCGATTACCGGACGGATTGCACAGAAGCTCTATCCCCATGCGGACATTACCGTAGCTGGTTTTGAAACAACTGACCGCAGAGATTTCTACGATCTGGCAGTTGGAAATGTGCCGTTTGGAAATTATAAGGTATCCGACAAACCGTATGATAAGCTGGGCTTTTCAATTCACAATTATTTCTTTGCAAAAGCTCTGGATCAGGTTCGCCCCGGCGGAGTCCTTGCCTTTGTGACAAGCCGCTACACACTGGATTCCAAACATTCAGACGCAAGGCGGTATCTGGCACAGAGAGCCGAACTGCTTGGGGCAATCCGTTTGCCCAACGATGCCTTTAAGAAAAATGCCGGTGCTGAGGTGGTTTCTGATATTATTTTCCTCCAGAAGCGTGACCACCCCATTGACATTGTTCCCGATTGGGTGCATTTGAACCGCACCGAAGAAGGATACACCATGAACAGCTACTTTGTGGAACATCCGGAAATGGTTCTTGGCGATACGGTTCTGGAAAGCACCCCTTACGGAAAAGACGATATTACAGTAAAACCGCTGGAAGGAGCAGATCTGTCTGAGCTTCTGAAAGAGGCGGTAGCCCATATCCGGGGAACTTATCAGGCGGCAGAGCTGCTGGACACTGATCTGACAGGAAAAGCGGCGGAAACCATTCCGGCAACGCCAGATGTAAAGAACTTCTCCTATGCGGTCGTAGAGGGGGAAGTTTATTTCCGTGAAAACTCCATTATGCGTCATGTAGAGCTGAATGAAAAAGCAAAGGAACGGATAACCGGTATGGTGGAGCTTCGTGGAATCGTCAATGAGCTGATTGAGTATCAATTAGAAGATTTCCCGGATGAAATGATTTTCCAGAAGCAGGCAGAGTTAAACGCCGCTTATGATGAGTTTACCGAAACATACGGTCTGATTAACCACCGCTCCAATGCCCAGGTCTTTTCGGATGATTCCTCCTACTATCTTCTGTGTTCACTGGAAAATGTGGATGAGGACGGGAACCTGAAAAGCAAGGCAGATATGTTCACAAAGCGGACGATCAAGCCGGAGCATAAAGTGACCAGCGTAGATACCCCGTCAGAAGCACTTGCAATCTCCATTGGCGAGCGTGGCAGGGTGGATCTGCCTTTTATGGCAGAGCTGCTTGGGACTCCTGGGGAATATGAAACCATTCAAACAGAGCTTCGTGGAGTGATTTTCAAAGATCCCATGGCTTCTGCTGATCCGGAAGCCGGCTGGCAGACTGCGGACGAGTACCTTTCCGGGGATGTACGGAGCAAATTGAAGGTCGCACAGCTTGCGGCAGAGAGGGATGCTGCTTTTCGTATCAATGCAGAAGCTCTTAAAAAGGCACAGCCTAAAGACCTGGATGCATCAGAAATTGATGTCCGTCTGGGTGCAACATGGGTTGATCCTGCGTATATTCAGCGGTTTATGGAAGAAACCTTTGAAACGCCGTATTCTCTGCGGCGTTCCATAGAGGTAAAATTTTCAGAAATGACCTCAGAATGGCGGATTAACGGAAAAAGCTCTCCAGGCTCTAATGATGTGGCGGCATATGTGACTTATGGAACAGAGCGGGCAAATGCCTATCGTATTTTGGAAGAAACACTGAATCTGAAAGACATCCGTATCTATGACACATTTGAAGATGCAGACGGGAAACAAAAGCGTGTCCTGAATAAAAAGGACACTACCCTCGCCCAGCAGAAACAGCAGGCAATCAAGGATGCCTTTCAGGATTGGGTGTGGAAAGATCCCCGCCGCCGTGAAGCATTGGTTACGAAGTACAATGAACTGTTTAATTCCACCAGACCTCGTGAATATGACGGAAGCCATATCCGCTTTAGCGGAATGAACCCGGATATTACTCTCCGGGAACATCAGAGGAATGCCATCGCCCATGTGTTGTATGGGGGAAATACGCTGCTAGCCCATGAGGTCGGTGCAGGAAAGACCTTTGAAATGGCGGCGTCCGCAATGGAAAGCAAGCGTCTGGGACTGAGCCAGAAAGCCCTGCTTGTAGTTCCGAACCACCTGACCATGCAATGGGCGAATGAATTTTTGCACCTGTACCCCAGTGCGAAGCTACTGGTTGCCACAAAGAAAGATTTTGAGACAGCCAACCGCAAGAAATTCTGTGCCAGAATTGCCACCGGGGATTACGATGCCGTGATTATCGGTCACAGTCAGTTTGAACGCATTCCCCTGTCCGCAGAACGGCAGGAACGACAACTGCGGGAACAGATTGATGAGATTGAAGGGGCGATTGCAGAACTGAAATATCAGCGTGGAGAGAATTTCACGATCAAGCAGATGGAGAAAACCAGAAAATCTCTGGAAACCAGACTGGAAAAGCTCCTTGCCGCAGACAAAAAGGATGATGTGATTACCTTTGAACAGCTTGGCGTAGACCGGCTGTTCGTAGACGAGAGCCATGCGTTCAAAAATCTGTTTCTTTATACGAAAATGAGGAATGTGGCAGGGCTTTCCACCTCAGAAGCACAGAAATCGTCCGATATGTTTATGAAGTGCCGCTATATGGATGAGATTACCGGCGGGCGTGGCGTTATTTTTGCAACAGGAACGCCCATAAGCAACTCTATGACCGAGCTTTACACGGTTATGCGGTATCTCCAGTATGACACGCTTCAGCAGAAGAAACTTACCCACTTTGATTCCTGGGCATCCACCTTTGGAGAAACCACCACCGCCATTGAGCTGGCTCCCGAAGGAACCGGCTACCGGGCAAGGACGAGATTTGCAAAGTTTTTTAATCTGCCGGAACTGATGAATATGTTCAAGGAAGCAGCGGACATCAAAACCTCTGACCAGTTAGATCTTCCGGTTCCCGACGTAAAATTTGAAACCGTGGTTGTCCAGCCATCTGATTTTCAGAAAGATATGGTTGCAGAGCTGTCAGAACGGGCGGCGGCAGTCCACTCCGGTATGGTTGATCCTTCCGCCGATAATATGCTGAAGATAGTGCGCTGCTAAGCGCAAAAGTATATCTCCCCCGCAGGGGGACATTATTAAAAGTAAATAATGGGAACAACCAACCTACCTGGAGAGGAAACTCAAAGGGGACAATCGCATGTTGGTAAAGCGGATAAGGAGTTAATCGCAATACTTCGATGCTCCGCAAGTTCCGTATCCTATGGTTAAAGCTATACTGCCTGAACCTTAGTTCCGACTTGGTGCAAAGCATCGCCCATCGGAAAGCGATTGATACCGATGTCATTGTATGCTCGTTGTTGTTGATTTTGGACGAGTAACTTTTTGCAATGAAAGAGCGCACAGTGAGTGCGAATAAAGGGACGAACAAGGAACCTAAGGGATACTCGATACGTATACTTTTGACGAATAGCAGGATTGCCTAAAGGGGGAGACCCCCATGGTAACGGAGTCACCATAGTAGTCCGAGCAAGGGAAAGCCTTGTACATGGCGAAGGGTGACAGGTAATTTCGATTAGTTAGAAAGGAGTAGGTGCGTGAGATGCGTACAGCCAAAACTGTTTTAACGGTCATTCAAGAACGTGGAAAACAAAAGAAACCTATTGAAAGAGTTTACAAGCTCTTATTTAACCGTGAATTATATCTGAATGCCTATGCTAAGTTATACCCGAATAACGGAGCAATGACAAAGGGTGTTACAGATGAAACGGTAGATGGAATGTCCATTCAGAAAATAGACAGAATGATTGAAATACTCCGTGAGGAGAAATATCAATGGAAACCAGCAAGACGGGAATATATCAAAAAGAAAAATGGTAAAAAACGTCCGCTGGGGATTCCCGTATGGGGAGATAAAGTGTTGCAGGAAGTAATACGCCAGATTTTAGAAGCGTATTATGAACCACAGTTTAGCGAACATTCCCATGGTTTTCGTCCAAACAGAGGGTGTCATACAGCACTACAAGAAATACAGGTATGGAAAGGAACTCGTTGGTTTATTGAAGGAGATATTTCTCAATACTTTGATACAATCGACCATAAAATTTTACTAGAAATACTTGCAAGAAATATCCATGATGGAAGATTTATCCGTCTGGTATCGAATATGTTAGAAGCTGGATACTTGGAAGAATGGAAATTCAATCAGACAATCAGCGGTGTGCCTCAGGGCGGAGTTATCAGTCCGATACTGGCTAATATTTTTCTCAACGAATTTGATAATTGGATTGAAGAAGTCTTAATCCCCAAATACACAAAAGGAAAAAGGCAGAAATCTAATCCAGAATACAACAAGTTGACCGCTGAAATCCAAAAACTCAGAAAGGAGGGAGATGCAAAGACCGCCCATCAGCTTGTGGTTGAACGCAGAAAAATACCTTCTGTTAATACGCAAGATGAGAATTATCGCAGATTGCGCTATGTGAGATATGCGGATGATTTTCTACTTGGATTCACTGGCTCTAAAGCAGATGCAGAAGAAATAAAAGCAGAAATAGGAAGATTTCTAAAAGAGAAATTAAATCTGATAATGTCAGAAGAAAAGACTCTAATAACAAATGCAGGCAGTCAGGCGGCAAAGTTTCTTGGATATGAAATCAAAGCACAAAGGGTCAATGACTATATTGACCCAAAGGGGCGCAGAGGAGCAAATGGAGCAATCGCACTATTAGTTCCTGCAAAAGTAATTGAAGAAAAATGCAAGAAATATATGAAACGTGGAAAAGCAACTCACAGGAATAATCTTCTGCAAGATGATGATTTTTCTATTGTACAGACATATCAGCAAGAGTACAGAGGACTGGTGCAGTATTATATTCTCGCACAAAATTTGTCTTGGTTCTCGAAGTTGTACTGGTATATGGAAACTTCATTATTGAAAACTCTTGCGTGTAAACACAGGTCATCTATCAATAAGCAAAAGGCTAAGTACAAAACAACTACAACAAGTACAAGTGGAAAAACAGTTCCGTGTCTGCAAGTTGTAGTAGAACGTCCTAATAAAAAGCCATTAGTTGCGACATGGGGAGGAATTTCTCTTGTGCATAAACGAAAAGCTGTTATAGAGGATATACCATACAAGGTATATGGTGGGCGAACAGAATTAGTTAAAAGACTGTTGGCAGAGAAGTGTGAATTATGTGGAAGTACTGAAAATATAGAGGTACATCATATAAGAAAACTTGCAGATTTAAAGAAGAAAGGACAGGCAGAAGTACCTAAATGGGTACAGATAATGTCTGCCAGAAAAAGAAAAACGCTTGTGGTATGTCGGGAATGCCATGTAGCAATCCACAATGGTAATATAACCAAAAGTTCTTGAAATGGAATTACTGGGGAGCCGGATGATGCGAAAGTATCACGTCCGGTTCTGAGGGGGGATAACGGAAAAGGAGCCATTGCTACCTCGCCGGTATCCTACCCGACACCACGGACGGAAGAAAAATTGGTCTGGATCAGCGTCTGATGAATCCCCTGCTTCCTGACGATCCAAACAGCAAGCTCAATGCCTGCGTGGAGAACATTCTCCGGATCTGGCAGGAGGGACAGACGGATCGGCTGACGCAGCTGGTATTCTGTGATTTTTCTACACCAAAAAATGACGGCACATTCAATGTCTATGACGATATACGGACAAAGCTGCTTGCCGCCGGTGTCCCTTCTGAAGAAGTTGCATTTATTCACAATGCAGATACGGAAGCCAAAAAGAAAGACTTGTTTGCAAAAGTCCGTACCGGACAGGTGCGTGTACTCCTTGGAAGTACCCAGAAAATGGGTGCAGGAACCAATGTCCAGGACAGACTGGTGGCAGTCCATCACTTGGATGTGGGCTGGCGTCCCTCTGATATGACGCAGAGAAACGGGCGTATTATCCGTCAGGGCAATCAGAATAAAGAGGTCCAGGTCTATCAGTATGTGACAGAGGGAACCTTTGACGCATATCTGTATCAGACGCTGGAAAATAAGCAGAAATTCATCAGCCAGATCATGACCAGCAAATCTCCTGTCCGTTCCTGTGATGATGTGGACGAGCAGGCTCTCTCTTATGCAGAGATCAAGGCTCTCTGTGCCGGTAATCCGCTAATTAAGGAAAAGATGGATCTGGATATTGAAGTTGCCCGTCTGAAAGTGCTGAAAGCCGATCATCAGAGTCAGCAGTACCGTATGGAGGACCGACTTCTGAAATACTTTCCGGCTGAGATTGAACGGGAGAAAAGTTATATTTCCGGCTTTGAAGCAGATCTGAAGATAATCGAAGCACATCCTCAGATTCCGGAAGGCTTCTGTGGGATCGAGATTCGTGGAACACAGTATACGGAAAAAACGGATGCCGGCGAGTTGATCCTTGCTGCCTGCAAAGAGCTGAAAAGCACGGAGCCGGTTTCTCTGGGCAGTTACCGGGGCTTTCAGATGGAACTTTTCTATGACAGCTTTCTCAGTGAATTTCAGGTCTTTCTGAAAGGCTCTGTGAGCCACAGAGTCGCACTTGGAATGGACGCCAGGGGAAATATTACCCGAATGGATAATGCCCTTGCAGGCGTTCCTGAGAAGCTGGAACAGGCAAAGGAAACACTGACCAATCTGTATAACCAGCAGGAAGCGGCAAAATGTGAGCTTGGGAAACCATTTCCGCAGGAAGCAGAGCTTTCAGCCAAAAGCCAGCGGCTGGCAGAACTGGACGCAGCCTTGAACATGGAGGATCAGCCAGAAGCCGATGAAGAACACAAAGAGGAAGAACGCCCTTCTGTCCTTGCGGAGCTGAAAGCGAAAGCGCAACAGATTTCGCCGATGAAGCGTTCTGAATATCGGGAGGAGGTGCTGTAATGGCAAAGCGGGATCAGGATGTCCATTTCCTTGCCTCAAAAGAAGAAGTCGAACGAATCCATCAGAAGATGGAGGAAATCGGTATCCGCAGTATGGGAGCATATCTCAGGAAAATGGCTCTGGATGGATACTGTATCAATCTGGAGTTGCAGGATGTGAAAGCCCTGGTTTCGCTTCTGCGGATCTGCTCCAACAATCTGAATCAGTATGCTAAAAGAGCCAATGAAACAGGGAGTATCTATGAAGCTGATATTAAAGATTTGCAGGGTCGGTTGGAGAAAATCTGGCTGGAAATGAAGGAGGTTCTTGTGCATTTATCTTCTATCCAGTAATGCTCGGTGAGTTGCCGGGAAGCCGCAGTATGGGCTGCGGCTTTACATAGTGATCAGGTAATATTTTTGTAGATTCGGTTAGATGTGTATGGTATACTGGGGGTATGAAAGGTGTAGATAAATCGGAAATTGAATGGAGCAACAAATCATAGCGAGAGGAAAGAGGAAGATGAAAAATGGATTGCTTTATTTAGGGTTAGTATTGCTTTTAACCGGGTGCAGCAGTAAAAATACTGATTTGAAAGAGCCGGATAATTTCAGGGCAGAAAGTTCTGCTGCGATCCAACCGGATGAAACAACACCGGAGGGAGAAACGGCTATCTCTGGAACCTACGCAGTACCGGAGGGATGGAGCAAAGCAGATGAATATTCTACCGAGGAAGTAGCGTTTTATATAGCGGACAGACATGAGGGCGATGACTATCCGGATAATATTTCAATCAGCTTCGGAATGAACCGATACAGTGCAGAGGAACACACTGCATTTCGGGATGCAATCGTACAGCAACTCCTCATGCAACTTGACGGCGTGGATGCTCAACTGAATGGGGATGGCACATATACAGAGCAAGACTATGTAGTTTATATCTTCACGATTGAAGAAGCTGACGGAGTAATTACAAAGCAATATTATATTGTGAAAGATTATGGGTATTGTTTAGTCCATGTGACAAATTTTAGCGGAGCAAAAGATGTATTTGAAGCAGCCCAAGATATTGTAGACAGTTTTGTATGGGCTGATAACAGCTAGAATGAAGAATGATTTCTCGAAAAATCGGAAGTTGGAGGAGGAAAATCAATGGACAGTTTAATTAAATTTTTGAAGGACAGAATTATTGATACAATGTCACTGGAAGAAATTGTAGATGCATTTGAGCAGATGTGCAGTATTCCGCTTAAAGAAGATATGATTTTATTTGAAACTGGGACATTTTCTACTTTTACGCCCGAACCTGTGTTTGAAATTGCGTTAGTCAGGCAATTCCCAAATGATGATGAAGAATATTACCAAATCCATGTGAACATTTTATATAAGCCTACCAGTGAAAATAAAACATTTAGTGAAGCAACATGGAACGAAGATTTAAGTGAAAATATATTTGACTACATTAGAAAATCAGAGGCTTTTGCCTATGCAAAAAATCAGGAATACATCAAAGTAGAAATATATTTGGACGAAACCTAAATAAACAATTCTTTAGGTTAGAATCGATGATGGGGTAAACGAAAAAGCAGTTTTGACATTCCAGTGAACTGCCCCTTCGTTTACACCATTTTCGATTTGACCTCATTGAACAAAGTGAGCGTCCGGGTAGTCATTACCTATGGACTTTCAATCTTTTGTACTTACCTGTGATTATACAGGATTTTCTGTGCAGAAGCTACAGAAATCAAGTATTTTCAGATAAATAGGTACGACAACAAAACCTCAAGCTTTGAGGCTTTAGAAAATGTATGAAAGAATAAGCTTTTAACATCTTTGTGGTATTCGAAGCTGTGGTTTTCCAAGATGCCCGCCACAGGATTTACACACACAAATGTTTATCTCATAAAGCTGTTTTAATATTTCTGGTATCTCCTTACCTCGAAGCTTCGAGAGATACTTTTGGCATCCAAGGAGATTCCGGCATAAAGTCAGCTTCTTGTGTTTGCTACGGGAACAAAGAAGTCCGTAATGCCGAATCCTGACAAAACGTTTTGGCGGTACGTGCATCAGAAACCGTCGTATAAATTCAACACCGGAAAGAGTCAGTTCTTTCCATTGTCCTTTGTTCCGGTAATCCTTTACAGAAAAAGTAACGTTTTCATCGTCCATACAGATGATGCGGTGATTGCTGATGGCAATCCTATGGGTATACTTTCCAAGGTAGTCAATCACAGACTGTGCGCCGTTAAAAGTTTTCTTACAATAAGGAATCCATTCCGCATCATAACAGAAATCAATCAGTTCTTTGAACACATAATGGTTACTGTATTTTTCGGCAGTTCCATGAAACTTAAGTTGATTCGTATTCCAGAGATTTTTCAACTCATCCATATATTTTCCACGAAAGACTTTGGAGATAGCCCATATAGGAAGAAAAAACTCAGTACCGTTGTCTTTCCATTCGTTTTTGGATGTCAGACCACCGCCGAGCAGTATTGTATGGATATGGGGATGAAAGTTCATTTCAGATCCCCATGTATGCAGGATGCAGATATAGCCGACAGCAGCACCAAGGTGCTTTGGGTCAGCAGTCAGTTCACTGATTGTAGCAGAAGCTGCATGATACAGGGTGTCATATAACAGTTTCTGATTATTGTAAATGATTGGATTCAGAATGTCAGGAACTGTAAATACCAAGTGGAAGTAGGGTGCATCAAGCACATCCTCTTTGCGGGCATCCATCCACATTTCCTTTGGAACAGCCTGACACATGGGACAACAACGGTTGCGGCAGGAATTATAGTGAATCTGAACAGCACCACAGTCTTCACATACACTGACGTTTGCACCATAGGCTCCGGTTTTGCAGTTCAAGATGTTCCGGGCAACTTTTGCCTGTTCCGGAGAAGGAGAATACTTTTCAAGGTATGCCGAATAAAAACACCGGAAAATATCCTGGACGGTGGGCTTATTCATAATCAGCACCTTCTTTCCTGTCAAAGGGACTTTGGATTCCCATGAGGGATTTGTTGCTGACATGAAGATAAACTTCCGTGGATTTTGGGTCACGGTGTCCAAGCAGTGCCTGAATATTCTGCCGTTCTACTCCCTGCTCCATCAGATGAGTTGCAAAGCTATGACGGAGACAGTGTGGAGTTGCTTTCTTTGGAAGTTCAGCATCGGATACTGCCCGTCGCATCACTTGCTCCAGTGTACTGACTGTCAGGTAATTACCAGTAAATTTATTAGGAAACAGGATCCCACGGGGACGTCCTTTCTCAAACCAGTATTGCGTAAGGATATCCAGACACCGTTTAGAAAGAATTGTATAGCGATCCATCCTGTTCTTCGTATCTCGGACATGGATCTGCATATTTGAACGGGAAATATCATCATAATGAAGGTGGATCACTTCAGAAACCCGCATCCCGGAAGAATACATCGTTGCAAACATGGCTCTATATTTGATATCATCAACAGCTTCTAATAGACGGTCTATTTCATCAACAGTCAGTACGGTCGGAAGCTTATGTTCTAGGATCATACGTGGAACTGTGATGTCATCCCAAAGGATAT
>OFLZ01001397.1_pt1 | contig 13791 bp, 10 predicted proteins | sample 1541321 | NCBI WGS metagenome assembly OFLZ01 (sample SAMN04209223, study PRJEB22552) | human gut metagenome | biome: gut; material: feces | host: Homo sapiens | place: USA: Oklahoma | reverse complement strand
ATGCTGGGGCTGTACGAGAAGTACGGCTACTACAAAGATGCCGTGAAGTCCATCGGCCTTAAGGGCATCGAGGGACTGGCCAAGATCCAGGAGATCATGGAGTATTTCAGGAACCATGAGCCGGCAGAGTTTGCAGGCTGTAAGGTTCTGTCCGCAAGGGACTACAAGGCAGATACCATCCGGGATACAGCCACAGGAGAGGTGAAGCCCACCGGACTTCCATCCTCCAACGTGCTCTACTATGATCTGGAGGACAGCGCCTGGCTCTGTGTGAGACCGTCGGGAACAGAGCCGAAGATCAAGTTCTACTACGGCGTGAAGGGAACCTCCCTGGCTGATGCAGACGAGAAGGCTGAGAAGCTTGGAAAGGCCGTCATGGATATTGTGAACGGACTTCTGTAGAAGCTGCCGGAACCATAAAGAGAGGGCAGAAAGGCGGAAGGCCTGAAAGGGGAAATATAAAGACAGCAAAGTAAAGCAGAAGAATACGAGGGGCGCGTCCGGACACAGTTCCGGGGGCGCTCCTCGTATTTTTTGCGGCATATTTTTGCGGTATATACATGTATTTTTAACTGACAGAAAGTTATGACGGAGAATTTTCGCTATCTTTTTGCTCCTGTTTTTCTTTCACGTCTTTATCAGGTTCTTTTTTGGACTTCCCGTCTGTCTGCTTTAAAGACAGACGCTGCAGTTCCAGAAATGCCTCAGGGAATCGGTGGGAAACGGCACCGGGATTGCCTGAAAAGAGTCCCCGGCGATAGAAACGGCGAAGCTTTCCGCCTCCGGTCAGCTGTTCCCGGCGAAGCCGGGCATCACTCAGCTGCTCTGCAACAGATGAGAGCCGCTCCCTCGTATCAAATTTAGCGCCGGAAAGCCGTTCTCTGGCATCTGCTCTGGCCTCGTCCAGCCTTTCCCTCATGCTGCTTCTGGCCTCATCCAGCCGCTCCTGTATGCCGGTCCTGGCCTCGTCTAACCGCTCGGCAAAATCGCTTCTGGCTGTGTCCAGCCGCTCTCTTGCGTTTTCTCTTGCCGCTGACAGCCTCAGCTCTGTCTCATCTAAAAACTCCTGCCTGAAGCCGGCCGCTTCTTCCTGGAGCGCCTCCAGCCTCTTCTGAAGCTCCTCGATTTCTGAGTGAAGCCTGGTCATAGCTTTGAGAGCGTTTCCGAGAGCGAGAGCCTCCCTCACAGACTCGTAAGTATCTAAAAGGAACAGTACGCTGACAGCAGAGACACAGACAAGCAGGACGGGATAGCTGACGCCTAAAACCAGACGGGCGATGGGCTGGTGGATATACTCTGTGAGAAGGATCGTCAGGAAGCCCCAGGCGATGGAGGAGCTCAGGCAGATGTAGCCGTCCAGCTGGAATTTTTTATTGCTGTAGTCCCAGTATTTGACGCAGAACAGCCGCTCCATCACAAAACCGGTCACGTATTCCAGAGCAGTGGCTGCAATCACGCCTGAGAGACAGACGAGAGCCGGATGCTCCCTGAACGGGAGGGAGACCCACAGCATCATGACAGCCCCTGAGCCATAGAGAGGCAGCAGAGGCAGCCTGAGGAAGCCCCGGTTGACAAAGCGGTGTTTTAAAATGGATACATAGCAGGATTCAAAAATCCACCCGAAAAAGCTGTAAATGTAAAAGAAGGCGAGCCATTGAAGGAAGGAATAGTCGTACATAAAATATCTCCTGTGGTAAAATTCTGCGAGTGTACTGCTGTTACTATTGGATCAAAAAGCCGTTTTTATTCCAGACAAACACGCTTTTCTGCCATTATAACACGGGATTTCCCGATGTCAAACGGCCAGAGAAGCCGGGCTGTCTCTTTCTGCTTGCCAGAATGTGCGGGTTCAGGTAGAATGGGTATGTATAAATTTCCGCCATACAGGCCTGGATAAAGATTCAGGAGAGCCGGGGAGAGTAAACGGACGTAACCGGGCTGAAAAGAAAAAACAGATTCAGATAAAGGAGCAATAAGAGTGAGTATTTTAAATGTAGAGCATCTGAGCCACGGCTTTGGAGACAGGGCAATCTTTCACGATGTGTCCTTCCGCCTTTTAAAGGGGGAGCATATCGGGCTGATAGGAGCCAACGGTGAGGGAAAATCCACCTTCATGAACATTATCACAGGGAAACTGCAGCCGGATGAGGGAAAGGTAGAGTGGGCCAAGCGTGTGCGCGTGGGATATCTGGACCAGCATTCCGTCCTGGAAAAGGGCATGACAGTCCGCCAGGCGCTGAAAAGCGCATTTTCTTTCCTGTTTGAGATGGAGGAGCAGATGAATGAGATCTGCGACCGTCTGGGAGAAGCGCCGGAGAGTGAGATGGAAGCCATGATGGAGGAGCTGGGAACGATCCAGGAACTTCTGATGGCCCATGATTTCTATACCATCGACGCAAAGGTGGAGGAGGTGGGAAGGGCTCTGGGCCTTTCTGACATCGGCATGGATAAGGACGTGACAGAGCTGTCCGGCGGGCAGAGGACAAAGGTCCTGCTTGGAAAGCTGCTGCTGGAGAAACCGGATATCCTCCTGCTGGACGAGCCCACCAACTACCTGGATGAGCAGCATATCGAGTGGCTCAGGCGTTACCTTCAGGAGTATGAGAATGCCTTCATTCTCATTTCCCATGATATTCCGTTCTTAAACAGCGTGATCAACATTATCTACCACATGGAAAACCAGAGGCTTGATCGGTATGTGGGGGATTACGATAAATTCCGCGAGGTCTATGAGGTGAAGAAGGCCCAGCTGGAGGCGGCGTACAAAAGGCAGCAGCAGGAGATCGCCGAGCTTCAGGATTTCGTGGCCAGAAATAAGGCCAGAGTTTCCACGAGAAATATGGCCATGTCCCGCCAGAAGAAGCTGGACAAGATGGAGCGCATCGAGCTGGCAAGGGAGAAGCCAAAGCCGGAGTTTCACTTCCTGGAGGCCAGAGCAGCCGGAAAGTGCATTTTCGAGACAGAGAACCTGGTGATCGGCTATGATGAAAAGGAACCGCTGTCAAGGCCGTTAAATCTCTGCATGGAGAGGGGGGATAAGATTGCCCTGGTGGGTGCCAACGGAATCGGAAAGACCACCCTCTTAAAGAGCATTCTCGGGCTGACTCCGGCGCTCTCGGGGAAGGTGACGCTGGGGGATTATCTGGAAATCGGGTACTTTGAACAGGAGATGGCGCCTGGAAATACCACCACCTGTATTGAGGAGATATGGAAGGAGTTTCCGTCCTACACCCAGTATCAGGTGCGCTCCGCCCTTGCCAAATGCGGGCTGACGACGAAGCACATAGAGAGCCAGGTGAGAGTCCTGAGCGGAGGGGAGCAGGCGAAAGTAAGATTATGTAAACTGATTAACAGGGAAACGAATATTCTTCTGCTGGATGAGCCGACAAACCATCTGGACGTAGACGCGAAGGAGGAGCTGAAAAGGGCTCTTCGCGAATACAGGGGAAGCATCCTTCTCATCTGCCACGAGCCAGAGTTTTACAGTGATGTGGCTACAAAGGTGTGGGACTGCAGAGAATGGAGCCTGAAGCTGTAGCCAGGCAGGAGAACCGTGCAGGGGAACCGGGGGAGGTGCATGCATATGAGAAAAAAAATCTGTCCAGTCTGTGACAGAGAGCTGACAGCAGCCGGCTACTGCCGTCTGTGCAGGAGGCTGGTGTTTAAGCCGGTGGTGCGCGACGTTGACTACTACCTCAATGAAAACAGACCGGATAACCAGACGCTTCTGAATCAGAAGAGAATCGGAGAGGAAAACCAGCTGGAGGCAGGAGGGAAAACAGATCTGCGGGAAAAGATGGCCGGGTACTGCCAGAAGGCCATGAAGCAGGCGGAAAACCTACAGAAGGGAATCAGGACCGCCGGGGAAAAAACGGAAAAAGGCAGGAAAAAGAGTGAGAGAGCCAGACCGGTGTATGAAAGTTCCGGAACCTCCAAAAAAGCGAAAGTCCGTGTGAAGACGAGCGGTTTTTACCGCTCAGAGGAGAAAAAGAAGGGGCGCACAGTCTATGTTGTCATAGCTATTGTGGTGTGTTTAATTGTCATCAACCTTTTTTTTGAGGCGGCAGGCAGGATGGTTGATCGGCTGACGCAGTCTCACCAGGAAAATGCTGCAGCTGAATGGAGCCAGGAGAACAGTGCTTCCAAAGAGCCGGAGTACGGCTATGGGGTAACAGAGCTTGATGAGGCAGAGGTAATGGCGGCAGGGACCCGATGCGACGGGGAGGAACATTTTTCCTGCAGCATTACGGATATGGACAGGCGGCTGGACGAGGTGATTTCCCAGCTTGGTCTCCAGGCTGAAAAAGATGAGTATACGGATAATTACATAATATATTCAGACGGAGGCTCCTATAAATTTTATGATACCTGCACTTACTGCGTCGTACTGGATGAAAACGGAGAGGAGTGTCTGTCCGTCCTCTTAAACGGCGACACGGTTACAGGCGAGGTCCACAGAGTATCTGTCAACGCTTTCTCACCGGATGAAAATGAAACGGCGGCGGAAATTCTCCGGCAGCTGGCAGATTTTGCAGCAGGAGAGGAGGGCACCGTAAAACAGGAAGAGATTCTGGAGGCTGTGGGGTCCGAAAACGAGCTGAGCCGTCCTGCGTATAATTATGTCATTTACGTTTATGATTATGAAGGAGAGGGACTGGGAGGCAGTCTGATGCCTCTGCAAAACTGGGAGGAAGAGAGCGGAGTGGAAACTCTCTGATAAGAAGGCGAGAGAAGCCAGACAAAAGAAGCCAGACAGAAGAAAAACAGGCAGAAGAAAAACAGGCAGAAGAAAGCCAGACAGAAAAAGACAGCGGGAAAGGGACAGATACAGGAGGCAGGATGAAAAAACTATTACTACTTTCAACGGGAGGCACCATCGCCTCTGTGATGACGGAAAACGGACTTGCCCCGGCGGCAACGCCAAAGGAGCTGTTAAGCTATATTCCGGAAGCAGGGAAATTCTGTGAAATTTCAGTCAGACAGCTTTTTAACCTGGACAGCACGAATTTTCAGCCGGAGCACTGGATTCGCATCAGCGAGGAGATCCGAAGGGAGTACGAAGTCTATGACGGGTTCATCGTAACCCATGGAACAGATACCATGGCATACACGGCGGCGGCTCTGTCCTACCTGATTCAGAATCCGGAAAAGCCCATCATTCTCACCGGCTCCCAGAAGCCTATCAGCGTTCCCATTACCGATGCCAGGAAAAACCTGATGGACAGCCTGCGCTTTGCGTCCAGGGACGGGGTGCGGGGTGTCTATCTGGTGTTTGACGGGAAGGCCATTCTGGGAACCAGAGCCAGAAAGATCCGATCCAAGAGCTACAGCGCCTTTGAGAGCATCAATTATCCGGTGGCCGCCTTTATAGACGAGAACCGAATTATCCAGTACGTAGACGGGGAGAGCCGGACAGGGGAGACGGTGTTTTATGACAGGCTGAATCCGAGAGTATTCGTGCTCAAGCTGATACCGGGAATCGAGCCGGAGATTCTGCAGTATATCGGAGAGCGGTACGATGCGATTATCATCGAGAGCTACGGGGTGGGAGGAATCCCATTCTACAATAAGAGAAATTTTCTGAGCGGACTGGAGGCCCTCACTGAGAAAGGAAAGATCGTCGTGATTGCCACTCAGGTGATGCTGGAGGGAAGCGACGCCGAGGTCTATGAGGTGGGCTACCGGGCGGTAAACCACTACAATGTGCTCCAGGCCTACGATATGACAGTTGAGGCTGCGGCTGTGAAGCTGATGTGGATTATGGGACAGTCAACGGAGTTTGAAACAGTGAAGAAAATGTTTTATACAAGGGTGAGCCAGGATATTCTGGTGGGGCCTGAATGGTAAGCGTTTTTATGCCTGCTCATAGGCAGGAGGCGAGACGGCTGTCCTGACGTGAGAGCGTGGATCGGGAGAGGAGACAGACAAAATGCCCGCCGATTTTCCGGCGGGCATTTTGTAATATTGGGAATGGTAGGTATATATAAAAAAGAAATTGGCTTAGGGGGGCCGGACGGCTCTGGCCGTCCGGTATGAGTATGAAAAAGCTTTTATTATTTCAAGCAATACTTGAAACAAAGGCCTGTTACCCTTTCGGATAACATACTTAGATTATAGGGTGGAAATGTGACCAAAGTGTGTCAGCATCATAAAAAAAGAATAAAGATCATAAAAAAAGAAAAAACCCTTTAAAAACAGGTAAAAATTGTATATAATAGTAAATGGTATAGTTTGCTTATACGCAGATGACAGTATGAAAGCTGCCGCCGGATTCGGTGCAGCTTCTTAGATAGCCAGAAAACATTTAATGCGAAGGGTTGACTGGCAGCCGGGCAGGAGAGCTGACGCAGGACTGTCCGTTTTGTTCTGGATGAATGGGAGAAAAACAGGAGGAAGAACAACTATGATGATGTCTAATGACATTGGAATTGACCTGGGTACGGCCAGTATCCTTGTGTATATCAAGGGTAAGGGCGTGGTGCTGAAGGAGCCATCCGTAGTTGCGATTGACCGCGACACAAACAGGATCATGGCGATCGGAGAAGAGGCCCGCCTGATGATCGGAAGAACGCCGGGCAACATTGTGGCAGTCCGTCCGCTCCGCCAGGGTGTGATCTCCGACTATACAGTGACAGAGAAAATGCTGAAATACTTTATCAATAAAGCAGTTGGAAAGAAAACCCTCAGAAAGCCGAGGATCAGCGTATGTATTCCAAGCGGCGCCACAGAGGTGGAGAGAAAGGCCGTGGAGGACGCGACCTACCAGGCAGGAGCCAGGGATGTTTCCATCATCGAGGAGCCGGTTGCGGCTGCCATCGGAGCGGGTATCGACATCTCCAAGGCCTGCGGAAACATGATCGTAGACATCGGCGGCGGTACGGCTGATATTGCGGTGATCTCTCTGGGAGGAACAGTTGTCAGCACCTCCATTAAGGTGGCCGGAGATGACTTTGACGAGGCGCTGGTGCGCTATATGAGAAAGAAGCACAACCTGCTGATCGGTGAGAGGACGGCTGAGGAGATCAAGATCAACATCGGCGCAGCCTACAGAAGACCTGAGATGATCACTATGGAGGTGAGGGGAAGAAACCTGGTGACAGGACTTCCGAAGACGATTGTTGTGACCTCCGATGAGACGCTGGAGGCACTCAGAGAGCCGGCCATGCAGATTGTGGACGCTGTTCACAACGTGCTTGAGAGAACGCCGCCGGAGCTGGCAGCCGATATTTTTGACCGCGGCATTGTGCTGACAGGAGGCGGATCGCTGCTCAGCGGACTGGATGCGCTGATCGAGGAAAAGACAGGAATCACCACGATGATTGCCGAGGATCCTCTGACAGCAGTTGCCATCGGAACCGGAAAGTTCATTGAGTTTGCCCACGGAGAGGGCTCCAGGAATTTTGACTAGGGACAGCTATGGCTTCAGTGAAAGGTTTTGTTGAAAAAATTAAATACAGGAACGAGGACAACGGCTATACGGTTTTAAGCGTCACCGGCTCGGAGGATGGGGAGGAATACATCCTTGTGGGCAGCTTCTCCTACATCAGTGAGGGGGAGCTTATTGAGGCGTCGGGCCATATAACCGAACATCCTGTTTACGGGGAACAGCTTGCGGTGGAGCACTACGAGATCAGGCCGCCGGAGGATACGGTTTCCATGGAACGCTATCTAGGCTCCGGTGCCATCAAGGGCATCGGGGCTGCTTTAGCTTCAAGGATAGTAAAAAAATTTAAGACGGACACCTTCCGGATCATGGAGGAGGAACCGGAGCGGCTGGCCGAGATCAAGGGGATCAGCGAAAAGATGGCTATGGCCATTGCGGAGCAGGTGGAGGAGAAGCGCGATATGCGCCAGGCCATGATGTTTCTGCAGGAGTACGGCATCTCCATGAATCTGGCAGCCAAGATCTATCAGGAGTACGGCCCGGCCATGTACGGGATTATCAGGCAGAATCCCTACAAGCTTGCGGACGACATTCCCGGCGTGGGCTTTAAGATGGCAGATGAGATCGCGGCGAAGGTGGGGATATTTACGGACTCTGACTTCAGAATCAAGAGCGGGATTCTCTACACTCTGTTAAAAGCCACGGCAGGCGGCCATACATACCTTCCAAAGGAGGTTCTCTGCGCCCAGGCCTCAGAGCTTCTCGGCGTAAAGCAGGAGGAGATTGAAAAGCACCTGGCGGACATGCAGATGGATAAGCGGCTTGTGATCAAGTACGGGCGCAGCGGAGAGGAGAGCGGCACACAGACGGCATCGGCTTCCCATGGGGAGACGGGAGAGGAAGGGGAAGAAGGGCCTGATTCTGAAAGGGAGCGCCCCCAGCTTGTCTATGCCTCCCAGTATTACTACGCGGAGCTCAACACGGCGAAGATGCTCCACGATCTGAACATTACCGGGGATCAGTCCGAGGAGTCCATCAGAAAGAGCCTTGGCCGCATTCAGGAGCAGGAAAATATAGAGCTGGACGAGCTTCAGATACAGGCAGTGATCGAGGCGGTCAACTGCGGGCTTCTGGTTATTACAGGGGGCCCCGGAACGGGAAAAACCACAACCATCAATACGATTATCCGATACTTTGAGCTGGGCGGTCTCGACATCCTGCTGGCAGCGCCTACAGGAAGAGCCGCCAAGCGGATGACGGAGGCTACCGGCTGTGAGGCCAAGACGATCCACCGCCTGCTGGAGCTGACGGGAGCGCCCCTGGAGGAAAAGGGAAATGACGCGGGACAGAGGGGAAAGCTGGCAAACGGAGGGATGCGCTTTGAGCGAAACGAGGATAATCCTCTGGATGCAGATGTGATTATTATCGACGAGATGTCCATGGTGGATATCCACCTGATGCATTCCCTGCTGCGGGCGGTCAATGTGGGAACCAGGCTGATTCTGGTGGGCGATGTGGATCAGCTTCCCAGCGTTGGGCCGGGCAATGTGCTCAGAGATATTATTGAGTCCGGCTGTTTCCATGTGGTGAAGCTGACGCGGATTTTCCGCCAGGCAGCCCAGAGCGATATTGTCGTCAATGCCCACAGGATCAACAGGGGAGAGCAGATTCCCCTGGGAAAGAAAAGCAGAGATTTTCTCTTTATCAGGCAGGAGGATCCGTCTGCCATCGTCAGCTCCATGATCACCCTGGTGAAGGACAAGCTGCCGGGCTATGTGAAGGCTGATGTGTTTGATATCCAGATCATGACTCCTATGCGAAAGGGCGCCCTGGGGGTGGAGCGGCTGAACACTGTCCTGCAGCAGCACCTGAACCCGCCGTCGCCTGACAAGAAGGAGAAGGAGACGGGGGGAATTACGTTTCGCACAGGCGACAAGGTGATGCAGATAAAAAACAATTATCAGATGGAGTGGGAGCTGAGAAACAGGTACGGGATTCCCGTAGACAGAGGAACCGGCGTGTTCAACGGGGATACAGGCATCATAAGGGATATCAATACCTTCTCCGAGCTTGTCACCGTGGAATTTGACGAGGGAAAGATGGTGGAATACAGTTTCAAGCAGCTGGAAGAGCTGGAGCTGGCCTACGCCATCACCATTCATAAATCTCAGGGGAGCGAGTACCCGGCTGTGGTGCTCCCTGTCTATCCGGGGCCCAGGATGCTGATGACGAGAAATCTGATCTACACGGCTGTCACGAGAGCCAGAACCTGCGTCTGCCTGGTGGGTATTCCACAGATCTTTCAGAGCATGGTGGATAACGCTTCAGAACAGAAGAGATATTGTGGATTAAAGGACAGGATTCAGGAGATTGAGGAGAGCCTGATGTAGAAAGCCGGGAGAATATAAAAGACAGAAGAGAAAAAGGGGCGCCTTTCGCGAAGCCGGAACCGCCCCGCTCCCATCCGGCAGCGGGAGCAGCAGCCGGAGAACCGCTTTTTCCAGGCTGCTTTTATCTGGAACATATCCTTATCATATCGTATTCACTTTTCGTATCGTATTTACTTTGGGAATCTTACTGTTTTCTATTATTCTTCTTTTTCGTTTGTTTTACCATCTTCTATCATTCTTCTTTTTTGTTTATTTTGCCATCTTTGTGATTTTTAATCGCTGCACCTTGCATTGCCGCGGCCGCGGATGCTGAAGCTGCGGCAGAAGTCTGCTCACAGCAGGGCAATGGAAGGGAAAGCACAGAGTCCGTGCGGGGAGGGAGATATTCTTGGAGTTCGATTTAAAGAAAATCTGGCTGAAATATGGCAGGGCAGGCGGAGATTCTGCGCAGGAGCTGGCCCTCCTGGCGGCAGATCTGCTGTTTCCGCGGCGCTGTCCCGTCTGCGGCGATGTAGTGCTTCCAAAGGGAAGGCTTATCTGCCCCGGATGTGTAAAAAAGCTGTCTTTTGTGACGCCGCCGGTCTGCATGAAATGCGGAAAGGAGATAGACAGCGGGCTTTTGGAGTACTGCCCGGACTGCGCGCGGCGCCCCAAGAGCTTTGAATACGGAATGGCCCTTCTGAATTATAATAAGACTGCGGCGGCTTCCATGGCGGCAGTGAAGTACAGGAATAAAAGGGAGTATCTGGATTTTTATTCCTGCGCGGCCACAGTGCGTTTCGGGGAGAGGATTCGGGCTGCGGGGATCCAGAGGATTGTGCCGGTTCCCGTTCACCCGTCGCGGTTTCGGAAAAGGGGATTTAACCAGGCCGGGGAGCTGGCAGATAGGCTCTCAAAGGAGCTTAAGATTCCGGCCGCCGGGCTTCTTCTGAGGGTAAAAAGGACAGATCCCCAGAAAGGCCTGGGGGCAGGAGGAAGGCTCAAAAACCTGGAACAGGCCTTTCGGGCCTTGCAGGAAGCGGGAAGTTTCGAGCGGGTGCTCCTGGTGGATGACATTTACACCACAGGGAGCACTGCTGAGGCGTGCACCAGGGCACTTTTAAACGCCGGAGTAAAAAAGGTTTATTTTTTTGCTGTTTGTATTGGACATGGACGCTAAAGTAGGATATGATGATAAAAGGACTTTCTGTCCGGCAGAGGGAGCAGACTTCTGCCAGAATATGAAAAAGAGGACGGCTGCCAGAAAGAACAGGAAGCATTGCCTGCTGCCTATGCAGGCGGCGGGAAACATGGCAGCGCAGGCCTGAAAAGCTGCGAAAAGGAGTTGCAAATGAAGGAGTATACCTATCAACTGGAAAAAGAGGATTACAGAGAGTGGATCCGGTGGAACATTAAAAAACATGATCAGAGGAAGGCGAAGCTGATCACAGTGGGAGTAATGCTGGCTCTTCTGGCTGTCACCCTGATCGGAAATTTTTCGTCGGGAAGACCCATTGCCGCTGCAATTGGCTCGGTGGTGACGTTTATCGGACTAGGAGCAATCATGCTCTATTTTATTTCTCCGCAGAACCAGGAGAAAATGATCTGGAAGAAAAGCGGGCTTAAAAAGATGGAAAAGACAGGATTTCCTACCATCAACCTGGCAGTGCGGGAGGACGGCTTTGATCTCTTCGGGCCTGACAGGGAAGCTGAGCATGTACATTACCAGTACACCAGCCTGGAGGACATTGTGGAGCTGGAACGCCTTCTGCTTTTAAAGACATCTGACGGAAGTTACCAGTTTGTGGCCAAAAGAGTGTTTACTGAGGAAGAGAAGCAGGAATTTCTCAGCTTCCTGAGAGAGAAGATGGCGGACGCCAGGGAAAATCCCGAGAAGTACAGAAGAACAGAGACGGGGGCTATTGCAGGCACCGGCAGTGATGAGACAGAAGGGAATATCTGGGAAGAGGGCTACGTGGTCAGAAACCAGAATACTGCGGGAATGGGAAAGATTGGTCAGATGGCGAACATCCTCGCGCGCTCAGGCGAGGAGGAAGAGACAGATGGCAGAACAGGTGATGATGCGGACTGTCCGGAACAGGAGGAAGAGAAGGCAGAAGAGCTTTAGTCCGCCGGAAATTTGTGAAAGCAGTCTGAAAATTCAGCTGATTTTGGCAGCTGCTGCAGACTCAGCTCAGCAAGGTAAAAGAGGAGGAGATCGGCTTGAAAATACGCAGTGCCCTGGAGCAGGATGTCAGGGAGATGATGGAAATATTTAATTATGAGGTGAGAAACTCCACAGCCTCCTTTGCGATTCAGGAAAAGACCTATGAGGATCGCCTGGAATGGTTTCACGCCCACGGCACGGGGAATCATCCGCTGATTGTGGCTGAGGAGGATGGAAGGGTTGCAGGCTATGCCTGCCTGTCCCAGTACCGTCCCCACGAGGCGTACAAAAAAACAGTGGAGCTGTCCGTTTATGTATCGCCCGATTTTCGGAAAAGGGGAGTGGGCGAGGCGCTGATGCAGGAGATCATCCGCCTGGCAAGAGAGGACAGAAATACCAGGACTGTCATTTCTGTGATTACAGCAGAAAATCAGGCCAGCATCCGGCTTCATGAAAAGCTTGGTTTTTCCTTCTGCGGCAAGATGCACGAGGTAGGGGAGAAATTCGGCAGAATGCTGGACATTGTCAATTATGAGCTCCTTGTCTGAGAGGAACCCCGAATATTAACAGAATAGAAATATAAAACAGCTGCCCCGGAATGGAGCAGGAGACAGATAAGGAGGTGTACTGCCGGTGTTGGCTGGCCGTGCGCCTCCTATTTTTGTGGAGATAGGGAAGAGCAGACAGAAACCGGTGCCCTGGCGGACCGCTGTTTTTTGTAATGATTTGTAAGAGATTTGTTCCTTGCGGCCTGTGCAGGCGTATGATAAGCTGAAATCAGGACAAAGGGAAAACTTTCAGAAGAGGAGAGAGGGGAGAAAGAATGAGAAAATCTTTAAAAGCTCTGGCAGCGGCAGCGGCTGTTTTCCTGACTGCATGCGGCAGCAGCACAGGCGGCGCAGCAGCTCCGCCTGGTACAGCGTCCGTACAGGCAGAAACGAGAGAGCAGGAACAGACAAAACAGGAACAGACAAAACAGGAGCAGGAGGAGGTCACCGGCAGCTCAGAGGAAGAGGGGGCGGAGATAATCGGAGGGGCGGACGGTCCGACGGCAATTTTTATCGCACTGGAGGCGGACAGCGCCCAGGAGATAGAAAATTACCCATCTCTGAGGGAAATGGCAGGGGATACACAGATTGATCCGGACGGGGAGGGAAAAGTTTTTCTGGACAGCGTCCGGAGTGACGGAGTCTATGTCCTGGAAGAAAGCGGTGAGTGGAGTCCGAGAACGGATCAGATGGGAACTGCAGTAATTCACGGCCCCTTTGGAGTCATCCTGCTTCGGCATCGGGAGGACGGCTCCTGGCTGGCGGAACGCTCTGTGGATATGGCAGAGATGGAAAGCTCCTATATGGAGAGCGGGGACAATACAGAAGTGCTTCCGGCAGGAGGGGCGGTTTTTATTTCTGTAAGAGAACGCGGAAGCATCACGGCCATGTATGAGCTTGTCATGGAGAATGGGCAGCTCTTCCAGCTGGACGTATCTGCTATCGGAAGGGATGAGGCGGAGAGCCTGCTCCTTGCCATCCGGCAGGCGAATGAGAAATCAGGTATAACGTCTGCGGAAAAAGGAAAGGGTTCAGAGCCAGAGCCGGAGGGGAAAACGTCCATGAAAATTTATGACAGCGCCATGACTGCAGATGGAACGGAAGTATTCCTCTGCGCCGACGGGCCTGCGCTCACGGATTTCTGCCTGATGTGGAAGGACAGGGAAACAGGGGGTTATGTGACGGAGCCGGTTGTGTGGGAAGAGTAAAAGCTGCCAGGTTCGGAAAAAAGGCTGAGGGGCAGCGGGAAGGGAAAAACAGAAACAGGCAAACAGGGGGTTATGTGACGGAGCCGGTTGTGTGGGAAGAGTAAAAGCTGCCAGG
>OFLZ01001370.1_pt1 | contig 14034 bp, 9 predicted proteins | sample 1541321 | NCBI WGS metagenome assembly OFLZ01 (sample SAMN04209223, study PRJEB22552) | human gut metagenome | biome: gut; material: feces | host: Homo sapiens | place: USA: Oklahoma | reverse complement strand
TCGCTTCCCTCCGAGTGCTTTATAATATCAACACCGGCACGCTGTGTCCATACCTCAAGCTGTTCGATAGCAGCCGCACGGAACGTATCCGCCGCCGCAACGACAACCTTCTTGCCGCTGCTTTTAAGGTTATATGCGAGCTTTCCTATAGTGGTAGTCTTGCCTGCGCCGTTTACGCCTATAACAAGTATTACTGTCGGCTTTGTATCAAGGATAAGTTCGTTTTCACCCTCAAGTATCCCGGCGATTATCTTCTTTAACAGCCCCTTCACTTCCGCAGGGTCGGTAGTACCTGTAGCCTTTACCTCTTTTCTTAAAGCCTCGCAGATATTTGCGCTTGTCACAGCGCCTATGTCCGATAAGATAAGCGTTTCTTCAAGCTCCTCGAAAAAATCCTCGTCAATTTTCGTGAACGAGTTAATAACTCCCGTTATCTTGCTTGCAAGAGCATCTTTTGTATTCTTTAAGCCGTTTTTCAGTTTTTCAAATAATCCCATTGAAAAATTTTCTCCTACTTTATATATTCAACCAGCTTTTCCAAAGCCTCATCGGCATTTACCGTACAGTCCGGGATAAGCGGTTCTTCACTTTTGTTTATATCCACACGGTAGAATTTCTTGTATGATACACTCAGCACAAGCTTCGATTCCGGAAGCTGAAAGCCCAGCTTGTCGCCGTATGCGGTCGGCATATTTCCCGGTATTTCGCCTATCACCTTTCCTATGCCGTTATCCTGTATCACCGTTGCAAAGTCCATTGCCGAGCTGAATGTGTATTGCGATGTCAGCACATACACCTTGCCGTCAAAAGCGTTGTCTACAGGCTTGTTCGGCGTTATCTCGTCACGGTACGAGATCAGATTTCCGCCGTTTCTTATATCCGTTCCGCCGAACAGCTTATAGTCGCTTATATTTATATATCTCAGAAATTCGTTTATGACCTCTGTTGTTCCGCCTCCGTTGCTTCTTAAATCAACGGCGATATTTCCGATATTATTATCTCTTACCGCACTGAAAAATTCTAACAACCTATCGGTGTATTCCTGCGACATTTCACAACGGTTGAGTGTGAAAACACCGAGCGAATTCTCCTTGTCGATCTTATATGAGCATAGCTCAAGCTGTTTTCTTTCGGGCGGCTCGTCCGTCATATCAAAATGCTTTGTTTCTTTATTACCGCTGAAAACAACATCTATCCCGTCGGATACATCCGCACCGAGAAGCGTAAGCCAGCTGCCGTACTCCAGAGCCTCGCCGAACATATAGTCCGCATAGAAGCTGACCTGCGGCTCGCACGGGAACACCTTTTTGAAATGCTCCTTCATACTGTCCGCCGATATGCCGTCAATTGATAAGAGCGTTCCGTTTTTGTACGCCGTACTTATCTCGCTTCCGCCGTTTACATACTCCGTACCCGATACGGTAACTATCGTATGTGCGTCGTCAAGCGTGCATACAAGCTCGGCAGATTTCTCCCACAGTTCATTTACCGTCACGCTATCCTTATCCATCAGCTCTCTGCGCAGCTTTATGTATACGTCGCCGAATCTTTTCTCCGCACCGTCGTCAATAAGAAACACCGGATGTTTTGCCCTCACCGTGTCATACACATATTTTAAGTCCTTTTGTGCCTGCTCTGAGCTAAGCCGGGTATCAAGCGGCAGTGTCGGCTCAAAATCAGTCTGTGCGTCATAACCGCTGATTTTAAGCACTATACCGCCTACCGCAAGAATAACGGCAAGCAATAAAGCTGTTACTCTCAATTTGTTCATTTTCTACCCCGATATTTCATATACAATATACAATTTCCTTATGCGATTTCCTTTATGCGTTTTCAACCTCGTTTAAAAATTCCTCGCTGAATTCCTGCCTTAACAGTCCCGATACGCCCTTTTCCTGCATATAAACGCCGTACAGCACATCACACAGTTCAATCGTACCTCTCCTGTGCGTTATTACCATAAGCTGAGTGTTATGCGAGAAACGCTTAAGATATGTAGCGTACTTCTGTACGTTTGCCTCGTCAAGCGCCGCATCGACCTCATCGAGCATACAGAACGGTGTCGGTCTGTGAAGCAGTATCGCAAGATAGATAGTCAGCGCTACCATCGACTTTTCACCGCCCGAAAGAAGCGACAGGCTCTTAATTACCTTTCCGGGAGGTGCGGCATATATCTCAACATCGGAGTTCAGCACATCGTCCGGGTCTGACAGCTGAAGCCTTGCTTCACCGCCGCCGAATATCTCGCTGAACAGCATTCCGAAATGGTGATTTATATCGTCAAAGCTCTCCGTGAATCTCTGCTTTATATCCTTTATAAGATCTGCAATAAGGCTTTCAAGCTCCGTCTTGGATGTTTCAACATCCTTTAGCTGTTTTGCAAGAACGCCGTAACGCTCAGATACCTCCTCCAGTTCTTCTATAGAGCTGTAGTTTACGCTTCCCAGTGCCGCAATGCTTCTCTTTATCTCGGCAAGCTCCGCCTTAAGCATGAATATGCCTGCGTCATCTACAGGCTTCGCACGTTCCTTTGCCTCACTGCGTGTCATTTCGTACTTGTCCCACAGTCCCGAGATTATCTTCTCGGTCTGACCTTCCGCCGAGCCTTTACGTTCTTCCTGTCTGGCAAGATCCGCACTGAACTTTTCCTTCGCCTCGGTAAGCTCCCTTATCGACTTGTTTATCTCGCTGATACGCTTTTCAGCCGCATTTGTGAGCGATACGTTATCTGCGATTGCCTTTTCGTTGTCGCCTGCCGTTTTTGCTATTTCTTCGGTCTGAGCCGTTTTCAGAATTATGATTTCATTCTTCTGCTCAATGCCGTTTTTAAGCTCATCAATTTTTCTGAGCTGTTCGCTTCCGCCGTCGCTCAGTGCAAGGATAGATACGTCTATGCCCTCTATCCTTGTGCGGATGTTGGATATATCGCCGTTTACCGTCAGAACGTCCATATTGTTCCTTTGTATCCTGTCGGCTATCTCTTTTCTCTTATCCTCCGCCTTGTCAAGTCCGCTTCTCTGCTCGTTCAGAGCCTCCTCGTTCTTTTCGATTTCGGCAAGCACGCTTTCAAGCTGTGACTTTGTATCGCTAAGCAGCTTCCTGCCGTCATTCTCGGCTCTTTCCTGTGCGTCAAGCTGTTCCTCGGCGCTGTCACGCTGTGCGATAAGCTGTGACAGCAGCTGCTTTATACCGTCACGCTGTGCCTCAAGTCTTGCTATCTTAGGCTCGCACTGCGATACGGTTTCGGAAAAGCCCTCCATTTCCTCCGCCATCTTTGCGACTTCCGCCTGCAAGGGCTTTAGCTGTTCGCTCTCGGCTTTTATCTTCACACCGAGTTCTTCAATCTGTTCGGATAATAAAGCAAGCTCCTGCTTTCTTGCGATTATGCCTGCGTCATTTCTGACACTGCCTCCCGTGAACGAACCGCCTGCGTTGATGACCTGACCGTCAAGCGTCACTATTTTGAAGCGGTATCCGTACTTCTTCGCAATAAACGATGCCGTATCAATATCCTCAACGACCGCCGTCTTTCCGAGTATGGATTTTACTATCCCGTCATACAGCCCGTCATATTCCACAAGGTCGCACGCCATACCCTCAAAGCCGTTCTCATTACTCAGCCCTCCGACTTCGAGCATCTTTCCCTTTACGCTTGTAAGAGGTAAGAATGTCGCACGCCCGAGGTTGTTTTCCTTAAGATAACGCATACTGCGCTTTGCCGCTTCCTCGTTGTCGGTAACGATGTTCTGCATTATACCGCCCAGCGCTATCTCAATAGCCACCGTATAACGCTTGTCCACGCTGATTATATCGGCTACCGTACCTCTTATACCGCTGAGCCGCCCTTGCCTGTCCGCCATTATTACCGACTTTACGCTTGACTGGAAGCCCGCCATATTCTTGTCTATCTCGTCAAGCACCTGATGACGTGACGCTTTCGTTTCGTACTCCTTGCGTAGCGTTTCAAGCGTCTGACCTGCCGTTTTCAGCTTGTCGTTCTTATTGGCAAACAGCTTTTTATATCCTGTCAGCTTGTTCTCGGCTTCGGCCTTTTCTTCCTTTGCCTGTTCAAGCTCTTCATCGGTATCGCTGAGCTTTATTCTCTGCGTCTTTGCTTCAGCTGCCGCATTTTCAGCCGTTCTTGTAAGTTCCTCCTTACGCTTTGAAAGCTGTTCGGAGGTTGCCTCTATCTGCTGTACCGAAAGCTGCAGCTGCGTTCTTTTAAGATACAGCCGACCCTGCTTTTCGTCAAGCTCCTTGTACTCCCCCGAAAGCGTTTCGCCCTCTGCGTCGATTCCCGTCAGTTCCTCCGTCAGCCGTTCGCTGTCCGCCTTCAGCCGACCTATTTGTGCCTGCTTTTCCTCTATCTCGTTTTCAAGGTTCTTTTTATCTTCCTCAAGCCTTGCCTTGCCGCTCTTGCCGTCCTCTATCTGCTTTTCGGTTTCCGCAATAGCTTCTTCTGCGTGTGAAATATCGTTGCGCAGTACGGCAATCTCAGCCTTTATATCGCTTATGCGGTCCTTTGCCTCGTCACTTCCGGCTTTCAGCTTTTCAAGCTCGGCACGGAGCGTCATTCTGCGGTTGTTGTTGTCTTCTTCCTCAGCCTCCAGCTTTGCAATATCCCTGTCGAGATTTTCGCACTCCGCCTTGCTGAGAAGTAATTTGTCCTCCGCTTCCGAAATCGTCTTTTCAAGTGCGGACAGTTCGTACATACTTACCGTTATATCAAGGTCTTCTTCCCTCGAAAGCAGTTCCTTCGCCTTTTTAGCCTTTGCCGCCTGCTTTTCAAGCACAGGGAGTCTTGTTTCAAGTTCCGACGCTATATCACGGATACGGAGCAGATTGTCCTCCGTGCGCTTCAGCTTATTCTCTGCGTCCTTTTTCTGCGCTAAGAATTTAGATACGCCCGCTGCTTCTTCAAAAACCTCACGGCGCTTGCTTCCGCCCGATTCGACTATCTCCGATACCTTGCCCTGACCTATAACGCTGTATCCGTCACGGCCAAGACCCGTACCCATAAACAGTTCGTTTATATTCTTGAGCAGTGTCTTTGCTCCGTTTATCTTATATTCCGACTCGCCGCTCCTGTACAGCTTACGGGATATTACCACCTCGTCACTGTCTACCCTGAGCGCCCTGTCACAGTTATCTATAGTCAGCGTTACACTTGCAAAGCCCATCGGCTTTCTGCGTACAGTTCCGTGAAAGATAACATCCTCCATTTTATCTCCACGCAGACTTTTAGCGCCCTGCTCTCCCATTACCCAGCGCAGTGCGTCACTTATATTACTTTTACCGTTGCCGTTACTTCCGACAACAGCGGTCATCCTCTTGTCAAAATGCAGTATGGTCTTATCGGGAAACGATTTGAACCCGTATATTTCCATAGATTTAAAAAACATCAACCGATCCTCTCCGCACGGAAATCCGTGCCTTTCTCTTCCTTTATCTTAAAGGAAATTCCACGCTGTGAAAGCGCATTGCGGTTCGCTCCGCCCTGCCCGATTATCTTGCTTATATTACGCTTGTCCGTGTAAAAGACGTATTTTCCCCCGTCCTCGCACACAGCGTTCATCTTTTCCAGATACAATATGCTCTCGGCTATCTCACGCAGTGCCGGATGATATACTCCCCCGACCATTTCCTGCTCAACATCACGGCTTGCGTGAAGTCCCATACGGATAACTGCGACCCCTGCCTTGTTGAACATATCAAGCAGTTTTGCACAGAGCCTTGTTGTCTGCTCAAAGGTAAAGCTGTCATACACTCCGCTCTCGTGCAGTCTGCCAAGCTCGGTATTTTTCAGTATAACAGTAGGGTAAATCCTCACCGTGTCGCAGTGGAGTGCGATAAACTCCTTTGCGGTATCAATGCAGTATTGCTCCGTGTCCTTATACAGCCCCGTCATCATCTGAAGTCCGAGTTCAAATCCGCTCTGCTTTATAAGCCGTGATGCACGTCTTACGTCCTCAGCCGTATGGCCTCTGCGGTTAGCTGTCAGCACCTCGTCATTCATACTCTGCGCACCAAGCTCTATCGCCGTCATGCCGTAGCTTTTAAGAATGCCGAGTATTTCCTCGTCAATGCAGTCGGGTCTTGTCGAACAGCGTATACCGTCATACTGCTCGGGATATGCGTCTGTATAACGCTTGGCTACCGTCAGCAGTCTTATCATATAATCCCTGTCTATTGCGGTAAAGCTGCCGCCGAAAAACGCTATCTGTGCCTTCGTACCGCTGTCTTTAAGATTTTCAAGCTGTCCCTCAAGTATGCTTTCAAGCTCCTTTTCAGTGACAGGCTCGCTGTGTCCGCTTATCGTTTTCTGATTGCAGAAGCTGCATATATGCGTACAGCCGTAATGCGGTATAAATACCGAAATGTTAGTTTGTTTCATATCCCATAAGGCTTATAGCCTCTTTTGCGGCGCTCTGCTCCGCTTCCTTCTTGCTCTTGCCCATACCCGTGCCTATTATCTGACCGTTCAGAAGCACATTCGCCGTAAACTGCTTGTTATGCGCCTGTCCGCTTTCGTCACTTATCTCATAGGTAACACGTTCTTCGGGGTTCTGCTGGATTATCTCCTGCAATACCGTCTTGTAATCTCCGAGCAGGAATTTACCCGTGCTCAGCTTGTCAAGCGGCGGTATAAACGGCAGTATGAAACTTCTTGCCGCTTCAAATCCGCCGTCAAGATATATTGCCGCAATAAGCGCCTCAAATGCGTCCGCCAGTATCGAGTGGCGATCTCTGCCGCCCGTATGTTCTTCTCCTTTTCCCAGAAAAATATACTTGCCTAAATCTATTTTTCTTGCAAAGGGATAAAGCGCATTTTCACACACTACGCTTGCTCTTATCTTGGTAAGCTGTCCTTCGGGCAGATTAGTAAGATTTTCAAAAAGATGCTCGGACACAACAATGCTCAGCACGCTGTCGCCTAAAAATTCAAGGCGCTCGTTACTGCGCAGATGTTTTCCGTTTGTGTACGACGAATGAGTAAGGGCCTCTTTTAAAAGCTCAGGATTTTTGAACGTATAGCCTATTATCTGTTCAAGCTCTGTCATTTCTTTTCCTTTCAATAATTCTCACGGGAGGGAAGCCCCTCCCGCAAGCCAAAAATCAACCTTCCGTATTTTCCGACAGCACCTTTTCCATCTCTGCGATAACGTTTCTCTCAACGAAATCCTTGGCCTGTCTTACGGCATTCTTGAACGCAAGAGCGTCACTGCTGCCGTGTGCCTTAAGTACAGGCTTTGCCGTACCTAAAAGCGGAGAACCGCCTGTTTCCCTGTAGTCCATCTGCTTGCTTATTTCCTTGATGCCCTTCATAGTAAACATTGCGCCTATCTTTGTACCGAGGTTGCGGAAGAATATCTTCTTGAGCGAAGCCTTCATAAACTTGCCCATACCCTCTACTGTTTTAAGGTAGATGTTACCCGTAAAGCCGTCCGTTACAACAACGTCAACCTCGCCTAAAGCCGCATTTCTCGCCTCTACATTGCCAGTGAAATTAAGCGTGCTGTTTTTGAGCAGAGCGTAAGTTTCCTGTTCAAGCTCCCTGCCCTTTTCTTCTTCTGCGCCGACATTCAGCAGTCCGACCTTGGGGTTGTCAACACCCATTATCTTGTTCATATAAACACTGCCCATAACCGCAAACTGCCTTAACATATCAGGACGGCAATCAACGTTTGCACCGCCGTCAAGCAGTATATACATATTATTAAGACCGGGCATTACAGGTGTCAGCGACGGACGCTTTACGCCCTTTATGCGCTTTACTATAAGAGTACCGCCCATAACAAGAGCCGCCGTACTGCCTGCGCTTATCATAGCGTCCGCTCTGCCGTCAGCTACCATCTGCATAGCCACGCCCATTGAGCAGTTCTTCTTTTCCTTTAATATCATCTTGGGGTTATCCTCTATCTCGATAACTCCGTCAGCCTGCTCAAATGTGATGTGGTCCTTTGAAAGCCCCAGTCTTTCAAAGCACTCGTCGAGCTTCTTTGTGTCGCCCGTCAGCACAATGTCAACTCCGTACTCCTTTACAGCGTCAACCGCACCCTTTACTACCTCGTCCGGCGCATTATCTCCGCCGAAAGCGTCTATAGCTATTTTCATAATCCGTTTTCCTTTCGTATAAAATCCGGTACTTATCGCTTTGCTTTTAGTTTTTCACAGAGGGTCTGCCCCTCCCGTATCAAAACACCGACCGCTCAAAAAGCTGTTTTGCTGTTTTGCTGTTTTGCTAAACAGACAGACAGATCGCATTACCGCTGTGCAGTGATTCCCTGCTCGCAGAGTGCTTTCTTCAGATCCTCAAGTCCTCTGTCCGCTATCGTCCTGTATCTCAGCTTCTTGTCCTTTATCCTTTCGGGGAGAGACGGCAGTATTCCCATATTCGCCCCCATCGGCTGAAAGTCCTTGTTCTCCGTGCTTATATGCCTTGCCAGTGCCGCTGTCATGCAGGTTTCGGGCAGTTCGAGCGGCTTTTCTCCGTCAAGCGCCCTTGCAAGATTTATTCCGGCTATAATGCCTGATGCCGCACTTTCGACATATCCCTCAACACCCGTCATCTGACCTGCGAAATATATGTTGTCGCTGTTGATAAGTCTGAAATTCTTATCAAGCAGACCGGGAGAATTAAGGAAGGTATTCCTGTGCATAACGCCGTATCTTACAAATTCCGCATTCTGAAGCCCCGTTATCATCGAGAATACTCTTTTCTGCTCTCCGAATTTAAGATTCGTCTGGAATCCCACAAGGTTGTAAAGCGTACCCTCGTTGTTTTCTTTTCTCAGCTGTACCACAGCATAAGGCCGTCTGTCTGTTCTTGGGTCGATAAGCCCCACAGGCTTCATACAGCCGTAGCGGACGCTTTCTATTCCACGCTTTGCAAGCACCTCTACAGGCATACAGCCCTCGTACACTTTAAGATTCTCAAAGCTTTTGAGCTGTACGCTCTCTGCGTTTACAAGCTCGTTATAAAAGGCTTCGTATTCTTCCTTTGTCATCGGGCAGTTGATATAATCCGCCTCGCCCTTGTCATAACGTGTAGCGAAAAACGCAAGGCTCATATCAATGCTTTCTGCGGTAACTATAGGTGCCGCCGCATCGTAGAAGCTGAGCGGACTTCCACAGCGCTCCTGTATCTTTTCGGCGAATATATCGCTTGTCAGCGGACCTGTCGCAATTACGGTATCGCTTTTCGGAAACTCCGTTATCTCGCCGTTTACGATTTCAATATACGGATGTTCAGTTATCATTTCGGTCACAGCGTCGGAAAACTCCGTGCGGTTTACCGCAAGTGCGCCGCCTGCACCGACCTTTGTTTTCTCTGCGGCTTTCATCGTCACAGAGTTCATATAACGCATTTCTTCCTTAAGCATACCGCAGGCGCTGGCAGTATCCGCACTTTTCAGCGAATTACTGCACACAAGCTCCGCAAAGCCCTTGTACTTATGGGCAGGCGAATACTTTTCCGGCTTCATCTCGCACAGCCTTACATGAAAGCCTCTGTTTGCAAGCGCCCACGCCGCCTCAACTCCGGCAAGACCTGCGCCTATCACGGTAACAGTCTTTTTATCCAAGTTTATCCTATCCTTATCAGTTTTCGTTCTTCTTATCCTCATCGGCAGGACGCACATATCCGCAGCCGTCCTTGGCGCAGTATACCTGACCCTGCTTGCCGACCTTCTTGAAAAGCGTAGAACCGCACTTGGGACATTTATCCTCAAGCGGAGTATCCCACGTCATAAAGTTGCAGTCCTTGTAGTTCTCGCATCCGAAGAATGGCTTACCCTTCTTTGATTTCTTTGCAAGCATCTTGCCGCCGCAGTGCGGGCAAAGTCCGCCTGTTTCGTTTACTATTCTCTTGGTATTCTTGCACTCCGGGAATCCCGAACAGCCGAGGAACTTTCCGTAAGGACCTATCTTTATGACCATAGGCTTTCCGCACTTGTCACAGACTATATCGGTAGGCTCATCGGGTATCTTTACCCTCTTGCCCTCCATATCCTTTTCAGCCTTTGTCAGCATCTTGTCAAAGCCTGTGTAGAACTTTCCGAGTACATCCACCCAGTCAGCCTTGCCTGCTTCTATCTTATCAAGGTCGCTTTCCATCTGAGCGGTAAACTTTGCGTCAACGATACGCTCAAAGTGGCCTTTCATAAGGTCGGTTATAACTATACCGAGCGAGGTCGGCTTTAACTGCTTCGCCTCACGTTCAACATAGTGCCTGTCAAGTATTGTGGCGATTGTCGGCGCATAGGTAGACGGTCTGCCTATGCCGTTTTCTTCAAGCGCTTTGATAAGGCTCGCCTCTGTATATCTCGGTGGCGGCTGAGTAAAGTGCTGGTTGCCCGTAAGCTCTTTTACTTTCAGCTTTTCGCCTACTTCAAGAGCCGGCAGTGCGCCGCCCTCCTCTTCGTCATTATCCTTGCTTTCTTCATACAGCTTTGTAAAGCCGTCAAATTTCACGGTATACCCGTTTGCCTTGAACAGACACTCTCCGCAGGTAATATCTACCGCCTTTGTATCAAGGAGCTGATTTTCCATCTGGCTTGCCATAAAACGCTCCCATATCAGCTTATACAGCTTGTACTGATCACCCGAAAGCGCAGACTTTACCTTTTCGGGAGTAAGCGTGATTATTGTCGGACGGATAGCCTCGTGTGCGTCCTGAGCATTGTTCTTCGACTTGAATACTCTGGGCTTTGAGGGCAGATATTCCTTGCCGTATGTCGATTCTATCATCTGTGCCGCAGCCGCTTTTGCCTCATCGGAAATACGCAGGCTGTCTGTTCGCATATAGGTTATGATACCTACTGCGCCCATCTCAGGTATCTCAACGCCCTCGTACAGCTCCTGTGCAGCTTTCATTGTACGTCTTGCATTGAAAGACAGCTTTCTTGACGCTTCCTGCTGCAAGGTAGAGGTGGTGAACGGCGGTGCAGGTGTTTTCTTCCTTGTGCTGTTCTTGATATTGGTGATGATAAACTCGCCGTTTTCAAGCATAGCAAGCACCTTGTCGGTTTCTTCTTTATTGAGTGCCTTGAACTTCTCGCCCTTGACCTCTGTCAGCTTTGCAGGGAATGCACGTCTGCTCGAAGCGGACAACAGCTTTGCGTCTATGCTCCAGTATTCCTGTGCTTCAAAGCTCTCTATCTCCTGCTCTCTGTCAACGATAAGCCTTACCGCAACCGACTGTACACGGCCTGCCGAAAGACCTCGTCTGACTTTCTTCCATAAGAACGGGCTTAATTTGTAGCCTACTATTCGGTCAAGTATACGTCTTGCCTGCTGTGCGTTGATAAGGTCCATATCAAGCGTTCTCGGATGGCTCATGCCCGCCGCAATACCGCTCTTTGTGATTTCGCTGAACGTTACACGCACAGGTGCGTCAGGGCTTATCCCAAGGACGTGTGCCAGGTGCCACGAAATAGCCTCTCCCTCTCTATCAGGGTCGGTCGCAAGATATACTATGTCAGCTGCCTTTGCATCTTTCTTAAGCTCTTTTATAAGAGCCGCCTTATCTTTCTTGTTCTCATACTTAGGCTCAAAGTTATTGTCAACATCAACTCCGAGCTTCGACTTCGGCAGGTCACGGATATGACCTACAGATGCTACTACGGAATAATCCTTTCCGAGATATTTCTCAATTGTTTTCGCCTTCGCAGGCGACTCAACTATTACCAGATGGGACAAATTTTTCGTCTTCCTTTCCGTGCCGATGCGGCACCGCAAATTCGCCTTTCAAACCGCTTGTGCGTTTCTACACCTCGTCTGACGGCGGGCGGCTCTCGCCGCACCCTTTTAACGTTTTATCTTAGCTTTTTGCTTATATAATGAAGGTGTGCTATCATCTTCCGTTGCACTATCTTTCTTGGCTCCCTTGCCAAAGGGAGCTGGATTGCGACAAGCGAAGCCGTTATCCATACCTCTATGTTCAGCGATTATTTCAACGTTAAAATCATTCCCGTTTGACTGTCGCAAGACTGAGGGATCGTTGCTACAAACCTTATTGTCGCTTCTGCGTTATACAAGCAATTCTCAACAATTAAATTACAGCTTGCAATCTCAACGCTGAATTATAAACCGCAATTATTAACCGTATTTAACGTTGAGCTTACTCTCTGACCTTTGACATTTCCCATGCAATAACCGATGCCGCAACCGATGCGTTAAGACTCTCCGCACTGCTTATCGGTATAAACAGCGATTTATCGCACAGCTTTTTCACGGTATCGCTGACCCCGTTGCCCTCGTTGCCGATAACAACAGCGGTCTTTTGTGGCAGCTTTTCTTCTCCCAGCTTTACCGACCTGTCCGAAAGCTCCGCCGAATACACGGTAAATCCGCCTTTTTGCAAAAGCGTTATCGCTTCTTCGGTATCACAGCAGTATATCGGCAGTCTGAACAACGAACCCATCGCACTTCTTACCGTTTTGGGAGCAAACACATCCGCACAATCTCCTGCAAGTATCACACCGTCAATCGAAAATGCGTCACAGGAACGTATTATCGTGCCAATATTACCCATATCTTGTAAATTTTCCAATATTATAAACTGCCTGCTACTATCTATTGTACTTAAATTCAGAATTTTGTCAAGATGTCTTACCGTAATAAATATTCCCTGCGGCGATTTTGTGTCGGAAATGCTGTCCGCCACCTCCTCGCTTATTTGTATCATCTTACAGCTTTCCCTCAGCAGACTTATACATTCTGGATATTTCTCGGCGGCGGCGGCAGTATAATATGCGTTTTCACCTAACGCACATCCGCTTTTGACCGCTTCAACCGCGAGCTTCGCCCCCTCGCACACGAAATACCCCGTCTGCCTGCGGTACTTCCTCTGCTCCGTCAGCTTGCGGTATTCCTTTATATATGTGTTCTGTTTAGATGTAATTTCCATATTTCTCCTTAACACTCAGTTTCTTGACTTTTGCGTGTCCTTATGCTAAAATTTCATTATCCGTAACGGACAAGAAAGGATTTTTTTCATGATATTTTCCGAGCTAAGCCTTATTGAAAAGGAAACAGGACTTAAATACGATCCCGAAACCGCCACGCTCAGCGGTGTAAAGAACGGTGTACCCGTTGTCGTTTTTGACAACGATAAAAAGCACAGATTTGATATAGTATGCGGTGCGGTCATCACCGAGCGCCAGTTCGGCAGAATATACATTATGGCTGAACGCTTTCCCAAGAAAACTATGCTCGGCATCGAAAATGTCGACGGCTGCGTAAACATTTACTGCAAGGGATATAATCTTATGCAGGAAAATCTGCCGTTGCTCATTGAATTTTTGGAAAAACTCACAGCCTATTTAAAAAGCGAAATGCGTAAAACCACTCCCATACAGGTGGCAAAAGTGCTTGAGCTTGAGGATTACACAATTCTCACAAAGCATATACGCTCAGACGGAACTGTCCGCCCTCCGTATAATATAAGGGGTACTGTCAAAGGTATCTTAGGCGGTCTGCTCGGACTTCTGATCGGTTGCGCCATATTCGTTGTGTTTATTATGATGTCCGATCTTGTCGGCTGGATAGGCGGTATAATCATGTCCGCCGCAGTTATTTCGCTCTACACCGTTTTCTCAAAGAAGCTAAAGACGGTTGACTGCATTATGACAGCAATTCTCACCTTTGCGGGCTGGGCGCTGTCAAACGGCTTTGCATACCTGTTCCAGATATTCTTAAAGGAACAGGAGGCAGGAAACACGGTAAACATAAACGGCATTCTTGCCGATCTTGCGAACTACTCAATGAAGTACACCGAGATTGCAGGCAACCTTATGAACCGCCTTATAATAACATTCATTTTCGTGGTCGCAGGCGCAATAGGCAGTTATATTTTCTATTACAAGCATCACACAAAGGATATGTACTGATAACGGTTATTATGTGCCTGCGCACAGCCGCATTTCTTCCCCGTTATATAAAAAATCACACGCCCATTTATTATGGGCGTGTCAGTCTGTCGAAAAACCTCTATCGTTATCAAAAAATGGGGTTTGGGGCGTAGCCCCAAGC
>OFLZ01001355.1_pt1 | contig 14172 bp, 10 predicted proteins | sample 1541321 | NCBI WGS metagenome assembly OFLZ01 (sample SAMN04209223, study PRJEB22552) | human gut metagenome | biome: gut; material: feces | host: Homo sapiens | place: USA: Oklahoma | reverse complement strand
GGGAGACCGGGGAGGTCCTTGCCCATGGCCAGAACGCCTGAGTCCGCTGCAGTGGACTTCGCCGAGTCCAGCCTGTTCACGGGGCGCTTCTCCATCCTGGCCCTGGCAGCCTGCGGAGTGGGCTTCGGCCTGAGCGGGCGGCTGCCCGCCGCCATCTTCTCTCTGGCGGCCGCCGCCGTGGCCGCCGCGGCCCGCCTCTGGGCCCGCCATGTGCTGGACGGCGTGAACGCCGCCCTCCAGGCGGAGCGGAACTGCGTCTTCCCCGGGGAGCCCTGTCCTCTGCGGGTGACGCTGGACAACCCCAAGTGGCTGCCCCTGGTCTGGCTGACGGTGCGCTTCCCCCTGGAGCCGGGCGGCGCCCTCCGGCCGGAGCACCGCTGGGAAACCGTGGAACTCCCGGAGGGGGGCGTGCAGAAGCCCTATTATGAAAAGAACGTCTCCTTCCTGCTGGGGCATCAGCGGATGTCCTACACCAGCCGCCTCCAGGCGGAGCACCGGGGCCTGCTGTCCTTTGACCGGATCCGGCTGCTCTCCGGCGACGGCCTGTGCCTCTGCGTCCGGGAGAAGGAAATCCCGCTGCCCAGGCCCGTGACGCTGGCGGTGTTTCCCCGGCTGGTCCCCGTGTCCACCCGCTGGTTCCTGCGCAACAGCTGGGAGCTGGAGACCGGCGCCCGGGGCTTTCAGGATGACCGGACCGTGATCCGGAACGTCCGCGCCTACCAGCCGGGGGACAACGCCCGGTCCCTGAACTTCCGCCTGATGGCCCGGGGGCAGGGCGCCATGGTGAACATCTACGAGAAAATCTCCCCCCGCCGGGCCGCGTTCCTGCTGGACGGTGCCTCCTTCGCGGGCCTGCCGCCGGAGGACTTCGAATCCGCCCTGGAGATCCTGGGCTCCCTGGCGGCGCAGCTGATGGAAGAGGAGGTGGCCGTGTCTCTGCTCATCTCCCGCCCCGCCGGGCGGCTGGAGCAGTTTGCCGCCTGCCGGGACCGGCGGCAGCTTCCCGCAGTCCTGACGCTGCTGGCCGCCGCAGACACCGCTGTCTCCATTACGGCGGACGAGATCCTGCCGCGCCTCCGCACCCTCTCCGGCGCCTTTCTGATCTGCGGGGATGTCCGCCGCCTGGACGCCGGTACCTGTGCGCTGCTGGAGCGGCACCGCGTCCCCCTGCTGGCCTGGGGGGAACAGTCTCACCCCCTCCTGCGGGTCCTGGACCTGAATGCCTTTCGGGCAGGAGGCGGCCTATGAGACATGGAAAGACCACCGCCCTCAAGTGCCTGCCGCTGGCCACCGAGCTGCTGATTGTCTTCCTGACGGCCGATATTCTGTGGCAGCTCCTATGTGGCCGGCCGCCCTTCTCCATGTGGGGGTTTCTGCTCTCTGGCGGGCTGATGACCGCGGGCAACAGCCTCTTTCTCCAAAAGCCCCGCCGCTTTTGGCAGATTCTGCTGCTGAACGTTCTTCTCTGCGCCGTCTGGATCCCCCTGCTCAGCCGCACGCTGGACCTGACCTATCCGCCTCTTCTGGTGATTCAGGTGCCCCTGTACCTCTTCCCCCTGTGCCGGGGATACCACTGGGGCGTCACGCCTGTCACGGTCCGCCACCTCCACGGGGCCGGGGAGTACATGGGCCTGTATGGGCTGTTCTATCTGATCGTGGCCTCCTTCGCCCCTCAGCTGCTGGACCGGGTGCCGGTTCTGTTGGCGCTGCTGGCGCTGGAGCTGCTGGCAGTGGTGGGGATGCGCACCTCCGGCCGCAACACCATTCGGGCCGGTTCTCCCTTCGGGCGGCTTCCTGTTCTGCTGGTCCCAGCGGTCCTGGCCTTGCTGGCTGTGGCCGCCTGCGCTCTGCTGCTGGCCGCCAGGGGGGAGCTGATCCCCATCTTTCAGGCCGTCGGCAGCCTTCTGGAGGGCGCCCTGATCGCTGTATTCCGGTTCCTGACGTCTCTCTTCCAGGGCCGCTCCGCCGGGTCCGCAGGGATGTCCTCCGCCGCCGGAGGCGGCAGTGAGGCCGCTCTGCCTGTGGAAAGCGCCTCCGGCCCCGCCATCGCCCCTCAGCTGGTGACGGCGTTGCTGCTCCTGTCCCTGGCCGCGCTGGTCCTGGCCGGAGTGGCTGCCCTGGTGCGCTGGCTCTGGCACAGCCGCAGCCGCATCAGATTGCCGGAGGAGGATGATGACGACGGGCTCGTCAGGCAGCGTCTGGGCCGCCGTGGCCTGCTCTCCCGGCTGGGCCAGCGCCTGCGGGTCAGGGCATTTCTGCTGCGGTACGCCGGAACCCCCCGTGCCGCCCTTCTGGAACTGGAGCGCTGGGGCGCCCGCCGCCGCTGCCGCCGTCAAAGCCAGGAGACCCCCCGGGAGTATCTGGAACGTCTGGCAGGGGGGCCCCTCCGGGACGCGCTGGATGCGCCCATGCAGGCTCGGTACAGCATTCTGGTGGACGATGTGGAGCGGAGCTTGTACAGCACGCTTCCGCCCCGCCTCTCCCGGGAGCAGGTGCGGGAGCTGCTCTCCACTGTCCATAGAAGCACCCGCACGCCTCCTGCACGTGCGAAGTGACCGCCGACCGGTCCGCGCCTCCAGAAATGCCCGAGATTCCCGATAACCGAAAATTCAAGAAGGCAACCGTTCGCATGAACGGCTGCCTTCTTTGTATCCAGGTCGAACCTCGGCACCGGGCATTCCTCTTCGGAGTCTGAAAATACAGCCGACGCCCGCGCTTATGTAGAGGACAGCGCCGGACGGGGCGAACCGCCCCGGGTCTTTTGGGGTGCCGGTTCCACACTAGCTGCGGAATGCTCCGCCTCCGCGGTCTGATTCATAATGAGCATCTGGAGCCGGTTCTCCACATTGGCGTAGCTGGTGTCCGGATCCAGGTCCAGGGGCAGGATCTGCACGCCGGGGAACTCCTCCTTGAGCCGCTTGGTGACGCCCCGGCCGCACACGTGGTTGGGCAGGCACCCAAAGGGCTGGAGGATGATGAAGGACCGGACCCCCTGGTGGGCGTAGTGGGCGATCTCGCCCGCCATCAGCCAGCCCTCGCCGCAGGTGAGGGTCTTGGGGATGAAGTGCTCCACGTCACTGTACAGGTCCTGAGGCCGGGCCGCCGGGTGATACAGGGGATGGGACCGGGCAATACGCTCCAAAAACCGCTGGATGAACTCCACGGCGCCGTCCAGGGCGAAGGGATAGGGCGCCAGATGGACACCGAAGTCCCGGATCTCGCTGATGGCCGCCTGGAAGTCCTTGCGGAACTGGTAGGTGATGCGGGGCAGGATGACCTCCATGTCGTTGCGTTCCAGGTACTCCTCCACGTGGAAGTTGGTGCCGGGATGAAAGTTCACCAGCAGCTCGCCGGTGACCAGCACCCGGGGCTTGCGGCGGGAGCGGTCATAGCGGAGCCCCCGGAATGCCTCGATGGCCCGCCGGAAGGCACCGATCATCTTGCCCAGCCCCTGCTTGGATGCGGCGGCAATCCACTCCACACATTCGCTGAACACGCGGTTCGTCTCGCCTGCCGCCGTCTCATAGGGGCGGATCTTCCGGCACAGCTCCTCCAGAATGTCCAGCATGGAGAAGGCCCACGCCGCCAGCAGCACAGACCGGGCCCCCAGCATGGACACGCCGGGGTGGATACCCTTGGTGTCGCCAGGGTCTGTGGTGAGGATGGGGACGTTTTCAAATCCGGCGCTGTCCAGCGCCTTGCGCAGAATCGCGGTGTAATTGGCCATCCGGCAGTCGCAGCTGAGCTTGGCCATGCCCACGGCCACGGAGTCCTCCGGATAGTTTCCCTTCTGCAGGGCGTCGATCAGCTCGCCGATGACCATCTGACAGGGGAAGCAGATGTCATTGTGGGTGTACTTCTTCCCCACCCGGATCTGCTCCACGCCGCCCACCGGCAGGCTCACCGCCCGAATACCCTCCCGGTCCATCAAGGCCGTGAGAAGAGTGGACACCGGGGCGGAGATATTTGGCACCAGCACAGTCCGCAGCTTCCGGTCCTCCTCGCGGTACTTCACCGCGTAGGGCTCCGGCAGGCGGCAGGCCGCCTGCTCCGCCTGGGCAGAGCGGCGCAGCTGTACCGTCTCAATAAAGGACTGGACCCGGATGCCGAGAGACCCGGCGGCCTCGCTCTCGTCCACCTTCAGGATCAGGGGCGGCTTGCCGCTGCCCTCCCCCAGCAGGCGGATGATCTCATCGGACAAAATGGCATCATGGCCGCAGCCAAAGCTGACGATCTGCACGTACTCCAGGCAGGGCTGCTCCGCTGTCACCATGGCGCCGGAGAGCATCCGGGCGTGGAAGTCATTGGTGATCTCCACACGGGACCGGCGCAGGTCCGCCTTCTCCAGTCCGGGCAGGCTATCCACCGTCAGCACCGGGATGCCCCGACGGGTGAACATCCCGGACAGGTCGTGGTTGACGAGGGGGTCCGTGTGATAGGGCCGTCCCGCCAGCACCACGGCGAAACCGCCCGCCTTCCCGGTGTCCGCGATGACCCGCTTTCCCTCCTCCACCAGCTGATGGCGGAAAGAGAGGATGGCCGTCTCCGCCTGACGGTAAGCGGCCTCCGCCTGCCGCTTTGTGGCGCCACAGTGTTCCACGGCATACCGGCAGATCTGCCGCTTCCGGTCCTGCTTGCTGAACCAGTGGAACACCGGCGTCTCAAAGCCCACGGAGAAGTGCTCCCCGGGGGACTGGAAGTTCCGCACCACCATGGAGTAGCCCATGATGACCGGGCAGACGTAGGGGCTCTTCTCCCCTTTGTTCTCTGTGGGCATGTGGAGGATATAGGGCAGGAAGATCCGGTCTACGCCCTGTTTGGACAGGTCCAGCACATGGCCGTGGACCAGCTTGGCCGGAAAACAGATGGTGTCCGACGCCACGTACTGTAGTCCGCTCTCATACTGTCTGCGGCTGCTGGGATGGGAGAACTTCACCCGATATCCCAGAGCCCGGAAGAAGGTACTCCAGAAGGGCATGCTGTCCCAGAACTCCAGCACCCGAGGCAGGCCCACGGTCTGGCTCTGCTCCTCCCGCACGGTGGATACCGGATATGTCTTGAACAGCAACTCCTGCCGCAGCCGGAACAGGTCCGGCACTTCCTGGGCCTTATGGGCAGGTGCCGCCTCCATCACAACGGCGCCCCGGTCGCACCGGTTGCCGGTGACATAGCAGCCACCGTCCGGGAAATGCAGGATCGTCCGGCTGCAGTGGTTGGCGCAGTGGGGGCAGAGTACACCGCTCTCCCGGGTGTATTGGAAGTTTTTCACCGCGTCAAAGCCGATGAAGGCGGAGCAGCGGCCGTTGGCGTAGCCGTGGGCCTCCACCTCCTGCTTCACCGCGAGAGCCGCACCCAGAGCGCCCATCTCGCCGGGATAGGGGGCCAGGGTCACGTCCCGGCCCAGATACTCCTCCAGGGCCCGCAGGACGGCGAAGTTTCGGAAGGTGCCCCCCTGGACCACTACCCGATCCCCCAGCTCCGCCACGTTGGCGATGCGGACCACCTTGGTGAACACGTTCTCGATGATGGACCGGCACAGCCCCGCCATCAGGTCGTCAGGCTGCTTGCCGTTGCGCTGCTCGTTGATGATGGTGCTGTTCATGAACACAGTGCACCGGCTGCCCAGCTCGGCAGGGGCCTGAGATCGGAAAGCGGCGTCCGCCACCTGGTCCACCGGCATCCCCAGGGTGGCGGCGAAGTTCTCCAAAAAGGAGCCGCAGCCGGAGGAGCATGCCTCGTTCAGCATGATGTTCGTGACCACGCCGTCCTTCAGCCAGATGGCCTTCATGTCCTGGCCGCCGATGTCCAGCAGAAACGTGGCGTCCGGGAAGAAGCGGCGGCAGCCCCGGGCGTGGGCCACGGTCTCTACTGTGTGGTAGTCGGCGTGAAAGGCAGCAGAGAGCATCTGCTCGCCGTAGCCGGTGGTGCCCAGGCCCAGCACCTCCAGCTGGATGCCCAGCTTCTCATACTTCTCCGCCAGGGCCAGCAGGCCCTCCCGGACCACCTTCAGCGGCTCCCCCTGGTTGTTGTCGTAGAAAGTGTCCGTCACCTGCTCGTTCTCGTCTATAAAGACGAACTTGGAGGTGGTGGAGCCGGAGTCGATGCCGATGTACCCCCGCAGGACCTTCCGCTCCGCGGCATCCACCGGCTGGCGCAGCTCCGCCCGGTGGCGGCGGAGAAAGACCTCCCGCTCCTCGTCGCTGGCAAAGAAGGGCCTGCCGGTGCCGGAGGGCCCTTCGGTCTGGGCCGGGGCCTTGTCCAGCCGCTCCATGGCCTCTGCCAGGGTCATGGCGTCCTCCTGTCCGGGGAACAGCTCGTCGATGGCGATGGCGGTGCCCCGGGCCACGATGGTCTCCGGGTGGTCCGGTCGAACGATATCCCTTTCCTCCAGATTCAGCCGCTCCGCAAACACCCGCACCAGCGTGGGGTTGAAGGTCAGCGGGCCGCCCTCAAAGATGATGGGGGCCGTCAGCTCCAGTCCCTGGGACAGGCCGCCGATGGTCTGCTTGGCGATGGCGTGGAAGGTGGAAAGCGCGATATCCGCCCGCTCCGCCCCCTGGATCAGCAAGGGCTGGATGTCTGTCTTGGCAAACACGCCGCAGCGGCCGGAGATGCTGTAAACGGTCTTCCCGCGGGCAGCCAGTTGCTCGAACTCGTCCGCCGGCACGTTCAGCAGCGCGGCGATCTCATCGATAAACGCGCCGGTGCCTCCGGCGCAGCTGCCGTTCATCCGCATGTCGGAGGTCTGGAGCTTTCCGCTGGCCTCGTCATAGCGGAAGAAGATCACCTTGGCATCCTGTCCGCCCAGTTCCACCGCGGTGCGGACCTCCGGATACAAGGCCCGGACTGCCGCCGCGTTGGCCACCACCTCCTGGACATAGCAGGCCCCCAGGGCGGCGGCAATGGGCCGTCCGCCGGACCCGCACACGCCGATACGGAACCGCATGCCGGGAAAGTGACCGGCCACCTCCTCCAGCAGCTGCCGGACGGTATCCGCCTGATGGGCGTTATGCCGCTGATAGCGGGTGAACAGTACGCTGTTGTCAGCCGGGTCCAGGGCCACTGCTTTGACGGTGGTGGACCCCACATCCACGCCGAGGCGCAGAATATCCGAATTGATATGTGCCATATACACTCCTTCTAGGGAAAACGCCCCAGACCCGTACGGCAGCCTGGAGGGCGCGCCGGCGGATCGGGGGCTGGTCTCCCACATCTCTGTTTATTCGAACTCATTATAGCACGTTTTTTCACAGGCTCTTGTATATTTTTCGTAAAGAATTTGCCGTTTTAGCTATCTTTTTCCCCAAAAAAGTCCGCCATCTTCCCATCCATTTTCGTCAAAGCAGCATCCGCAGGCACACGTCCCCGCAATCGAATCGCATAGGCGAGCGGAGCCGTATTCTTTGCGGTCCGATTGCGGGGCAGAGCCTTTCCGCCGTGCGGATGGTTCCGCTGAAAAAGAAAAGCGGGCACAGGCGGAATCCAATCCCCTGCGCCCATGAATGCATTTAGACAAAAAAACAACCACATCTTTTCGATGTGGTTGTTTTTTTGGAGGTGACACCCGGATTTGAAATGTTCGAGCAGGCTTTCGACTTATTTTTTGTCACATTATTTCGTGTTAACTACGCATATTTCCGCATAGAACGTAGAAAAAATGGACCGTCAAAGCCTACTTAGGATTATCAAATATTGACCTCTTAAGGGAAAACAAAAGGGAAAACTTTTGATGTCGATGAGCTGTTCAGCTCTCAAGCAAAAGCCTTGCTCTCTCCTGGATCTGCTTCTCAATCATCTGTAAGCGATTAGGAGGTAAGTTATACCGACTGTGCTTTTGAAATCTGAACGTCAGCAGGTGCCGCACCTGTGTCCGATTCTCTTGAGACATTACTTCGCGGGCCGTTCCGATAAAATCATCATATACACTGGGAACAAGTGTTGTAATATAATCTCTCAATACGTCCTCGTCCTCCCAGCAATCCTTTCCCGCAAAATTGAACAGGGAATTGCCGTGGTCGAATAGCGGAGCCGGAGATACGATCTTGTTTGTTCTGTTTTCAATCAACAGGCCGAAGTTTCCGAAATGACGATCCACATTGCAGATCACGGCATCGAATACCATCATTTCATGAAGTGCTCTCAAAAACTCCGAACCGAGGCTCTCATAATACCTGGCAACTGTCGGCATTCCGCCTTTCGTGACGAGCTTTCCCACAGGAAGGAAAGATGTCTCCACGCTGGTAAACAATTCACACGTAGAGCAAAGGATACCTTTCCATTGGGACAGCCCATATGGGACATGATGGATTCCCATTGCACGTGCTACCTGAGCGGCATAGTATTCTGAGTACGGCTCAAAACCCGCATTGGATGCTCCTTCCGTACCGCCCTTGTAAAGGTACACTTTGCCTTTGATCCTGCGCCAGCATTTTGGAAGCATCCCGTTGGTAGTGAATTCAGGACTGGATCGCAAGGAAGAACGGGGACTGCTTCCATACCCGGTAAACGCCAGAGACGCCAGAACATTGCTGAAAGGATTTTCGTAGAGATTGGCTTCTGCAAATGAGGCAGTATCATCTTCATGGACCACCCAATAGCAGTCATTCAGGGATAGCCCTTTGCAGACATCAATGATGCTCATGGGGCGGTTGAGATTCAGTCCGCACTTTGCCAACAGATTGTGGACGTAAGCGCGGTTTTTGGGAATCGTCCGCCGGAGCAGCCACCGCCGCAAGCTCTCAGGCGATTCTTCCAGGTCCAGCGGCAATAGTTTTTTCTCGCTCTCATCGCGCCAGAGGATCTCGATCTCCGGGTCGCTGGTGTCTGTAGTAGCAGAGAATTTCAGAAGAGGCGTATCATATTGCTTCAACACATAATTCATGAAATTCCCTCCTCCAAAATCATTTTTACAAAAACATACCATAGTGCCGGAAAATAATCAACCGCGGATATGCCATTGGCTTTTTCATCTTTCGCCGAAAATTATTCAACGCCCTTATCTGTACTTTACACTTTTGTCAATATAAATGTAAAGTACAGATTGCATTATTTCCGAAATTTTGCTATGTATGAATTACATTTTACTGTTGACTATCCAGAAAATCTGACAAGGCTTCCAGGGTGACACGATACTCGCGTCCTACCTTTACGGCTACTAATTCTCCATTCTGAATCATCTTCCTCACCTGCTGCCGGGTCGTCTTGAGGTATCTTGCAACTTCTTTGACGGTCAGTAGTTCCATCATGCCCACGGGTCATCATCCTCTACTCTCTTCTTCGATCTTCCCTCATGATAAAGCAGATTATGTAGTTTCCTCACATCATATTTCACCAAGCCCCATTCTCCAATCTCGTTGCGACGCAGCTGGATGTCATATTCCATGCATTTATTCCTTAGTTCATCTTTACTCATTTCAAAGAGCTTGCACACATCTTTGATCGTATAAAACTCTCTCAGCTCATTGTAATCAACATACGGGACAGCCATGTCAATTTCTCCTTTTAGAATGAATTAGGTTTTCAGATGTATCCTGGTGCTATCTCACGCCATTTCGCATCACCTTATATTCATGTTTGTTAAATCACTCTAAAAACATGCTCACAAACACATGTAAATCAATCAACTAGGACTGCATTTCACCGATATTTGACAAAGGAACTCATTTGAGAAAAGATGATAAATCCGGAAGCCTTGAAAGAGAGTCGGTATTTGGCAGTGTAATGGGACTGACGCCGAGTTTTTCAAATTTGTTGAAAATCCGCCTGCATTGTCCGGAATTCAAGCTGTATGTTTCCTGCAACGCTTTGACTGCGGCTGACAGATCCCTGCAATCGCTGGTTTTCCTCAGCAGATATATCATTCGTTTCTGCATCTCTTCCCGTTTTATAGCCGCTACTTTCTCCACGGCCTCCTGATAATGCAGATGTTCTCCGTGAACCAGTAGTGTCCTTTTCAAATACCATTTCAAAATCTTCGGTGCTTTGTTTCCCAGCTGTTGAATGATGTGCCGGTTGTCCAGCTCTTTGATATCTCCGCCCAGCCATTTTTTCATCCCCTTACGCCGCAACTGGGCTTCGATCCGCAGGACCGATTTTCCAATCAGCATATGAGGAAAGTGGTTGGTCATCCGCAGCTGCGCCGTCTTGTTATAGGCAAAAAAGGCACAGGATCGGCAGCTCTGCTTGTAGCTGTTCTGGTTCGCCTCTTTGGCGTCCTTTGCTTTCATGGAACCCTTGTTGAAGAATTCCAGTTGATAGTGCGGAAGCAGCTGCCCCTTTTTGAGAATCCGCAAATAGGCATTCACCGGAGCGGGATCTCGAAAGATCATGTTCATGGTCACATCGACACGATAGAGCTTCATACCGTCCAGGGAGCAAGGGATGCCAACTTGCTCCAAAATCCCATTTGCCCTTCTTTCCAGCTCCCGATAAGTCTTCTGCCTCGGATTATACAGCGCACTTCGATCTGGATCTCCCAGCAGGAGCATCGGATGTACTGTGATCATCAGTCCCCAAACAGATTGCTTTTTCTGGAATACGTAAATTTTGATTCCCCGATCCGCAAAGGCTTCACTGCGATATTCATAGCTCTCTGTCCAGTAATCGTTCTCTTGATAAAACCCCTTATACGATTTCAAGCGCGTGATGACATGCTCCTTTTGATGATAAGAAAGCGGAAAGTAGAAGCTGAATGTATCAATCCCCAAAATGATTTGCGGCTTTTCCATTTCACTCACCTTGCTTTCTGGCAGTTCGTGCAATAACGGCAGTTTTTTCTGGGGGAATCCCCCAGAAAACCCAGCATCATTTTTACCAAGCAGCGATGCTTTTCGTCACAAAGCTCCTTCATCTGATTCAGCTGTTCCACGGCACGCTTTCTCGCTTCCTTGTCCGAGATTTGATACAGAAGTCCGTAGTTCCGCTGATAGTCCGCAGGATCATACAGCAGAATACTGCGGGAGTGCTGTCCGTCCCGTCCGCCCCGTCCTGCCTGCTGGTAATATTCCTCCAGAGATTTCGGCAGATCGAAGTGGATGACCAGATCGACATTCCGGATGTCAACTCCCATGCTCAAAGCAGTCGTCGCCACGATCACATGCTTTTTCCCTGCGAGAATGGCCTTTTCCGCTTTTTTCTCCCGACTGTGGTATACGGCAACATCACCTGGAAAGAGAGCCTTCAGATCTTCTGCAACTGCTTCCGCTCCTGCTTTTGTTGCGCAGAAGACGAGGGTCGTATTGGCATGGTATTTCTTCAACAACTTCTGCAGCTTCCGGCGCTTCTCTTTGCGAGATTCCACAGGTTTTATCAAAAACGTCAGATTACTGCGATATAGACTGTAGGCGAAGCATTTCGGCTCCGATCTCATGGAAAGAAGAGCCATGATGTGTTCACGATCTTGCGGAGCAGCGGTTGCCGTGACAGCAACAACCGGGTGTTTCGGCAGGGAATCAACGAATGCGCCAATATGAAGATAGTCTTCCCGGAAAGTGCTCCCCCATGAGATAACGCAGTGACATTCATCTACTACCACCATGCCAATAGAAATATCCTGAATCGCCATCTGAAATGGGAGCCTGCACAGCCTCTCTGGCGACACAAAGAGGATATGGATCTCCCCGCTCTGCACGCAGTCCAAGATATCAGACTGCTCTTTTTCTGTCTGCATGTGATCCAGATAGGCCGCCGCGATCTGATGTTTTCGAAGATATTTTACCTGGTCGTGCATGAGGGCAAGTAGTGGCTCTACCACAATAGTCAGCTTATCCGATTGGATGATTGCCGGGATCAGATAGAGAATACTTTTCCCGAAAGAGGTGGGGGCAATCACCATTGTATCATGACCATTCAGGATAGATGAGATGGCTTGTCCTTGCTTAGGTCTCAATTTCTTAATGTCCAACTGCTTCATTGCCTCTTTGACAGATTTTGAATACTTCACGATAGAAAACCTCCCTGCAGATTCTTTATATCTTTGTTGGGAGGCAATCACTTTATAATGGCCTTGTGGTGATCATTTCAACGAATTCACTCAATTTTACAAACAAAGTTAAAAATGCAGATAAAGGAGCAAAAGAAATGTGTTTAAGGGAGAAAACGGTTGGATTATGTGAAAGAAAGCGAAGAAAAAGGACTACAAATTAGGTCAAGAAATGCAGGATGATTCTTTAATCCCAGGTTATCGCGGAAATCCGGTTTGTAGAATACGCCAGCCATATATTATATTTGTGAAAGAGGCGCCAGGGAATTTCTCCGGTGCCTCTGTTATTTTGTAATAGGAGGTTATGCTCATGCAGCAAGACATCCCACATGTGCCATCAGTGGACAGATGTACTTCAGTCATCCTAGCAGGCAAATGATCACCTACATCAGAAATCGGAGGAATTTATGAGAAACAGAAAAATCAAGATCCCGCAATATCTGGTCAGGGGCAAGCACCGAGACTTCCATGTGCTGGTATTCCCAAGGCTGAAACATACCTGGGCCTATTACGATAGTGACAGTGAGCATTACGCAATTGATGCTGATATCGTAGGCTGTAAATGGCTCCGATTCGCAATGGCCTCCCTGATTGCTGCCCCTGACAAGATCGTATATTTCCCAATCCGCACGAAAACCAGTTTCCATGGGTACTATTTCCCCAACTACGATGCCGTTCTCACACGGCCAGAACTGCAGCTGCGGCGGAGCGAATGGGTCAGACTTCGCCGTCAATTAACCCCGGCTCATCAAATCAATCAATTTGTCCTGCGATACGAGCCGGACAAGCTCTGCGATTATGTAGAAAAATTTGATGTGGAACAGCAGCGTTCTTATCGCAGGAAGCATTCCTCCTGCCAGGAAATTTACACACTTCTTGGAGACACGGTATTCATGCCCCTGATGAAAGACTCCTGCTATCTGTTCCATCAAGACATTCTGGACACCGCTTGGCAGAACGATGAAAACTACGGTTCGTCGATCAACTGGGATTTCGGCTGGTTCCTGCCGGACGGCGCTATCCACAATATGGCAGCTCACGAAGCAAAAACTCAGCCATAAAGCAGTCCCGAAACTGATTTTCACCAAACCACACTACCGAGAAATCAAAAAAATGGTGGATTGCATGGAATACCGATTTCCGGTAAAATCCGTACAACTCCGGATCTCAAAGGAGGAACTTTCTTGATTACGATTCAAAATACGCTGAACAGCGCCATTGTCTATAGCGATTCCATTGATCCCGCCGCAGAAGGGCTGATCCGCGCTCTGTGCGGCAGCCCGCTCTCCAAGGGCAGCCAGATCCGTATTATGCCAGACGTTCATCCCGGCAAGGGCTGTGCCATCGGGACCACCATGACACTCACAGACAAGGTAGCGCCCGGTCTGGTTGGCACAGACATCGGCTGCGGCATGACCGTGTGGAAGGTCTCCGGGAAGCGGATGGAGCTGCAAAAGCTGGATAAGCTGATCCGGGATGCCATCCCTTCCGGGCGGGCAATCCGCACCAGACCCCACCGCTTTGCGGAGCGGGCAGAATTGGACCGCCTGCTCTGCCTCCGCCATATTCAAAAGGAAAAGGCCCTTTGCAGCATCGGCACCCTCGGAGGCGGAAACCATTTTATCGAACTGGATCGGAGTGAGGACGGCGCATATTGGCTGATCATCCACTCCGGCAGCCGGCGGCTGGGTGCTGAAGTCGCGGCTTATTATCAGAAGGAAGCCTTTGCGGCCAGCCCGGACGGGACACCGTTCGAGTTTGCCTATGCCACCGGGGCGCTGAAGGATGCCTATCTCCACGATATGAAGATCGCTCAGCAATTTGCAGAGCTGAACCGTCAGGCCATTGCTTCTGATCTGGTCAAAGGTATGAAGCTGAATGTGGAGGGCACATTCTCCACGGTTCACAATTACATTGATACGAGCCGTATGATCCTGCGCAAAGGCGCGGTCTCCGCGATGGCGGGAGAGCGCCTGATCATCCCCATGAACATGCGGGACGGCTGCCTGCTCTGCGTTGGGAAGGGAAATCCGGAATGGAATGAGTCAGCTCCCCACGGTGCAGGGCGGTTGCTGAACCGGGCGGAATCCAAGCAGTCCTTCACCCTCTCCCAGTTCAAAAAGGAGATGAAGGGCATCGTGCGCCCAGATAGGGCGTTGAGCAAAGTAGTGTAAGGCACTACCCCGTAAGAT
>OFLZ01001348.1_pt1 | contig 14271 bp, 12 predicted proteins | sample 1541321 | NCBI WGS metagenome assembly OFLZ01 (sample SAMN04209223, study PRJEB22552) | human gut metagenome | biome: gut; material: feces | host: Homo sapiens | place: USA: Oklahoma | reverse complement strand
GGGGGGGGGTATAATAAATTTGGCAGAAAAGCCACAAAATACAAAACGGGAGGTAAAAATCATGCGAAGAAAAAAATTGCTCCGGCAAGTCGCGGCGGCGGCCGTGGCCCTGAGCATGGCGGGATCCCTTTCCGCCCCGGCATTTGCGGCCACCTTTGATCTTTCCAACGGCGGCCTTGTGATCACGGCAGATGATAAAAACGGCATCACTGTGAAGCAGGATGGTGTGGATAGCATTATCAGCATCGGCGACAATGAGGAGATCGAGATCAAGGGTACCTATAGCTCCGCTAATGGAGCTACGCAGACCGCTGAGGAGAACCAGCAGGATGAAAACCAGCCTGTGACCCCGGCCAAGGAGAAGACCTCGGAGGAGACCCCGGGGGCAGAGAATGCCCCCGCTGCTGAGAAAAAGCAGGAGCAGAAGGATACCGAAGCTCCGGCTGATCCTGAGCAGAAGACCGAGACCGAAAATAAGGATAACAACAGCGACCCTGCTGACGAGGAAAAGAAGGAGCAGAATGCCCCTGCAAACGGGGAGCTGAATGCTTCCGCTGGCGAGGGGCAGGAGCCCAAAGCAGAGGACGAGGGACAGCCCAAGCCAGAGGCCAAGGCTTCTGCCGAAGCTACTGCCAGCGCCTCTGACGACGCCTCCAATGGCACCCGCAAGGCTCCGGCCCGCAGCAGCGGCGAGGGAGAGCGCACCGGCATCATCCAGATCTTTGCCAACACGCTGGTCAAGCTGAAGCTGAAGGATGTCACCATCGACCAGCCGAGGGCTGCTGGTACGAATGCTCGTGGCATGGCAGCCATTGATATTCAGGGCAGCGGCGATGTGGAGATCACGGTGGAGGGCCAAAACACCCTGAAAGGACATGCAAACGGTGCCGGCATCCAGAAAAGCGATGACGTCAGCACCGGCAAGCTCACCATTACGGCAAAAGACAAAAACCAGACCCTTAACGTGATCGCAGATCGCTATGGTGCTGCCATTGGCGGAAATGGAGATGGCTGGTATGGGAATAACATGAATGGCCAAGGCCATGGCACCAAAAACATTGAGATCAATGGCGGCACGGTGAATACCCAGGGCCGGATCGGCAGCGGATATGGTGGCGGTTCGGCTGAAAATATCGTGATCACAGGTAATGCGGTGGTCAACGCCAATGGCGGCATTGGCGGAGGCAACGGTGATGGCGATAAAAAGGGGAAAACCAGCATTACCATCTCCGGCAATGCTCAGGTGAACGCTACGGATAAGGTAGACCCCGAAATTAGCTATTTGGGAAGCGGTACTGACCTTGCAGTGATCGGCGGCGGTTATGGCGACACAGCCGAGATCACCATCTCCGACAGTGCAGTAGTGAAGGCGAAAGCTGAGAATAGAGAAAGCGATAATGGTAGAGGCTTTGGTACCGGTGCAGTGATCGGCGGCGGCGTAGGCAGCAGCAGCAAAAAGAGCAGCGCCAAGGTCACCATTGAGGGCAATGCTCAGGTAACGGCAGAAAATAGAGCATACGGCGGCAGCGCCGGCATCGGCGGCGGCGCAAATGGCACCGGCGAAGTGATCATTGGCGGCAAAGCACAGGTCAAGGCCACCGGCAGTGCCGAGCATCACGGAAGCTATAATAGTTATGGTGCAGGCGCTGCCATTGGCGATGGCGGAACGACTGCTGGGAGCAGTGGTACTGCCCAGAACGGCGAGAATAAATTTATTACTGCCGACGACATCCAGGACGGTGCAAAAGTAGAAATGACCAATATAGGTCATAATGGCTCGAACACGGTGACCCAAACACGTCAGAACGGCGAATGGGTGACCAAATGCAGCAATCATGAGTTCGTCGAGACCACCGTTGCCCCCACCTGCACGGAAAGCGGCTACACGGTAAGCAAGTGCACCCGCTGCGGCGAGGAGACCGGTGAGCGCACCAACCTCGTTGCCCCTCTGGGCCACGAGTACAAGAACGGCGTCTGCATCCGCTGCGGCGCACCGGAGCCTCAGGAGAACGGCGGCTCGTCCTCTGCGGCCCCCAACTACACCGTGACCGGTGCAGAGACCTACGAGACCTCTGTGGTGGATGGCCGGTACATCATTGCGGTACCCTCTGAGGATGCCGCCCTCAACGCTGTGCTGGGCGACCTGCGGGCCATCAAGGCACAGGGTGCCGATGTGGTGGTGTTCCGCACCCGGAGCCGGGAGTCCAGCCTTGTCATCGACGAGATGCTGGCCATGGGTACCGACGTTACCCCCTTTGTGCTTGCCCACAACGGCGGCGAGGCCCGGCTCACCATCAACGGCGCAGCTCATAACGAGCTGATCCACTGACTTACCCCGGCGGGGCGTACCGCATCGCCCTGCTTCCTCCATATTGCAAAGCCCCCCGGCACGTCCGCATGGTGCCGGGGGGCTTTTTTGCGCAGCAAAAAGAAAACCGGGTGGTAAAAATGACCGGAAATACAAAAAACCACCTGAACCGCAAGGATTCAAGTGGTTTTCTCTCGATGGAGCTGCTATCCAGATTCGAACTGGAGACCTCATCCTTACCAAGGATGCGCTCTACCAACTGAGCTATAGCAGCAAATGGCGACCCGGATCGGGCTCGAACCGACGACCCCCAGCGTGACAGGCTGGTGCTCTAACCAACTGAGCTACCGGGCCATGATCGCTCAAGTGCATCGTTTCTGGCGGTTGACCGCCGGAACGTGTGTTATTATACCTGAGAAACGCGCGGTTGTCAAGCATGAATTTCGGAAAATGTCAAAAAAGTTTTGGAAAGTCCGACATTCCGGGAAAAATACAAAAACAAAACGCACAGAGTACTCTCTGTGCGCCTGTGGCAGGGGTAGTAAGTCTCGAACTCACGGCACGCGGTTTTGGAGACCGCTGCTCTACCAACTGAGCTATACCCCTACAGATATTCCGCATTCGCTGAATGCTTGATTATTATATAAGATTCTGTGCGGAATGTCAAGCATGAATTTCGCTTTTTTTGCAAAAAGCGGGAGACAGGGAAAGCTTTTTCGCAAAACGACGCCGAAAACAGGTGGAACTTCGGCTTTCCACCTTGAAGGAAAGCGGGAAATAGTGTATTATAAGGGGTATCAAACGTGTAATTCCGGGCTTGCTATGCCCTGACAGGGGGAACGCCACTATGGCAGATAAAAACTTTTTGACCGAGATCATTGACGCCGACCTCGCCGAAGGACAGATCCGCGAGATCCACACCCGCTTCCCGCCGGAGCCCAACGGCTACCTGCACATCGGCAGCGCCAAGGCCATCTATATCAACTGGTCCATCGCAAACCAGTACGGCGGCAAGTTCAACCTCCGCCTCGACGACACCAACCCCGCCCGTGAAGGGGAGGAGTATGTTAACAGCATCATCGAGGACCTGCACTGGCTGGGTGCCGACCCCAACGGCGGCATCTTCTACGGCAGCGACTACTTCGACAAGTGCTATGAGTATGCTGAAAAGCTCATCCTCGAGGGCAAGGCATACGTCGATGACCTGACCCGCGACGAGATGCGCGAGTACCGCGGCAGCGACGCAGGCAAGCCCTCCCGTCCTTCTCCGTGGCGCGACCGCACCCCGGAAGAGAACCTCGACCTCTTCCGCCGGATGCGTGCAGGCGAGTTCAAGGAGGGCGAAAAGACCCTCCGCGCCAAGATCGACCTCGCCAGCCCCAACATGAATCTGCGTGACCCGGCCATCTACCGCATCAAGTACGCCGAGCATCACCGTCAGGGCAATAAGTGGTGCATCTACCCGATGTACGACTTTGCCCACCCCATCCAGGACGCCATCGAGGGCATCACCCACAGCATGTGCAGCCTCGAGTTCGAGAACCACCGCCCGCTGTACAACTGGGTCATCGAGAACATCTTTGGCACCGAGTTCCCCAAGCAGCGCGAGTTCGCCCGCCTGAACATGACCAACACCGTCATGAGCAAGCGCTATCTGCGTGAGCTGGTGGAGATGGGCATTGTGGACGGCTGGGATGACCCCCGGATGCCCACCCTCTGCGGCCTGCGCCGCCGCGGCTACACCGCTTCTTCGATCTTCACCTTCGTGCGGGAGGCCGGCATCTCCAAGTCCGACAACCTCATTGATATGCGCCAGCTGGAAGCCTGCATCCGCAGCGAGCTGGACCTGACCGCACAGCGCCGCATCGCCGTGCTGGACCCCGTCAAGCTGGTGGTGGACAACTACCCCGCCGACAAGACCGAGTATTTCGACATCGCCAACAACCCCAACCGTGAAGCCAACGACACCACCACCCGCAAGGTCGCCTTCACCAGGGAGCTGTGGATCGAGAACGAGGACTTCGCCGAGGTGCCGCCTCCGAAGTTCAAGCGCCTGACCGTCGGCGGCGAAGTCCGTCTGATGGGCGGCTATCTCGTCAAGTGCGAGAGCGTCGAGAAGAACCCCGACGGCAGCATCGCTGCCATCCACTGCACCGCCGACCTCGAGACCGGCAACGGCAACCCTGCCGATGGCCGCAAGGTCAAGGGTACCATCCACTGGGTGAGCGCCGCCCACGCTGTGGATGCCGAGGTGCGCCTGTACGACAAGCTCTTCACCGAGGCGAACATGAATGCCATCCCCGAGGGCAGCGACTACAAGGATTATCTGAACCCCGACAGCGTTGTCGTCCGCAAGGGCTGCAAGCTGGAAGAGGCTCTGGCCGACGCAAAGCCCGGCGATAAGTTCCAGTTCGTGCGCACCGGTTTCTTCACGCCCGACTCGAAGAACCCCGGCGTGTACAATCGTGTCGTGACCCTGCGCGACAGCTTCAAGCCCGCAAAGTAACGAGCGGACCCCAAACATCGCAAAAGGAGCACTTCACAGACCATGAAAAAACACATGACCCGCAACATGATCCTCATGCTGGTGCTGGACGTCATCCTCGGCATCGTGCTGGCCCTCTATATCGCCAACACCGGCACGGTTCCGGCTGCCGATAATGCTGACACCTACACCGACGGCACCTACACCGCCAGCGCGCAGGGCTGTCTGAGCGAGGTGGGCGTCACCGTGACCATCACCGGCGGCAAGGTGACCAATGTTGTGATCGACGCTTCCGGCGAGACGCCGGAGCTGGGCGGCAAGGCGGCAGAGACGCTGTCGGCCTCCCTGCTGGCGGCTGGCTCGACCGTCGGGGTGGATGCTGTCTCCGGCAGCACCATGACTAGCGACGCGGTATTTGCGGCAATGAACGATTGCCTTGCACAGGCCGCACAGTGATGAAGTTTTGAACGGAGCTGCTGCACGGCGTGTCTGTGCGGCAGCTTTTTTGCAGCCCTCTCAGTCATCGCTTACGCGATGCCAGCTCCCCCAAGGGGGCGAGCCTTTGGCAGGCCGGGAAACTCTATGCTGGCTGCTGAAAGTGCAATGCAGCGTAAAAGAGCGGGCCTTGCTTTCGAGGATAGGAGTCGTTATGATACTGGATATTCTGCCGCTGGCGGGCGGCACGGCCCGCCTTGTGCGGGTGTACGGCGGCGAGCCCTGCGTGAAGCTGCCCGGGGCGGTTCCTGCGCCGGAAGGGGAGGGCCAGTGGCCCATCACCGAACTGGGCGATTACTGTTTTTCCGAAAAGCCCCGGGGTCTGCCCGGGCCGGAAAAGATCTGCCGCTATGAGCGGGCCGAGGACGGCAAGCTCTGTCTGACCCGTGCTTTTGGCCGGGATGTGAGCGGAAAAGAGCGGTACAGCTTTGACTTCGACGCCCCCGCCGCCCCGGCGCAGGACGACGAGCTCCACCCCATCTGCGGGAACTTCCTGGAAGAAGTCACCCTGCCGGAGAGTCTGCGGGTCATCGGCAGCTGCACATTCTACAACTGCCGCAGGCTGCGCCGCCTGACTGCCGGGACAGGAGAGCTGACCATGGGCAGCGATGTCTTCCTCAACTGCTTTGCGCTGGAAGACCTCGTCATCCGCGCCACGCCCGAGCAGGCCACCGGCCTGTTTGCCCTCGTGGGCAGCATCACCGAGGCCGTGCGGGCGCTGTTCTGGCCGGTGGGGGAGGCCGCACCCCGGGCGGGGCTGTGGTATCCCGCCTACTGGGAGGACATCGAGGAGACGCCCGCCCACATCCTGCTCCACACCTTTTCGGGGCAGGGCTACCACTACCGGCAGTGCTTCCTCGAAAATAAGCTTCTCCCGGCGGAGTACGACGCCATCTTCCCGCAGGGCCACGACGCCGACGACGCTTCCGTGATGGCGATGCTCTGCTTCGACCGCCTGCGCTGGCCGTGGCAGCTGAGCGATGCCGCCCGGGATGCCTACCGGGACTTCCTCAAGACCAACACCGGGCGGGTGCTGACCCGTCTGCTCAAGGCGCAGGACACCGAGGGCGTCAAAGCCCTGCTGGCGCTGGATGTGATGGACGCCGACGCCTTTGCCGAGGGCGCAGCCCTCGCGGCCAAGGCCGACAATGCCGAAGCTGCCGCCCTGCTGGCCGACGCAGAGCACAAAAAGCGTGCCGCTGCGCCCCAAAAGAAGAGGTATGATTTTGATTTCTGAGAAGGAAACGTTTTTTGACCCCCGCAAGCCCTTCCAGTCGGCCCGGCCCGAGACTCACGAAGAGTGGCAGGCTCGGATGGGCGGCGAGGTGCTGGCCGTGGTGCGCAGCGGGCTGTATCTGGACTTCCGCTTTTTAGACCAGGCCCTCTCGGCCCTGACGCCCACCGCCGACGAGCGGTGCGGTGTGCTGGCGACGGATGGAACCATCCTCTGCTACCAGCCCAGCGCCCTGCTGAGGCTCTACCAGAAGAACCCCAAATATCTCAACCGGCTCTACCTCCACACGGTGTTCCACTGCATCTTCCGCCATCTCTGGCTGCGCGGCAAGCGGGACAAACGCCTGTGGGACCTTGCGTGTGACATTGCGGTGGAGAACGTCATCGACGGTCTTGGCCGCAAGAGCGTCCGGCGCCCCCTGACGTGGGTGCGCCAACACGCCTATGAGGAGATCATCGCGCAGGAAAAAGTGGCTGCTGCAGCTCCCATCTACCGCTGGCTGGTGCGGCAGACGCCCGGCGTTCTCCGCCAGCTGGAAAAAGAATTCTACACCGACGACCACCGCCTCTGGCCCAAAGATGCCCCCGAACAGCCCCAGCAGATGCCCACCCCTCTGCCCCGGAAGACCTGGCAAAAAATCGGCGAGCGGATGCAGACAGAGCTGGAGCTCCGGGACAAAGAGGCCGGTGAGGGCGCGGACGCCATGCGGGAGCAGATCAAAGCCGCAAACCGCAGCCGCCGCAGCTACGGCGACTTTCTGCGCCGGTTCTGCGTCACCCGGGAGGAAGTCCACCTCGACCCGGACGAGTTCGATCTGAACTTTTACACCTACGGCCTGTCGGTCTACGGCAACCTGCCCCTCATCGAGCCGCTGGAGACCCGGGAGAGCAAGAAGATAGAAGAGCTGGCCCTCGTCATCGACACCAGCTACTCCACCTCGGGTGAGCTGGTGCGGGCCTTTCTGGCTGAGACGTACACTCTGCTGAAGGGCAGGGAGAATTTCTTCCATCGGATGAATCTCCACCTCATCCAGGCCGACAATGCGGTGCGGCAGGATATTCCCGTCAAAAACGAAGACGACCTCATCCGTGCCATGAACCATTTCGAGCTGCGGGGCGGCGGCGGCACCGATTTCCGGCCCGCTTTCGAGTACGTCAGCCAGCTCTGCGCCGAGAAGAAGTTCTCGAACCTCCGGGGCCTGCTCTATTTTACCGACGGTATGGGGACTTACCCGGCCCGCCGCCCGGCTTACGACACGGCATTTCTGTTTCTGGGCGACCGTTTCGACGACGCCAATGTGCCGCCCTGGGCGATGAAAGTAGTGCTGGACGAAGAAGAATTTACTGGTGAGGCCGCCCGCAGCGCCTCGGCCCTGTCCGAAGCGCTGGCGGAGGAAGACGACCTCTACCGTGACCTCAACAATTCGTGATAACGAGGGAAAGAATATGAACATCAAACGAGCCAAAGAAGAGATCGAACATACCGTCAAAGCGTACCTCGCCAAAGATGCTCTGGGCGAATACGCCATCCCGGCCATCCGCCAGCGCCCCATCCTGCTGATGGGGCCTCCGGGCATCGGCAAGACCCAGATCATGGAGCAGGCGGCGCGGGAGTGCGGCGTGGCGCTGGTGGCCTATACCATCACCCATCACACCCGTCAGAGCGCCGTGGGCCTGCCCTTCATCCGTCAGCGCAACTACGGCGGCCGGGACGTCTCTGTGACGGAGTACACCATGAGCGAGATCATCGCCAGCGTCTACGCCAAGATGGAGGCCACCGGCCTGAAAGAGGGCATCCTCTTCATCGACGAGATCAACTGTGTCTCCGAGACGCTGGCCCCCACCATGCTGCAGTTTTTGCAGTGCAAGACCTTCGGCAATCAGGCCGTGCCTGCGGGCTGGGTCATCGTGGCGGCGGGCAACCCGCCGGAATACAATAAATCCGTCCGCGATTTCGATATTGTCACCCTCGACCGCGTCCGCCGGATGGACATTGAGCCGGATCTGCCGGTCTGGAAGGACTACGCCCGTGCAGCCCACATCCACAGCGCGATCCTGAGCTATCTCGAACTGCACCCCCAGAACTTCTACCAGATAAACGCCGACGTGGACGGCACCCAGTTCGTCACCGCCCGCGGCTGGGAAGACCTCTCCAACCTGCTCAATACCTATGAGTCGCTGGGCCTGCAGGCCGATGAAGAGCTCATCCGCCAGTATATCCAGCACCAGAAGATCGCCGAGGACTTCTCGGCCTACCTCGACCTCTACTATAAGTACCGTGACGACTACGGCGTGGAGGACATTCTGGCCGGTCAGGCCAAGCCTGCCGCTTTTGCGCGGCTGCTGCAGGCCCCCTTCGACGAGAAGCTGAGCCTCGTGAGCCTGATCCTGTCCGGCCTCGAGACGCGCTTCTCTGCCTCCCGGCGGGCAGACGCTGCGGCCGACAGCTGCTATGCCTTCCTGCGGGAGACGAAGAAAGCCTTTGCCGAGATGCCCGCAGAGCTGGCACAGGAGCCGAACTGCTGGGCGCAGCTCTTTGACCAGATGACTGCCGACTACGAGGCCGAGACCCAGAAAAAGCGCACCGCCGGTCTGCTGGATAAGCCCACGCTGGAAGCCCGCTTGCAGACCGCCAAGACCCTGCGCGGCTGGGAAAAAGAACTTCTGCGCGCCGCCGCGCCGGACGCGAACGCCGCTTTCAAGGTGCTGCGCACCCAGTTCGGCACCCTGTCGGATGCCCGGGACACCGCCCAGCAGACGGCCAGCGCCGCGCTGGAAGCGGCCTTCGACTTCATGGAGCAGGCATTCGCCGAGAGTCAGGAGATGGTGGTCTTCGTCACCGAACTGACCCTCTCGCCCGCCGCCCATGCCTTCATCGCCGAAAACGGCTGTGAGCGGTATTTCCAGTACAACAAAGACCTCCTGCTCGACCACCGCAAGGCGGCCCTGAATCAGGAGCTGGAAGCCGAACAGCGTCGGCACGGGATGCTGTAAAAGATATAAACGCAAACGAGGGGCCGCACAGCTGTGCGGCCCCTCGTTTTGTATGCAAAAAAAAGAAAAAGCATCTTGATAAGATCAAGATGCTTGGTGGTTGCGGGGGCCGGATTTGAACCAACGACCTTCGGGTTATGAGCCCGACGAGCTACCAGACTGCTCCACCCCGCGATATTTACTTTTCGCTGTCGGCCTCTCGCTGACTGCTCAAGTATAATACCACAAGGCGGGGGACTTGTCAAGCGTTTTTTCAAAAAGAATATGACTTTTTTGAAAAGGCCGCTGCCGGAAACAAAAAGCGCCCCATTCCGGGGCGCTTCGACAGAGCGAATATCACTTGCGGGTGCGGCGGCGCACGAAGCGGACGACGAGGGCGGCTGCGGCCAGAATGACCAGCACGGGCCAGACGCCCACGACCCAGACCGTCAGCTGCTGGATGCCGGAGACAAAGCCCGTCCAGCCATTGCGGAGGGCGCTGGACAACTGGGAGAGGTAGGATTCCTCGGTGGGGGTGTATTCCTTCACCTCGTCCAGCGAGAGGTAGACCGTGGAGCAGGACACCTGCTGGCTGTACCAGTCCAGCTGCGACTGCCAGCTCTCGATCTGGTACTGGACGTCGCTGAGGGAAGATTCGATCTCCAGCAGGTCGGCGAGGTTTTCGGCGCTGGCCTGAAGCTCCTGCAAACGTGTGCGCTGGGCCGTCAGGTTGGAGAGCCGGGCCTCGATGTCCATATACTGGGTGGTGACGTCCTGCACCTGCTCGCTCTTGTCCACGAGGTTGCCCGCCTGCGCGGCGGCTTCGAGGAAGCTCGCGTAGTTGTCCTGCGGGACGCGGATGGTGAGGGAGAGGGTGCGGCTCGAGCCGGTGTAAGAGGATTCATTGCTGGATTCCAGATAGCCCCCGGCGGCGCTCACGGCGTCGGTGAGGGCGGTGCGGGCGGCGTCAAAGTCCTTGCTCTCGATGGTGAGGTTGGCTGTGTAGATGAGCTTTGTGCTCGTCTGCGCGGCCTCGGCGCTGAGGGCGCCGGTGCCGCCTGCATCGCGGTCGCTCATGGCATCGGCGCTTCCACCGGCCGGGACGGCCATCTTGGGTGCGGCAAGGGCGCTGTTCACGTCATCCATCGAGTAGGCGGCGTAGGAGGCCGTCTCAGCGGCAGAGCTGAGGGCCGCGCCGCCCGCAGGCAGCAGGCTGATGGGGGAGTGGACTGCCGCATACAGACCAACGCCGCAGAGCAGGCCGCAGGCGGCGATGCTCAGAGTCTTGCGGGGAAAGTGGATGGCTTTTTTGGGCTTCCTGGCGGGTTTCGGAGCCTCTTCCGTCGGCCGCATGGCGAGGAGCTTTGCTTTCAGGTCGTCCGAAGCGTGAAGGTCGTCTACCTCCATCTTGTACTCATACCACCTCATCTTCGATCTCCTCCTTCAGCATCGTATGTAACTGTGCGCGGGCGCGGCGAAGCCAGCTGAGCACCGTGTTGGTGGGTGCGCCCAGCATCCGGCCCACCTCGGCGGCGGTGTACCCCTCGTAGTAGTGGAGGTAGACCGCATTGCGGTAGTTCTCGGGCAGGGCGCGCACGGCGTCCAGCACACTGCCGTCTTCCATCTGGTCCGGAGCGGGAAGATTCTCGTCCAGCTCGGTGTCCTTCTGGCGGGCGGCGCGGGTCAGGTCGTGGCAGCGGTTGATGGTCACACGCAGCAGCCAGGCTTTCAGGTGTTCCTCGCTCTCGAAGCGGCCATTGTAGCACAGCAGCTTTTCGAAAACATCCTGCACCACATCTTCCGCATCGGCGGTGCAGCTGCAGTTGTGCATGGCAGCTCGGAACACCGTGTCACTGTATCGCTGCACGGCCAGCGCAAAAATCTCGTTTTTGGTCAGCTGTCCCATAGTTCTATGCTCCTTTGATGTCCTGTGTACAGCAGGACCCGGTGGAAAAATCATCTTTGATCGGGGACATTCACCCTGTATACGGATGAGCGGCCCCGATTATTGCAGTTTATGGTGCAGAGCGGAAAAATCTTCCGCCCGGCATCGCACAAGGTACCCAAAGTATAACATGAATACGCCCAAAACAAAAGGGCCATTTGCCGCCATGTTTTGGCAAATGACCCTGAGAGCTTCTGTTCGGTTATCGGTAGAGCCGCTGGAAGAGGGCTATCCGCTCGGAGAGATAGGTCTCGGCCCGGGGGTGGTGGAGCCAGCGTTTGCCCGCCTTGTCGCAGGCGAGACGGTGGCCCAGCGCGGCGGGGCAGGCGTCGATCTCTTCCACGTCCCGCATGGTGAGGGTGAGGCTCAGCGCCGCCGGAGCGTCCGGCAAGGGCGGGAGCGGGTCTTCCCAGACGAAGGGCGGCAGCAGCTGGACAGCGTACACCGTCCGGGTGCATTCTTCGGTGAGCAGCAGCGCGGCGGGCGCACCATCCGGCATGACGTGCAGGGAGGAATAGAGCAGCTGCAGCTGCGCCGGGGCCAGCAGACGGGACGCGCCCTCTTCCTCATCGGGCAGAAGGGTAAGAAAATCTGCCGCCTCGTCGGCGTAGATGCGCCGGGCCGGAGCGCGGAACTGCGCATACAGCGCGGGCAGGGCGAACACGCCCTCCCGGTCTAAGGCTTGCTGCAGCAGGCAGTAAAACTCCGTCAGCGGGTGGGCCGGGTCGGGCTGCGGCATCCCGAAATCGGGGCGCGAAACGTGTCCTCCGCCCATCAGCCGTTATAGCCCAGCGTGGCCGCCATGACAGCCTTGATGGTGTGCATCCGGTTCTCGGCCTCGTCGAAGACGATGCTCTGGGGGCCTTCGAAGACTTCGTCGGTGACCTCCATCGCGTCGCGGCCAAAGCGCTCGCCCATCTCCCTGCCCACGGTGGTCTTGTGGTCGTGGTAGGCGGGCAGGCAGTGCATGAACACGGCCCTGGGGCCGGCAATATTCATCAGGTTCTGGTTGATCTGATATGCGGCCAGGTCGTTGATGCGCTCGGCCCAGACCTCGACCGGCTCGCCCATGGACACCCAGACGTCGGTGTAGAGGACGTCTGCGCCCTTTGCGGCCTTGGCAGGGTCTTCCTCGAAGGAGATGGCCGCACCCGTCTCGGCGGCGATGGCCTTGCACTGCTCCACCAGTGCAGCGTCCGGCTGGTACTTCCTGGGGGCGCAGGCGGTGAAGTTGAGGCCCATCTTGGCGCAGCCCACCATCAGGCTGTTGCCCATGTTGTAGCGGGCGTCGCCGAAGTAAACGAAGTTGATGCCCTTGAGGCGGCCGAAGTGCTCCCGGATGGTGAGGAAGTCGGCGAGGATCTGGGTGGGGTGGAACTCGTTGGTCAGGCCGTTCCACACCGGCACACCGGCGTAGCGGGCCAGCTCTTCCACGATGCTCTGGCCGTAGCCGCGGTACTCGATGCCGTCGAACATCCGGCCCAGCACCCGGGCGGTGTCGGCGATGGACTCCTTTTTGCCGATCTGGCTGCCCGACGGGTCGAGGTAGGTGACTTCCATGCCCAGGTCGTGGGCGGCGACCTCAAAGCTGCAGCGGGTGCGGGTGGAGGTCTTCTCGAAGATGAGGGCGATATTCTTGCCGCGCAGGGCATCGTGGCGGATGCCGGCCTTCTTCTTTGCCTTCAGGTCGGCGGCGAGGTCCAGCAGACCTTCGATCTCTTCGGGAGTGTAATCGAGAAGCTTCAAAAAGCTGCGGTTCGTAAGATTCATTGTATATATTCCTCTCTATGCACTGAAATTTGAATATTTATACTTTCACAGACCCTATTATAATACAGAGCAAAGGTGGGGTCAAGAGGAAGCACTTGGCGCACCTGTCAAAAATTGCAATGCTTTGTCGAATATGCTATACTAAAGACGCTGCCCTTCTCCATTCTGGCAACAGAAGGGAGGTGAGCCTGATGGTCCAAATCGTAACCGATATTATCGTAGCTGTCGTAGCGCAGGTGATTGCCGATCGCCTGTGCAAGTGGCTTGACAACTACCGCAAGGGCCAGTAAGCACAAAGAAGCCCCCGGTATGCCGAGTACCGGGGGCTTCGCTTTTATGAGCCGATGGCAATAATCCTAACCGATATTTTGCCTATCTCTAGTATACGCGATCCACTGCAAAAGTCAAGATGCTATGAAAAAATTTAACATCTTACAACTCCAGCTCCGCCTTCCGCCCGCTGGGCTGATAGGGGGTGAGCCGGACGCCGGCCTTTTGGAACATGAACCGGGCGGCCACGCTGGAATCGGTGTCGTGGTACTTGTCGCTGTAGTAGACGACCTCGGCGATGCCGGACTGGATGATGGCCTTGGTACACTCGTTGCAGGGAAAGAGGGTGACATACACCCGCGCGCCCTTGAGGTTGTTGTGGGCGCTGTTGAGGATGGCGTTCAGCTCGGCGTGGCAGACATACATATATTTCGTGTTCAGCGGCTCACCCTCCCGCTCCCACGGCATGGCGTCGTCGTCGCAGCCGATGGGCATGCCGTTGTAGCCCAGAGAGAGGATCTTGTTTTCCGGGCTGACGATGCAGGCGCCCACCTGACTGCTGGGGTCTTTGGAGCGCATGGCCGTGAGCAGGGCAATGCCCATGAAGTATTCGTCCCAGTTGATATAATCCGTGCGTTTCATCGTGTGGCGCTCCTTGTTCTGCATAAAAATTGGGTTCGGTGGCCCTATTATAGCGTGCTACGGCAGCTTTTACAATAAAATATTTGTCATCAAGGCAATATGCACAAAACAAAGCCGGGAAGTTTGGCAGGGTAAAAGCCGGAAATTTCA
>OFLZ01001340.1_pt1 | contig 14394 bp, 3 predicted proteins | sample 1541321 | NCBI WGS metagenome assembly OFLZ01 (sample SAMN04209223, study PRJEB22552) | human gut metagenome | biome: gut; material: feces | host: Homo sapiens | place: USA: Oklahoma | reverse complement strand
AGTCTGAGCCTCGCTTACGCAAGGCTCGTGCACTCCGCTAAAGCTCCGCTGGACTGCCGCCCCTAACCCTATCCCTTAGGTTTTCTCCCTCGCGCTCCCTCTTTCCTTACCCACACCCGTACCCCGCTGGGGTGTTGGATAAACTCGAATAACCACCTGAACATTGTATGACCTGTTAATGCAAGGACGCTTAACGCTACACGTCCGCAGATTAGTACATATATCTCAGGTTAGTGGCGTTTTTTGAAAGGTAAATGTCAGTGCAGTTGTACCGATACACTCACGAAAATATTAATTCCTTGTCGTTGCGGAAAATGTTTTAGGCAGTGCCTGGCAATATATTTCACTTGACCGGTGTTTGTAGGGCGCCGGTTTTTTGTATTATATGCCGCATTTGCGACCGTTCGTGCCGTTATAACAACCGTTCGTGCCAAAAAGTTGAAATCACAAAGCAAATGAGTTATGATATAATTATAAAATTATAAGGGGGAGAAGTATGCTCATCTGCGGTTACGATACCGCAAACGAGGCGGAGATACTGAAAGCAAAAATAACACAGATCGCAACGGCGGCATATCGACGAATTGCCTACAGGGTATGTCAGAGGTATGAGAGCTTTGTGAATGAGTGTAAGACGGCTGACCTTATAATCGTGCTTGCCGACGGAGCGGACGGTATGGAGGGTGTTATTGCGGCAAAGAATGCCGACAGGGATACGCCTGTAATATGGCTGTCGGACGATGAGGGATTCGGGGCGCAGTCATACAGGCTTGGCTGTACCTATTTCCACAAGAAGCCGATACCGCTTGAAAAGCTGAAGGAGGCACTGCATAAGTGCAGGTGCATGGCGTAAGCACGGGTAAATCTACAGGAGGAAAAACATGAAGAAAAAATTTGTACGGCTCATAAGTGCGGTGCTGTCTGCGGCAATGACGCTGACGGCTGTACCGTTATCGGCATTTGCTGAGGGCGAGGCACATACGCATGACGGCGAGAGCAATGTCATCACGACACCGCTTGATTTCAGAGAAAAGAAGGCGGACGAAAACGGTGACGGCTGGAGCTGGGTATATGACACAAAGACGCTGACGCTTGACGGAGTGAACATTCAGGCGACAACAGAAGAGAATATGATGAGCGTCGTAACAGTCCCCGACGGTACGGAGATAGTGCTGAACGGTAACAATACTATCGTACAGACCGATACCGGCAAAAGCGATACATACGTTCTCAGTGCCGTAAATAATAAAGAGGTCAATTGTGACGGCACAATGACGATCAGCGGCGACGGTGTGCTGAATGCAGAGAACCGCTCTACAGACAGTATGGCACGCTCTCTCGGCGGATCAATAATCCTGAACGGCGGTACAGTAAACGCAACAGGTACTGTAAAGACAAATTCGCTTGAAATACATAATGACGGTGTGCTGAACGCAAATGCGACAACTGCATCTTTTGAGGGTGTGGCTGTCAATGTCAGCGGCGGCATTACTGTTGACGGCAACGGCAGTCTTACTGCAGTAGGTTGTGCTAATGAATCTACGTTAAACAGTGCAATATTGCTTACCAGTAATTTCGGTGACAAAATTTCCGTCAGCGAAAACGGCAGTATTACTGTGCCTGAAAGTAACAAAGCAAGAGTCGGAATATACTACAGCGGAAACAACGGCGACGGAATGGATGCCGAAATAAGCGGCGGTAAGGTCACTGCTTACGGTACTAAGTATGGCATTTACAAAGTAAACCTTATAATGAACGGTACAGGCTCGGTTTACACTACGGGCGGTTCATACGCTATCGGTCAAACTGTACCGACAATAGACGAGAATGAATTTGTAATAAAGGGCTCGACCGAGTTCAAGGCTTCGGAAAGTGCTGTGACAGGCGAGGTCAAGTATAACAGCGGCTATTATGAGATTGGCGGAGCGGACGCTAAGACGGTAGTTATAAAGCCTGATACTTCTCCCCGTATAATACTCGGAAAGCAGACAGGAATATTCAAGACGGAAGAGTATGAAATAATTGAAGGCATGACTGATATCAAGCTCAAGGGTACGGTTTACTTTGATATTACTCTGAAGAATATGAGCGATGAAGAGTTTGCAGACGCAAGAGGCTATTTCGGCGGCGATGAACTCGATTTATTAGCAAGCATAATCAAGACCGATTACGGCTGGGTGTGCATGGTCTGCGATACCGAGTTTTCGCTTACATACGACACTGATAATACTCTTACAATAAAGTGCGGAGATATTGTATCCAATACCGTTCAGGTAAAGTCGAATGCAAACCGTTTCAACAAGGTTACACAGGGTGACAATACAAACAGAACGGTTTTCTATACAAACACTTCGCAGGAAGAGAAGGACAATTACAAGCTTGTAAGCACCTATACGGTTGACAGTGAAAGCATAAGCTATAACTGGTACAGTACGAACAGTGCATACAGTGCAGATGAGCTCGGTGCGGCAGTATCCGGAAGCAACGGCGAATTCAAGCTTGCGGATAATATTCCTGCCGGAAATTATGTTCTGTATTGCGATATAACCTATTCAGACGGTGACAGCACAGAAACTGTTACAGAAAAATTTACATTTACATATAAAGAATGTGCACATGAAAACGGTTATTCCGACGGTAAATGCACAAACTGCGGAGCGTTATGTGATCACAGCAATATTGACATTAACACGGGTAAGTGTAACGAGTGTGCGCATCAGTTTGTTGCTACAATCAGCACAGACGGCAATGCGCCGACAGGCTATGACACGCTCGCAGACTGCCTTAACAGTGTTACTGCCGATACCGAAAACTATGTAAAGATCTATCAGGATATCGGCGATGCATCGGCAACTGCAACTTTAGATACTATAGATGTAAAACACAATGTTATGATCGACCTTAACGGTCACAAGCTGAACAATATCAAGCTTGAGGTCAACAAAGACGTCAAGCTTGCATTAACCGGCACAGAGGGCAGTTATGTTGACCAGGTGTATGTTTGCAAAGGCGGATCATTCATAATTGACAGCGAAGCAAATGTAGAATTTGATACAATTTTTGCTGAGGCAGGTACAAGGTTCACTGTAAGTGACGGTGCAAATGTAACTGTGAGATATCTGGCTGTAAAGGAATCTTTAAGCAATGAAGGAAATGCAACATCTGTAAAGCTTGCTACGGGAATGAAGATTACTGAGATGTTGGCGTATGATCTGGACAACAGCAGCCCGTTATCAGAAAACATAATGCTTAAAAATCTGCTTTCGGATAATCAGATGCTGAAATACGAGAGCAGTAGCAAGATTATTAATCTTTATTACGGAGCAACCCGTATAATTATAAACAGCAAAACATACGGCTACGGCACAATTACTGTTGTAGAGCATACTGACGCTGACCACAAATACAGCAGTGGAACAGGCAAGTGCGAGGAGTGCGGAAAGCCCTGCGAGCATGGCGGTGATATAAACACGGACACCGGCATCTGTTCAATCTGCGGTGCGGTTGTGTCTGTCGCAATCTATACAGATGCAAACGGAATCTCAAAGTATGTAGATACCGATGAGCTTCACTCTTTACTCAATGAATCCGGTAAAAGCGGTACAGTAAAGCTGTTTAAGGATTATTATAAACTTGAGCAGCATGATATAGACGGAGTGATCACAATTGACTTAAACGGACACGATTTCACTGTCAGGGGTGTTACCCCCTGGAGTGGAGGAAAGGTTACGTTTAAAAACAGCGGCAGCGAACAGGTTACATGCTCCGGTTCGGTAAGTCCGACAGTCGATGCTCCCGGCGGTACACTTATCGTAGACGGTGATATATATTTCGACAGTGCGATCAATATAAATGATTATGGTACAGTTATACTGAATGCCGGTAAGTATGTCGATCTTACAATCAAAGGCGATAGAACATTATACGATATGCTCGGCGAGGGTAAGGCTTTCTTTGACGCTAACGGAAATCTTTTCAACGCAAGTGTTCAGGCAGGCAGTGATCTGACAGTCAAAGACCACAGCCATACCTATGTTGACGGCAAGTGCGGCTGCGGATATGTATGCCCCCACAGCGATGTTGACATTGACACGGGCAAGTGTACAGAGTGTGAATATCAGTATGCGGCTGTTATCGTAAAGGACGGGGCTGTAGCTTCTGTTTATGAAGAAAATGAGATGGGAGCGGCTTTTGAAGCGGCTGACAGTGACGCAAACACCGGCTGTACATTAAGAGTATACAAGAATTATACAGGCAGCTATACAACACTCAGCGGTAAGTTCACGCTGTGGATCGCTGAGAAAGCCAATGTAGGTACGTTAACTGTTTCGGGAGATATAACCGTTACGGGATCGGGAAAAAATAATAGTATTTATGGCGATTTCAATGTAGCGGACGGCGGTAAGCTGACATTTGACGAAAACTGCGGCGCTATGGGAACTGTGTCGGTAGGTGCAGGTACATTTGACTGCTATAGTACATTTTCTATAACACTCAATATAAACGATGCAAGCAGTGACGTAATTCTTCACGGCGGAGCTTTCAAAACAATATGCTATAACGGCGGCGGGGACAGAGCAAACGCAGAAATACTGACTTTGTTGGCTGAGAACCGTATGTTTATGAAGTCTCCCAATCCTGAGCCGATAGACGGCTCAAAAACACTGTTGAAAGACGGTTTTGCAACACCTGTTATTGTAATACCACATGAAGGTCACAGTTACGACAGCACAACGGGCAAGTGTACGATTTGCGGTAAGCGGTGCGGTCATACGGATGTTGACAGCAAAACAGGTGTATGCCTTACCTGCGAATATCAGCTTACTGCGGGCATTTCGGGCGTGGGAACAGCGAAGTATTTTGATAATATAGACGACGCTTTTACTGCGGCATTATCGGCGGAAAACAACGGTTGTACGCTGACATTGTATAAGCACTGCGAGATCACACAGAACGTAGAAATCGGCAATACAACGGTTACTGTCGATGTGAACGGATGTTCACTCGGCGGAGAGGCAGATATAAGTGTAAATAACGGTGGTGTGCTGTACCTTAAGGACAGCAGAAAAAGCACCTACTACGGATGCATAGACGCACCTTTTAGTGTAAACGGCGGTACGCTTATAAACGGTACTGCAGACGGCGGCAGTTCAGCCGCAGATGTACTCAATTTAGTCATTAACAGTGCTAAGCGTGTCGAAATATACGGCGGCATATTTGAGAATGTTTATATTGCACACGCAAGCGGTGTAGTTTTATACGGCGGAAGGTACAACACCATCTGCGGCGAGGAAAGCAACAGCACACCTGTAAACGATCTGCTTGCAAAGGGTTATGCATTTGCGACCGTACAAGAATTCACAACTCTCCCCGAAAGTATAGTTGACGGCAGTGCGAAGACAATCGGCGGAAGACTTACAAATGTCATGGTTGTAGCGCATACTCATACATACACCGAAACAGAGACAAAGTGTGCGTGCGGTGCTGTGCTTTATGCAAAGGTGACATCAGCCGACGGTACTACTGACGAGTATTTTGACAGCATTGAAGAAGGCTTATTATATGCCGATAAGGCTGAAAACAAGGGCTGTGTTTTCACTCTTGTAACAAGCGGTAAGATCAATAGTGAGGTTACGCTGTCAAGCGGTCAGTTTACGATTGCCGCAAATAATTACGGTACTATCGGTAATTATTACGGTGGGCGAATAACTATTGACGGTGCAGATGTTGTTGCCAAAGGTCATCTGTTAATCAAGTGCGAGATATATGTGAACAGCGGTTCTCTTACGTTGCCTGAAGACTCAAGTACCCGATTTGGTCAAATTTATATATTAGGCGGTACTGTAAACATCAGCGAAGGCGTAAATGCCGACAATAATGCCGGTGCTGATAATTTGTTTATAGCCAATGCCACAACCGACGCAAAGGTGACTATAGGCGGCGGTACTTACGGCCGTATCGTTCTCGGACAGCATAAATTTAAGGACGTGCTTGCAAGCGGTGTGCGTGTGATAAGCTACGACAATCCGACAGATCCGACTGCTGAGAAAACAGCAAAGGCTTTATTATACAGCGATATAGCCGAAGAAAGCTCTTTAGCCTACAGTGACGGACGCTATTATCTGGTCACAAAGTGCGACCATAAGAATGAGGACGGCAGTTATGCCTTTAATGAGGGCGGTATATGCAAATACTGTAACTCTGAGTTTGCCGCAAGCGTAAGCTATACGGTTGACGGAAGTGCAAAGACAGAGCTGTTCGGTGATATTTATGACGCTTTTGACAAGGCTAATGAGATAGGTACGGCTACAGTAACGCTGTATAAGGATATCACGGACGATATTACAGATACGATAGCTGTTACAGGCAATGTTACGCTTGAACTTAACGGTAAAACACTGGGTGGTCGTTATGGCATAGCGCGTATATCGGTATCTGACGGTGGCACGCTTACTGTAAACGGCGATGGCGATATGGATACACCTATTTACGTTAATGAAAACTCAAAATTAGTCATTAACGGCGGTGGATACTTCAATTCTGTGTCAGTTAAAAAAGGAGGCAACGCAGAAATAGGCGGCGGCACTATACAAGGTCTGTCCGTTCGCGGTAACGTAAAACTCAGCGGCGGTAAATTCAACGACATCGAGATATTTAACGGCAATCTTGAATCTGTACTGGCAGACGGTTATGCGTATAAAAATGCTGACGGCACTTGGCTTTCGATTGATGAGCGTGAAAAAAATAGCTATTTTGGCGGTTCTATAGGAGCGTTATCCGTAGAAGAAGCGCCGATAAAGAGTGCAAGTATTTCGTGGGCAGGCGGAGAAGCGCCTGTTATATACCGTAACGGAGCGAAAAAATTGAAAGTCAATGTTACATGCGATGTGGCGGACACTTCAAAGCGGATAACCTATTCGGATTTCGTAAACGGCAATAATCGCAGTAAAGATTCTAAGCTTTCTGTTAACTGGTATATGGTATTCGGTTATAAAATCGGTGAGATTGTAGCGGAAGACGGTGAGGTTGAATATTACACTGTACTGAAGTGTGACGGATACGAATATAAGTCGAATGTGCTTAAGTTTACACTTGCGACCTGCTCGCACCCTGAGGATAGCTTTAATAACGAAACCGACGGTTTGGTATTCTGCGGTATATGTGATTTATTGATAGAAGCCGAGGTAGTAGATGCTGACGGCAAGTCGTTAGGCTATGCGGGTCTTAATAGAGCCATAAAGCTGGCGCAGGAGAACGAAGGCAGCACTGTAAAGCTGATTTCGGAAAGAGTACCTGCGTCCATTACCGTGACGGGCGGTAAGTTTACTGTTGACTTTAACGGTAAAGAGGCATATTATCAGTTCACTGTCAACGGCGGTGACGTGACTTTCACTTCTTCGGCAGTACAGGACGTGAGCAATCAAAATCTGCCAAGCGGAATCACAGTTAACGGAACTGACGCTGAGGTTACAATTGACGGTAAAATCAAGCTGGGAAGTGTAACATTAACAAGCGGTGCGCTTGCAGTAAACAGTGCCGAGAGTTATATTAAAGAACTGTCAATAAATGGCGGAAAGGCTGTTGTAAACGGTGCAAATATTGATGCACTGAAAGCTAACGGCGGAGACACGGTCATCAATTATGTTACAACCGATTCTTTAAGCGTGAATATCAACGGGTCCGGTAGCATCTCTATCGTAGCCGGCGAGTTCGGCAGCACCACTTGCAAAACAGACAGCGGTTATACTTTAGGTATGGCAATTGCGAGTGGAAGCGTAGTTTTCGGCAATAATATAAATGGCTTTACTATTTACACATACGAAGCTATTCAGACCATGACCAAAACCGATAGAATTTTTGTTGATAAGTGCAACCATAAGGACAAAAACGGCAGTTATGTGCTTGACGGTAATCCCTGTCCTTACTGCAATGAGAAAATCGTTGCAACTGTAAGCTATACGGCAAACGGCGGCGAAGAGACAGATCTGTTCAGCGATATTTATGACGCTTTTGACAAGGCTAATGAGATAGGTACGGCTACTGTAACGCTGCAGAAGAACATCACGGACGATATTACAGATACGATAGCTGTTACAGGCAATGTTACGCTTGAACTTAACGGTAAAAGGCTCTCACAACCCAGTACTGATGTATGGTATTCCATAGAAGTAACGAGCGGTAAGCTGACCGTTAACGGCAGTGGCTTAATAAAACGTGTTGCCGTTCGCAACGGCAGCAATGCGGAAATCAACGGTGGTACTTTCTCTGACTTCATAATTAAAGACGGCGGTAACGCTGTAATTAAAGGCGGTCAATTCTACAGCTTACAGGTTTCAGGCGAAGGCAGAAACGTAGGACAGCTTCTTGCGGACGGCTATGCCTATAGGAGTATTATCGATTCCGGCATCTGGTCTACTATTGCAGAGCGTGAAAAGCAGGATATAACTAATGTAGAAGTAAAGGAAGCGCCGATAAAGAGCGCAACAATTTCCGCTGAGAACGAGTCACCGATAATATACCGTAACGGTAAAAAGGCTGTAACTTTCGCGGCCGATGTGACATATTCGGGAGATAAAACACTCTATATTACCGGATGCTTAATTGACGGAACGGTAATAAGCGAAAAAACAGAATTATTAAACGGTTACTGTTATTTACTTGGCGATCAAGTTGATAAAGTGGTGGCAGAAGACGGAGAAATCCAATATTACTGCATATTTACCTATGACGGATATGATTATAAGTCGAATGTGGTAACGCTTACAATAGCTACCTGTCAGCACCCCGTCGAAAGCGTAAAATGTGACGATGACGGTTGTGTGTGCGGTATATGCAACAGAGCACTACCGGCTTCGGTAGAGCTGTCTGACGGCACGTTATCGTATTACGAAAACTGGAATGACGCTATCGGCGCTGCCGAGGAAAGCGAAGGCTGTACATTAAAGCTGTTAGACTACAGTGGTGTTAATGATGGTGAAATATTTGACATAAGCAAGGGTAGATTTACCGTTGATTTAAATAAAAATGACGGCAACACAGCATTTACATTTAATGTCAAGGGCGGAGATATAACGTTTACGGCACCGCAAAAAGCCTCAAGTTCACTTACCGGTGTAACGGTATCGGGTGAGAATGCCAATGTTTTAATTGACAGTAAAGCCACATTGAATTATTTAGTTGTAAATTCCGGAAAGGTTAGTGCCGATGGTGCTAATATCGGCGCAATAACGATAAACGGCGGAGACACGGTCATCAATGATGTTAATGCCGATTATTTAAGCATGAAAGCAGACACGACCGGTGGAAGCGGATATAATGTCTCTATAGTAAGCGGTACGTTCAACATCTTCACTTGCGAAAATGAAAGCAATTATACTTTAGGCAGGGCAATTGCGAGCGGAAGCAGAGTTATAGGCTTAAATGCGATTGTCGGTTCAGGTTTCAAATATGCTGAAATTCAGAGCATGACCAAAGCCAATTATCTTAATGTTATAAAGTGCGACCATAAAGACGAAAACGACAGTTATGCGCTTGACGGAAACCTTTGTCCTTACTGCAATGAGGAAATCGCCGCAACTGTAAGCTATACGGCTGACGGCGGCGAAATGACAGATCTGTTCAGCGATATTTATGACGCTTTTGACAAGGCTAACGAGGCAGGTACGGCTACTGTAACGCTGTATAAGGATATTACAAACAGCGAACTTACACAGGGCGTTACCATTACCGGCAATGTAACGCTTGCACTGAACGGTAAAAAACTGGGTGGCACTTTTGCTTTCAACGCACCTGTAGAAGTATCCGACGGCGGTATGTTTACCGTAGGCGGCGATGGCAAAATGCGGATGCCTATTAAAGCTTACGCAAACTCAAAGTTAATCATCAACGGCGGTGAATTCACATCGGTGATGGTTTACATAGACGGCGACGCAGAAATAGGCGGCGGCGTTATAGACGCTCTGACCATTATAGGTAACGCTAAAGCAAAAATCAGCGGCGGTAAATTCTACAACATCGAGATAGCAAACGGCAGTCTTGAATCTGTTCTGGCTGACGGTTATGCATATAAAAAGGACGGCGGTGCATGGCTTTCAATTGCAGAACGTGCAGAGAGCGTTTATAGCAGTGTGAATAACGACAATAAACCGGTGAATGTAGAAGAAGCGCCGATAAAGAGCGCAACGCTTAGCACAGAAATAAACAAGCTGTATCGCAACAGCAACGCAAACCCCACGCTGAAGTTCAACCTTGCTCTTGCTCACGGCTCGAACCTGAACGACTCGTATGTAAGTAAGAGATACGGTATAAACTCCTATGTAAGCGGAGAAATAATTTATAGCAGCTTAAGCGCACTTGTAAAGGACGCTAAATTGTCGGCAGACGAAATAATTGATAAGGCAGGCGACAGCGATGCTGCCAAGATATACTTCGTAGTTACTACCGGTGACGGCTATGAAATAAAGTCGAACACTGTAAGCATAGACCTTGTTGACTGTGATCATTCTCAGGTGGTCGATCCTACAGCGGTTGAGGGAAACGGAGGCAACATTACTGAGCCGACATATTGCGAGATATGCGAGAGCAAGTTCAATGCAAAGATAACAAAGGGCAACGATGTCAAGTATTATAACGATCTTGACGAGGCTGCGAAAGACGCTCAGAAGAGCGAAAACGAGGGCTGTACCTTATATCCGCTTTATAACAAGAACGGATACGGCGGTCAGTTAGTCATAACCGAAGGTAACTTCACGCTCAAGTACGCAGTTCGTACAGCGTTCTCACGTCCGATCATCATAAACGGCAAGGCAAAGCTGACGGTTACGGGACGTTGTGCGGTGACAGCGTTTGAGAATCAAGACGCATTCATAGTGCAGGGCGGTGATGTCACATTTGACGGGCTTGCTACAGGCAGCAATGTGACCATAAACGGCGGAAATGTTACAATGGCCGCAAACAATATAAATTGCCTTACTATAAACGGCGGTAATGTATCCATTTCGTCAGGTGGGTTTGCCGAAATCATAACTAATGCCCCGAATAAGGTGATAGCCGATTATATCGATCCCGGCTTCTGGGTACAGGACAGAGGAACAAAAGAGTGGATAGATATATACAGTCTTAATAAGGCAACGGCATCATCGACAAACGGACTTACGGTACGGTTGTGTCCGATGCAGATAATCAAGCCGATTGATACTGTATATTACACCAACGGTTATTATCCCGACGGTATACCGTCACTTCAAATAAGTGCAGTGCCGTGGTATTCAGGCGAGGTCGACGCAAATGTTGCTTATCAGTGGATCGCCATTGATGAAAACGGCTACGAAACAGTGATAGAGGGCGCTACAGACAGAAAGCTGTCGCTCGAAAATCTCACAACGGGCAGGTACTACTGCCGTCTTACCTACAGCAATGCTGCAACGGCGGGAGTTTCGATGAAGTCGGACGTTGTAACGGCTACGATAACCGAATGTGAGCATTCCGGAGGAAAGGCTACCTGCACCGAAAAGGCAAAGTGTGAAATATGCGGTGCGGAGTATGGCGAACCTCTCGGTCACGACTATGTTGTAATCAAAGTAGTTGAGCCTGACTATCGCAACGAAGGCTACAGCGTATTTGAATGCACAAGATGTAAGGATTCATATATCGGAAACCGTGTTCCCGTAAAGCCTATTCCCGACGTGGAAGAAATAGCGGTTGAAAAGACGACATACAATGAAGTCGATATAAGCTGGAAGAATATAAGCGGTGTTGACGGATATTATGTCGAATGCTATGTCGGCAATCAGTGGAAGCAGATCGGCTTCAGCACGGACGGCGACAGTGCAGTGGCAAAGCTGAGCGGTCTTTCTGCAGGCCTTAAATATAAGGTAAGGATAGCGGCTTATGCAGGAAGATTCACCGGCAAGTTCAGATGTTTCTATGTTGATACCGTTCCTTCTCCCGTATGGAATATAAATACGGTGAAGGCTACCGATGAAACGGTAAGAATAAGCTGGAGCAGAAACGCCAGAGCGGACGGCTACAAGGTAGAGTGGTACATTAATAATCAGTGGTCCGTAAAGACTGTTACCGGCAACAATAATATATCGGCGGTTATAGACGGACTTTGTGCAGGAACACGATATAAAGTAAGGGTAAGCGCATATAAGGGTGACCTTTACAGTCCGTATACATACGGCTATATCGATACGCTCCCGTCAAAAGTTACGGGTATTACGCAGAAAGTCACATCTTCTTCGTTTACGCTTACATGGGATAAGAACGAAAGTGCGGACGGTTATACCGCTCAGTACTATGCAGACGGTAAGTGGAATGAAAAGACGCTGACCGGCAATAAAAAAACTACCGTTACAATAGGCTCACTTAAGGGCTACAAAACCTACAAGGTCAGAATAAAGGCTTATAAGGGTGAGCTTGAGAGTGCATTCGACGATATTTATATCACTACCGCTCCGACAAAGGTCAGCGGTCTTAAGGTAAAGAGCGCAGTTGACTCAAAGGCAGTAGTTATATGGAATGCGGATACAAACGCTGACGGATATAACGTAGGATATTATATCGGCGGTAGGTGGGTCGAAAAGACCATAACCGATAATAAGACAGCAATGGCTGTGCTTGGCGGACTTACACCTTACAGCACATGTAAAGTAAGGGTAAGAGCGTATAAGGACAATCTGTACGGCGATTACAGCTATACTACGGTTACTGCAGTGCTTTCACCGGTAACCAATATCAAGGTTGTATCGGCAAAAAGCAACTCGATAACCGTTAAGTGGGGTAAAAACGCCAGTGCAGACGGATATAAGGTTGAAATTTACAAAGGCGGCAAGTGGGTCAAAAAGACGTTAAAGGGCAGTACGAATGCTACTGTCACTATTGGCGGACTCAGGGCCGGAAGCGTGTATAAGGTAAGGATTGCGTCTTATAAGGGTGCAAATACAAGCACTTATACTTATGCAAATGTGAAGACAGCCAAATAAGCTGACAGTAAAAAAAGAGAACACCGGGCGACCGGTGTTCTTTTTTGTGTATCAGATGCGTTTTTACTATAAGAACAAACTGAGCCGTAAGCAAGAGTGCTTACGGCTGTAGTTTGTTTATTGCTTTTTATGATGCCGCCGTTTCGCTGTCCTGTGGTAAGCAGAATTTTGAAAAGGCGAATCCGGTGCGGCTCACAGCCGCCGCTTACTTGAAGTATCTGTGCAGCAGACCCTCGAAAGCCTTGCCGTGACGGGCCTCGTCCTTAGCCATCTCGTGAACTGTGTCGTGGATAGCGTCAAGATTCAACTGCTTTGCTCTCTTTGCAAGGTCGAGCTTGCCCTGTGTAGCGCCGTGCTCTGCGGCAACTCTCTTTTCAAGGTTTTCCTTAGTCGATGCGCTTACAACATCGCCTAAAAGCTCTGCAAACTTTGCTGCGTGTTCAGCCTCTTCCCAAGCTGCCTTTTCGTAGTAAAGGCCTACCTCGGGGTAACCTTCTCTGTGAGCGGCTCTTGCCATAGCGAGATACATACCTACCTCTGTGCATTCGCCCTCAAAGTTTGCCTTTAAACCTGCAAGAATCTCTTCATCCTCAACTGCCTTTGCAATGCCTACCTTGTGCTCGTCTGCAAATACAAGCTTTTCGCTTTCCTTAAGCTCTATGAACTTGCTGCCGGGAACCTTGCACTGGGGGCAGAACTCGGGAGGTGTATCTCCCTCATGAACGTAACCGCATACCGGACATACCCACTTTTTCATAGTAAATTACCTATCCTTTCATAGTGATAAAATCAATATTTTCTTATTGTTTTTAGCGAAATCAGTAACGTTTACTGATTTGTTGGTTTTATTATAACCGATACTTCGGCGTTTGTCAAGAGGTTTTTGAAAATTTTTTTGTAAAAATTAGGTTAGTTATGGCTTACTTTGGTGGTTGAGGTTTTGGAAGGGTTGGTGAGGGGCAGTGGTTGCGAACGATCCCTCAGTCTTGCGACAGATAGGGTTGAGCGGATATTAACGTTGATTAAATCGCATAATGTTGCAATTTATAATAAGAAAAAGTCTTGTCGCAATCCAGCTCCCTTTGGCAAGGGAGCCAAGAATGTTTGCGATTTGCTACATTTTGCGAAACCAGCAAAGTGTTTATAAGCCAAGTTTGGTGTTTGCAGTTTATATGCGGTTGTGATGAATTGTAGGAATATTCGTAGGGTGAGTGTCTGTGTGTGCTTTTTGGTTTCGCATCCGTGCGAAACTTTGGGCACACACTTAAGGCATCCTTGCCTTGCTTGCCCCTCCCGAAACATCATTGCAATTATCAAAAATCAAGTTAATATATAAAAATGAAAATTTGATTGCAATCCGCTATTGATGATTGATAGATTAAAAACGCTGAGAAAATCAATAACTACG
>OFLZ01001325.1_pt1 | contig 14521 bp, 10 predicted proteins | sample 1541321 | NCBI WGS metagenome assembly OFLZ01 (sample SAMN04209223, study PRJEB22552) | human gut metagenome | biome: gut; material: feces | host: Homo sapiens | place: USA: Oklahoma | reverse complement strand
CCGGTGGACTCGCGAGAGGCCTCCTCGACGGCAGCACGAGCCTCCTCGAGCACCTTCTCGCGGCTGTACTCCTCGGCCTCGCGAGCCATGCGGCTGTAGTGGTCCTCTTCGTTGTTGTGACCGCCCTTGCGTTTCTTGCCCTTGCCCTGCTTATCGGGGTTGGGGAAGTCCATGCCGGCAGCGACGTTGTTGCTGGCGTTGGTGCGATGGCTGTGCGGACGGCTCTCGGAGGCGTTGCGCTCGGAGTTGTTGTCGGAAGCGTTGCGATCGTTACGACGGCCACCGCGGCGGTCGTTGTTGCCGCCACGACGGTTACCGCGCTCTGCGGCGCGCTCGGCCTTGGCCTTGTCCTCGGCGTCCTTCTTCTCCTTGAGCACGGTCTCCTGTGCGGCGATCTGGTCGAGCAGCGAGCGGAAGCGCGAACCGGAGTCGGAAGCGGGAACGGCGCGGCGTTGGGCCTCGCGGGCAGCCTCCTCCTTCTCGCGGGCAAGGCGCTCCTGCTCGGCCTTCTTCTTGGCCTCAGCCTCGGCGCGGGCGGCCTCCTCGGCAGCCTGGGCTGCGGCAAACTGGCGGCGCTCCTCCTCGCGTGCCTTCTCGGCGGCGATGCGCTCGCGCTCGGCCTCGGCGGCGCGTGCGGCCTCCTCGGCGGCAGCTGCCTGCTCCTCGGCCTGCTTGGCGGCCTCGACTTCCTGAGCGCGGGCCTCGATCACCGAGGCGAGCTGCTTGCGGACCATGGCAACGTAGGCGTCCTCCAGGGTGGAGGAAGCGGACTTAGCGGGAATCTTCATATCGGCGAGATGACCCATCAGTTCCTTGGAGGTCATGCCGAACTCTTTGGCCAGGGTGGACACACGGACTTTTGCCATATGACTTCACCTACCCTTTCTGGCACCTTGGGTGCCTAGAGACTGAACGAGCGTGGGAGATGCACCGGGACCTACCCGGCGCGACCGCGCGCTAGATCAGGTCCTCCGCATCATCGAAGGCGTCGGTGTCATGGACACCGCAGAAACGGGAGCCGGGACGAGCCTGGTTGCGGCACTGGATGCCGTCCTCGGACACATACTCGCAGCGGCGGACGTCCTCGTCCTCCTCGTCACCGATCAGGTCGGCGGCGGGCTCCTCGTGAACGGGAACGTTCTTGAGGATGTCGGCGGCAAGCGTCTCGGACTTGATATCGATGTGCCAGCCGGTCAGGCGCGCGGCGAGGCGGGCGTTCTGCCCCTCCTTGCCGATGGCGAGGGACAGCTGGTCGTCGGGCACGATGACGCCGGCGTAGGCCTTCTCCTCGTCGATGAGGACGCGGGTAACCTTGGCGGGCGACAGGGCGTTGGCGACGTAGACGGCAGGATCGGCATCCCACAGGATGACGTCGACGCGCTCGCCACGGAGCTCGCCCACGACAGCGCGAACACGGCTGCCCTTGGGGCCGACGCAGGCGCCCACGGGATCCAGACGGTCGTCGAGCGAGTGGACGGCGACCTTGGAGCGCTGGCCGGGCTCGCGGGCGATCGACTTGATCTGGACGGTGCCCTCGTAGATCTCGGGCACCTCCTGCTCAAACAGACGACGCATGAGCTCGGGGTGGGTACGGGAGATGACAATCGGCGGACGGCTGTGCTCGCCGCGAACCGGTTGCAGGTTGGAGTTGGGGTCGCGAACGTCGATGATCACGGCCTTGATGTGCTGGTTGTGCAGGTAGCGCTCGCCCATCGGACGCTCGTTGCGCTCGTTCTCGTAACGACGCTGATCGAAGTGCGGCAGCTCGGCCTCGACGCCCTCGCGGATCTTGACGATCGTGAAGTCGGGCGTGGACTGCAGCACGGTACCGCTGATGAGGTCACCGATGCGCCCGGAGAACTCCTCGTAGATCTGCTCGCGGGCGGAGTTGCGCACGATGGCGTTGATCTCGGCCTTGGCGTGCTGGGCAGCGATACGGCTCGTGTTCTTGGGGGTGACGTCGATCTCCTCGAACTCGGTGAAGTTGCCCTCCTCGTCCATGGAATCGTCGATCGGCTCCAGGCGGTAGACGTAGATCTTGCCGGTGGTGCGGTCGATGGTCACCTTGGCGCCCCACTCAAGATGCAGGATCTCGGCATAGCTCTTGGCGAGCGACTGCTCCAGGCGGTCGATCAGGTAGAGCTGGTCGATGTGCTTCTCCTGGCAAAGCTCCATCAGGGCGGACATCATGTCGGATGCTGCCATCTTACTTTCCTTCCTTCGCGGGCTTGAAGTCATAGGTGGGCTTCAACTTGCACTTTTTAACATCAGAAAAATCGAGGGTAACGGACTCGCCGTCCTCGAGCTCGAGGGTCACGTTCGTCTCGGTGGCGGCGGCAATCTTGCCGGCGTACTTGCGACGGCCCTCGGTGGCGGTGGAGGTGAGCTCGCAGTTTTCGCCCACAAAGCGGGCAAAGTCACTCGGGCGGCGCAGCGGGCGCGCCATACCCGGGCTCGACACCTCGAGCGTATAGCTCGAGGAGATGGGGTCGAGCTCCTCAATCACATCGCCGACCCACTTGGTGTTGGCCGTGACGTCGTTGAGCGATAGGCTCTGACCCTCGGCACCCTCGATACGCACGCGCACGCAGGGGGCCTTGGTGGCACCCACGAGCTCGACGTCGACGATGTCGACATCGTGCTGGGGAGCGACGGCCTCGAGCGCGTCGATGATCGCCTGCTCGGTCTTGGTCTTGACCATTGCGGCACCTCCATCCATACAAAAAAGAAGCGGGGCCGAAACCCCACTTCTTTCAATTACAACTTCATTTGCAAGCAAACTATACCAATAGCTGCGGAAACGTGCAAGCACAGTACGAATCTGCAGGTCAGCGTGCGCACAGCTTCTCCACAAGAATAGGACAATTGGTCGAGGAACCCCATGCGGCGCACCCTCAACAGCCCCAAAACGGGCCATGCGTCCCAATCCACAGGCCCGTTCGGACCCCAAGGGCATTCCTCCCCGAGCCCCTATCGATCAGACTTACGCTAAGGGACATTCTGCAACAAGCCAGCCAGCAAGTCGCGCAAGGACGAACCTTTTCAAATCCTCTACGGCAAGGAGGCACCTATGAAACGCCTAGACACCCTCTGCATGACTGCGCTCGCCATCGCAACATGCTCGTTGGTCCTCGTGGGCTGCGGCAACGCAAATGGCAAAACCGGAACATGCGAACCGGATCTTGGCAGCACCAAAGCCATCGAGAAAACCGAACCCCCGGCGAGCTTCAACAAAATAGACGAGGACATCGTCGATCCCCAGAGCTTAGGTCCCGATTCCCAAGAACAGTTCCCCATCGACCTTGAGGCAGACGAGAACGTCCATGTTACCTGCGTGGGCAAGGACACCGATGGCTACGGCGACGCCGCGCTCGTCTTTACGGTGACCAACAACACCGGTGTCGACATGATGTTTGGCGATGTGGACTCCTATGCCTACGTCAACGGCGTGGTCCGCGATGTGCACATGCACCAGCAGGTCGCAGCGGGCGAGGAAACGCGCGCCATGCTCACCTTTGTGGGCACCTACGACGACCCGGACTTTGATGTGAACAACGACCTCAACGACATCTACCTCAACATATGGATGTTCGAAGAGGCAACGGGCAACGTTTACTTTAGGGACCTGGTACACATCCCATAGAAAACGTTGCGACGCAATGACTAAGCAGGGCATACAACACAAAACGAGGGACGACCCAACCGGATCGCCCCTCGTCTTTTATGCGTCAGTTAAGCGCGCAGTGCCTACTTGACCACCAGGTTGACCAGCTTGCCGGGCACGCAGATGGCCTTGACGACCGTCTTGCCCTCGAGCCACTTGGCGACGGCGGCCTCGGCGGCAGCCTGCATATCCTCATTGGAGGCATCGCGGGCAACGTCGACGCGGCCGCGGACCTTGCCGAGCACCTGGACCACGATCTGCACCGTGTCCTCAACGGACTCGGCCAGGTCGAACTCGGGCCAGGCGGCGGTGTAGGCGTTGCCCTCGCAGCCGAGTGCCTCGTGCCACAGCTCGTCGGCCCAGAACGGACAGATGGGGGCAAGGACGCTCACGATATCCTTAGCCACGCCGTAGCACAGCGCCTTGTCGCGGGCGGTACCCTCGGTGGCGTTGAGGTAGGCGCTCGCCGCGTTGACGAGCTCCATGACGGCCGAGATGGCGGTGTTGAACTGGCCGCGATCGAAGTCCTCGGTGCACTTGGCGATGGTGCGGTGACGCTCGCGATAGAGCTTCATCGCAACCTCGTCGAGCGCGGACTTGTCGAAGGCCACGTTGGCGTCGCCGGACTGGACGAGCTGCCAAACGATACGCCAGGCGCGCTTGATGAAGCGGTTGGCGCCCTCAACGGCCTTGGGATCCCAGTCGAAGTCTTTCTCGGGCGGGGCGATAAACAGGATCGCCAGACGCATGGTGTCGGCGCCGTAGGGCTCGATGACCGAGCTCGGAGGCACGACATTGCCCTTGGACTTGGACATGGTGTCGCCGTTCTCGTCCTTGACCATGCCCTGGCACAGCAGGTTGGTGAAGGGCTCGTCCACACTCAGCAGGCCCAGGTCGCGCAGCGCCTTGGTAAAGAAGCGGCTGTAGAGCAGGTGCAGAATGGCGTGCTCGATGCCGCCGATGTAGTTATCGACGGGCATCCAACGGTCGGCGGCCTCGCGGGAGAAGGGCAGCTCGGTGTTGTGCGGATCGGTATAGCGAAGGTAATACCAGCTGGAGCAGGTAAAGGTGTCCATGGTATCGGTCTCGCGTTTGGCCGAGCGACCGCAGACCGGGCAGGTGGTCTCGTAGAACTCCTTGCACTCGGCGAGGGTTTCGCCGGCGCCCAGGTCAAGGTTCTCGGGCAGCGTCACCGGCAGCTGGTCCTCGGGCACGGGCACAATGCCGCAGTGCTCGCAATGGATAGCCGGGATGGGGTTGCCCCAATAGCGCTGGCGGGAAATGAGCCAGTCGCGCAGGCGGAACTCGACCTTGCGACGACCGCAGCCCATGGCTTCGAGGTCGGCCACGATGGCAGCCTCGCCCTCGGAGTGCTTACCGCCGCGCATGCCGGTGTACTTGCCGGACTGGACGAGCGTGCCCTCGGCAGCGTGGGCGCAATCCCAGTCGACAGTCTCGGCATGGAAGGTATCGATGGTCTCGCCGCTGGCCTCGACGGCAGCGCGATCGTCATCGTCCAGGATGATCGGCACGATCGGCAGGTCGTACTTACGGGCAAACTCAAAGTCGCGCTGGTCGCCACAGGGAACGGCCATGACGGCACCGGTACCGTAGTCGGCAACAACATAATCGGCAACCCACACGGGGACCTTCTCGCCGTTGACGGGGTTTACCACATAGCGGCCCGTGAAGGCACCGTGCTTCTCGAGGGTGCCCTGGGCACGCTCGACGGCAGAGATATGCTTGGAGTCCTCGACGATCTTGGTGACGGCCTCCTCGTACTCCGTGCCCTCGACGAGCTCGTGCAGACCGGCGTACTCGGGAGCCAGGACAAAGAAGGAGACGCCAAAGAGCGTATCGGCACGCGTGGTAAAGACGGTGATCTTGCCCTCGTCGCCCTCGATGGGCTCGCCATCCTTGTCGCACAGGGTAAAGTCGACCTCGGCGCCCTCGGAGCGACCGATCCAGTTGGCCTGCATCTGCTTGACGCGCTCGGGCCAGCCGGGGAGCTTCTCCAAGTCATCGAGCAGCTCCTGAGAGTACTCGGTGATCTTGTAGTACCACTGCTCAAGGTCGCGCTTCTCAGGCTCGGTGCCGCAGCGCCAGCACTTACCCTCGGTGACCTGCTCGTTGGCCAGAACGGTCTTACAGGTGGGGCACCAGTTGACCGGGTTCTTCTTACGGTAGACCAGGCCCTTTTCCCACATCTTCTCAAAGATCCACTGGCCCCAGCGGTAGTAGTCGGGGCTGCAGGTCTTGACCATGCGATCCAGATCGTAGGAGAAGCCCATGCGCTTCATCGTGGCGAGCGCCTGGTCCATGTTCTTATACGTCCAGGCGGCAGCCTGCGTGTTGTGCTTGATGGCGGCGTTCTCGGCAGGCAGGCCAAAGGCATCGAAGCCGATGGGATGCAGCACGTCGTAGCCGCGCATGCGGGCCTGACGGGCCATGGCATCGCCGATGGTATAGTTGCGCGCGTGGCCCATGTGCAGGTCGCCCGACGGATACGGGAACATCTCGAGCACATACTTCTTGGGCTTGCTGTCGTCGGTGTCGACGGCAAAGAGGTTGGAGTCCTCCCAGGCCTTCATCCACCTGGACTCAATGGCCTGCGCGTCGTAGACAGGAATCTCGTCCTTATGATCTGTGCAATCGCACATATCAGCTCCTTTAATCTTAGCTGGGGTCGGTCGGCTTAGCTTTATTCGCTACTGCGGACAGTCCTGCGCAAGACGAAGAGCACATTAAGTGCTCTTCTTTGCGTGCGGAACTTGTAGCAAACAAAGCTAAGCCGACCGACCCTAAGGTTAACTTGGATGATGATAGCAAATACGACAAGCGAGATGCCTGCGACTTGCGGGCATCTCGCTTTATCTAAATAACGTGGTTGGGAATCAACCTTTGATATGCAGCTCTTACCTTATCGATAGGAAACGCTCTGCTGAGAATCCTTGACGACTACGTCGTGGGCGCCGCCTTCGACGATCGAGGTCGAGCTTACCAGGGTCAGGCGTGCCTTTTCCTGGAGCTCGGGGATCGAGAGGGCACCGCAGTTGCACATCGTGGACTTGACCTTGTAGAGCGTGCCGCCCACACCATCCTTGAGGGAGCCGGCGTAAGGAACGTAGGAGTCGACGCCCTCGACGAAGCTGAGCTTTGCGGCGCCGCCCAGGTCGTAACGCTGCCAGTTGCGGGCACGCGCAGAACCCTCGCCCCAGTACTCCTTCATGTACTGGCCGTTGACGTTGACGCGCTCGGTCGGGCTCTCGTCAAAGCGGGCGAAATAGCGGCCCAGCATCATAAAGTCGGCACCCATGGCAAGGGCGAGCGTCATGTGGTAGTCGTAGACGATACCGCCGTCAGAGCACACGGGCACGTAGACACCGGTCTCCTCGTAGTACTCGTCACGGGCGCGGCAGACGTCGATCAGCGCGGTGGCCTGGCCGCGGCCGATACCCTTGGTCTCGCGGGTAATGCAGATGGAGCCGCCGCCGATACCGACCTTGATGAAGTCGGCACCGCAGTCGGCCAGGAAGCGGAAGCCCTCGGCGTCGACGACGTTGCCGGCACCGACCTTGACGTCCTCGCCGTAGTTGGCGCGAATCCACTCGATGGTGCGCTTCTGCCACTCGCTGAAGCCCTCGGAGGAGTCGATGCACAGGACATCGGCGCCGGCCTCGATGAGCAGCGGCACGCGCTCGGCATAGTCGCGGGTGTTGATACCGGCGCCGACCATGTAGCGCTTGTCGTTATCGAGCAGCTCGTTGGGGTTGGTCTTGTGGCTGTCGTAGTCCTTGCGGAAGACGATGCCCATGAGGTGATCGTTGTCGTCGACGATGGGCAGGGCGTTGAGCTTGTTGTCCCAGATGACGTCGTTGGCAACCTTGAGGCTGATGTTCTTGTCGCCCACGATGAGCTGCTCACGCGGGGTCATGAACTCGGAGACCTTCGTCTGGTGGTCATCGCGGCTGGGGCGATAGTCACGGCTGGTGACGATGCCCAGGAGCTTACCCTTGGGAGTGCCGTCGTCGGTAACCGGCATGGTGGAGTGACCGGTCTTCTCCTTGAGCTCAATGACCTGCTCCATGGTCATGTCGGGGGTCAGCGTGGAATCGGACTGAACGAAACCGGCCTTGTGATCCTTGACGGCCTTGACCATAGCGGCCTCGGACTCGGCGCTCTGGGAACCGTAAATGAAGGACAGGCCACCCTCGGTAGCGAGCGCGACACCCATATCGACGCCCGAGACGGACTGCATGATGGCGGAAACCATGGGGATGTTCAGGGTGATTGCCGGCTTCTCACCGCGCTTAAAGCGGGTTAGCGGCGTCTTAAGAGAGACGTTGTTGGGGATGCACTGCGAGGACGAGTAACCAGGGACCAGCAGATACTCCGAAAACGTGTGGGACTCACCGGGAAAGAACGTAGCCATGTTTCTCCTTTTTCCATGCGACCGGTCGGCTGCAGGCCTCGTAGGACCCAGCCCAACCTTGGGCGCCCAATACTGGGGAAGTATCTTAACGCACTTTGACTGCTACAATGCATGTTTTAAGAAGAGCACACGAGGGTTTGACGCAGGCTTTGCGTTTGCCCAGCAAACACTTTAGCGGGAAGACGTGGAGCACATGGAGTACAAGACGACGGCAAAGTTGGTCATTCAAGCGTGCGACAAAGATCTGCCGGGCGTGTTCGGCCACGGCTGCGTCTTGCTGCTGCAGGGCATCGCCCGCGAGCACTCGCTCAACCGCGCCGCCAAGAGCATGGGCATGGCGTACTCCAAGGCCTGGCGCATTGTGAACGAGGCCGAAGGACAGCTGGGCTGCAAGCTCATCGAGCGCGACGGAGCCCGCGGATCCACCCTCACCCCCGCCGGCGAGCGAGCCATAGCGGCCTACGAGGAGCTGCAGACCGACATCAACAACGTCATCGCCACCAAAGCCAACGCCCTCATCGCCAGCATCAAAAAGTAGCTCATTTGGGACGGGGCCTTATAGCCACACAACCCCTTCTCATAAGTTGCGGTGAAATAGGGACTGTTTATGCGGTTAAAGCCGTAAATCAATCCCTATTTCACCGCAACTTATGGAGTTGAGGATGATTTAGCTAGTTGCGGAGGGCATTATCTAGGGTGGCGGCCACGATCAAGGGGTCGTCGGTGCCGGCGAAGAGGCGGACGGTGCTCCCCTGTTTGCCGCGTGGGGCCGAAAGGCGCGTCGTTGCGCCGCCGGCAGGCGATGTGCGAAACTCCCCCGGCAAAGCGTCGAACAGCTCTCCCGCGCTACGCTCGATAAGGTCAAATTCAACTGCCGGGCCAAAACCATGCTCGAGGATTCCCGTTGCAACCGCATGGTCGGGATGCGAGCTCAGTCCGGGAAAGCGCACGTTGCGCACCATCTCGTTGGCGGCCAGATACTCGGCCAGCGCACGTGCGCGGTCGAAATGTGCCTGCATGCGGACATCGAGCGAGTCCAACCCGCGCTCCAGCGCACCGGCCTCGTCAGCAGGCATATCAAGCTTGACCAAGCCACAGCCCTCAAGCAGGGCATGCGCGCACTCGGCAGCAGCATCCACATGATGGCGTTTGAGCTGCGAGCGCGCCACCGAAGCGGCAACGAGTTTGCGCGGAGCCTTGCCGGCGCACACGCGATCGAGTGCTTCAAGCGACAGCACAGCACCCAGCCGCAGCGAATCGCAGCCAAAAGCCGACGCCACCGTGTTATCCACTACAAACAGCGCGTGGGCCTCACGAGCAGCGCGGCCCAGAGCGCGAAGGCCGGGCACACGAAGACCAAACCCGCCGATAGAGTTAACGAACCACCACAGGTGCGGCCACTCGGCATCAAACGAAGCATCAAAGCCCTCGGACGCAGCAGCAAACGCCGCAACCGACGGCTCGCCCACCATAGCCACGTCGCAGGCATCAAAGCCGTGCGCAAACGCATCGGCAAAGTCATCGGCAAACGCAACCAGGCGGTCACCGGGGCGCACAATCCCCAATTGCGACAACGCTGCTGGCACATGCGAGGCCGCGAGCAACCGCGCTTCACGCGCGCCGGTCCTCAAAGCCCAGGCCTCTTCTAGCTGCTGTACGCCCATGCGGTACCGTCCCTTCAAAACAAAAACCCACGATGCGGGTGTTCCCCGCATCGTGGGCAACGGCTGCAGTATAGCGCCGATATGCGATGAATCACCTAGATGTTGAGCGTGTGATAGGTCACGCACGCACCCGGAGCGTCAACGGTCACGCCATAGGCCTCGGGATAGATGCGCGTCGAGAACACGAGCGCGCCATCGTTCACAAACACCTCGACCGACGAAACATCACCGACAATGCGCACGTTGCGCACCTCGTCGACGGGCTCCCAGCGCACGGTGCGACCACAGCCGGCAGAAGCGCGACCCTCATCGGTAAATCGCATCTCAAAGCGCGAGGGCAGTTCGTCCCCAGCGGGCACAAACGCCAGCTTCAGCTCGCCATCAACGGTTGCGGCAAACGCGCCGTCGACACCGTCGGCAACAACGTCAAAGCAAGTATCGCCAGCAACCTCCAACGAGCCCTCCCCCACACGCACAGAGGCATAATGGAGCTCGATCTCGCGCGCCGGCTGCTGCAGCACCACGCCACCGGCACCGGCTGTAAGCTCACGCGGCACCGTCATGCAGTGCTGCCAGCCGCACGCCACGGTGGGGTAGTTGCCATAGGTCGGCTCATCCGGCATGCCCATCCAGCCGATCAAAATGTGGCGACCATCCTCGGCCGTAAACTCCTGCGGAGCATAGAAGTCAAAACCGGCATCCCACAGGCGGAACTCGCCCAGCTCATAAGCGTCATTGCCGCCCGTAATGTCGCCCGTTACAGGCATGTAGCCCGCTGCATACACATTGCCGCGGTCCCAACGACCGCCCTCAAGCCCCTGGGGCGAGAAGGACAACCACTTCGCCGGCACACCGCCATCCGCCTCAAGCTCCAGATACCCCGGGCATTCCCACATAAACCCAAAGCGTTCGGGCGTGCAAACGCGGGTCTCGAGCTCCCAGCTCAGCATATCGGCCGAGCCATACACCAGGATCTCGCCCACATCGCGCCCGGCACCCTCGCCGTGCATCGCACAAAAACGGCTCTCGATATGCGGCCCATCCACGCGACGACGCGCGCCCAGCACCATGTGATAGCGCCCGTCCGCGTCACGCCACACCTTGGGATCGCGCACATGGCAGGTCAAATCCTCGGGATAATCCTCGGAAGCCAGCACCACACGCTTTTGGCTGAACTCCCGACCGGCAAGGCCATCAACGCTCTCCACATAGACGGTATCAGCGCGGCGGCCGGTATTGACGTAGTCGTACGTCCCGTCCGAATCGGAAAGCTTAACGTTGCCCGTATAAAGTACGCGAATGCGACCGTCCTCGGCAAGCGCGGAGCCCGAATACACGCCGTGGCAATCGAACGGCTCGTCGGGCAGCAGCGGGGCGCCAACGTAGTCCCACGTCATAAGATCGCGACTCGTCGCATGGCCCCAGGCCTTTACGCCGCCCTCGACATCAAACGGCGCATACTGAAAATAGGCATGGAACACGCCACCCGCCTGGCAGAGACCGTTGGGGTCGTTGAGCCAACCCGCCGGCGGCATAATATGGAAGCGTTGGCCATACGCGCCATGACCGCACTCAGAGGCGGCGGCGTCAACAGCGGCGACCAGTTTTGCGAGGTCACGACCAAGTGCATTAGACATATCAAAGTCCTAACGGATCGAAAGTAACAAGGCACCAGAGATCGGCACCAGATACGGGAAACGCCCGCGAGCATACGACCCGCGGGCATCCCCTCAATCAAAAGCTCTTAGGCCTGCTCGGAAGCCTTGGGCTCGTCCTTGTACAGGACAAACGAGATAGCAAAGGAAACCAGCGCGGCGACCGCAAACATGATCGCGTACTGCACGGGCTGGGCCAGGCACAGCAGGATACCGAAGATACCGGTAACGCCCGTGCCGGAGGCAGCCAGCGAAGTGAGCGCGCAGACCAGGGCACCGCAACCGCCGCCGATGCAGCCGGCGATGAAGGGCTTAAAGAAACGCAGGTTCACACCAAAGATGGCCGGCTCGGTAATACCCATGAAGGCGGACAGAGCCGAAGGAAGCGCAAGGCCCTTGATCTTGGCATCGCGGGTCTTAAAGGCAACGGCGAGCGCGGCGCCACCCTGGGCGATATTGGCAGCGCTAGCAATGGGCAGCCAATAGGTCACGCCGTACTGGGCGAGCTGGCCCAGGTCGATAGCGGTGTACATCTGGTGGATACCCGTGACGACCGTGGGGGCATAGAACAGGCCGACGATAAAGGAACCGATGCCGAAGGGCAGGGTCAGCAGGGCCTGAATCAGACCGAGGATGGCGTTCTCGGCCCAGACAAAGATGGGGCCGACGGCAACGAGCGTCACGAGCACGGTCACGAACACCGAGACGAGCGGAGTCACAAAGAGGTCGAACATCTCGGGGACAACCTTGTGGAGACGCTTCTCCAAAAAGGCCAGAATGGCGCAGGCGATAACGATGGGGATCACGTGGCCCTGATAGCCGACCCACTCAAAGCCGTACACGCCGGGGATGACGGTGACCATGGTCTGCACGCCCTCGGAGGCAACCGTGTAGGCGCTCTGCAGCGAGGAGTTGATGAACGCACCACCGACGACGGCGCCCAGATACGGGTTGGCACCAAAGGCCTTAGCGGCGGAGTAGCCGATCAGGATCTGCAGAATGCCAAAGGACGTGCCCGAGACCAGGTCGGCGATCTTGTAGATAAAGTTATTGGTGTCGAGCGCGATAAAGCCGTTGGAGGCCATAAAGTTGAGGGCGCTCATAATGCCCAGCAGCAGGCCCGAAGCCACGATGGCGGGGATGATGGGAACAAAGACGTCGCCGAGCACCTTAATGGCACGCATAAAGATGTTCTGCTGCTGCGCCGCGGCCTCCTTGACCTCGGCCTTGGAAGCAGCATTGATGCCGCCGAGGGCGATGAACTCGTCATAGACCTTGTTGACGGTACCGGTGCCAAAAATAATCTGGAGCTGGCCTTGGGCCTCAAAGACGCCCTTGGCACCGTCGATATTCTCGATGGCTTCCTTGTCGACCCTTGCGTTGTCGGCAATCACCAGGCGCAGACGCGTGGCGCAATGCGCGGCCGACACGACGTTGCCGGCGCCACCGATGTTGTCGAGCACCTCTTGGGCTGATTTGCGGTAGTCCATGACTTCCCTTTCGTCTAACGGGCGTTTTACACCCGGCCATCTTTGACACTTACACTGTAATCGTTTTCAGTTTCATATTACTGTAATCGTTTTCATATAGCGGTAAACGGTAGATTTTCGCCGGTGAAAGGTAGTTTGGGACAAATAACAGTGGTCCGAAGATAGCGGCGGGCGCCCAAAACCTAGACATTCATAAGCTGATGACCGAGCTTGAGCGTACGCAGGCCGCCCTCCCCTTCCACGCCATCGAGCGTGTCGAGCAGCATATTGGTGGCCTCGACGCCACTGGTCAGATAGCCATAATGGACGGTGGGAATGCCGCCCGTCAGCGCGCGCAAAAACGCGTTGTCGCCAAATCCGCTCACGCGATGTAAGCCCTCGCCCACGCCACGCGCCTCATCAAGAGCGCGCAGGGCGCCGGCGGCCATGGTATCGGTCGCGCAGGCGATAAACGAGACGTCGGGCACGTCGGCCAACAACTCGCGCGCCGCACGATATCCCGAGTCGAGCGTGAAGGAGCCACGACGCACCAGGTGGGGATCGAGCACAACCCCCGCAGCCAGCAAGCCTGCCTCAAAGCCACGGCGTCGGTCGTAGCCCGCGGCGCGGTCTTCTTCGGTAACACCGATGTAGGCGATCTTTCCCTCCACGCGCCCCACGAGCGCATGGCCCAGCTCATATGCCGCCTCGTAATCGTCATGGTAGACGCAGGCCGCGCCCTCGACGTTTTGGCCAATCAGCACAATGGGCACGCGGCACGATGCAATAGCCGCACGATGCTCATCGGTAATCATGGTCGCTACCAGCACGATGCCATCGACCGGGTGGTTCTGGAACAAGTCGAGGTACTCGAGCTCACGCTCGGCAACGTTGTCGGTGTTGGCGAGCAGCATCTGATACCCGCGGCGACCAAGCACCTGGCCAATGCCTGCGGTAATTCGGCTCACCGACTCGGAGTTAATCTTAGGCACGATGACACCGATGAGCTTGGTAGAGCCGGTACGCAAGGCACGAGCCTGGTTGGACCGCACATAGCCGGTCTGCTCGATCGCCTGTTTAATGCGCTCGGCCTTATCAGCCGAGATATATCCACCGTTGAGATAGCGCGAAACCGCGGCGTTCGAAACACCCGCCAGCTCGGCGACATCCTTCATCTTTACCACGAGTACCCCCGTCGTTGAAATCGCTTTCAACATGATACCCGTGCGAACGACCGCATGACGTAGCGATTACATGATAGAGAAACGCGTGGAAACTAATGAGTCACTTGAGACACGTCGAGTGATAATCACTTCGCGGCCAGTTTTACCAGACGAGAATCACCCTGGCTGCATAATCGAAGAATACGGCCATGCAGAACTTGACCTGAGCGGCAGCCTCACGGACTTATCCAGGAAGGCCTCGGTGCCGCGTCTCGAAGAGTCGCAATTCACAATCCCGGTCAATCCTCTGCCAAGAACCCGTTGCGAACTTAGACTTACCAACAACACGTCAGCAAAGTTGCATACAAGCAGATAATCGCACGCAATTTCGCCTATTCTCAATTGAGATGTAAGTTTTGACAGGCCGAATCTTACATCCAAAGACGATATGAGAAAGCCATTGGGGCCGCCTCC
>OFLZ01001324.1_pt1 | contig 14530 bp, 16 predicted proteins | sample 1541321 | NCBI WGS metagenome assembly OFLZ01 (sample SAMN04209223, study PRJEB22552) | human gut metagenome | biome: gut; material: feces | host: Homo sapiens | place: USA: Oklahoma | reverse complement strand
CGGGCCCGGGGTCAGGTTCGTCGGATCACTCCTCCGAACCCTCGGTGTCGGCCGGGGCCTTCGCCTTGCGGCGGCGGGAGACGGCCATGAGGGCCGCGCCTCCGCCGAGCACGACGACCGCGGCCAGCGCGATCAGCGCGATGCCCGCGCCGGTCTGGGCGAGGGTCCTGCGGTAGCCGTTCCAGTCGTCGGTGGCGGACTCCACCTTGGTGTCCGAGCAGTAGTCCTTGCCGTCGATGGTCACGACGTCATCGGACTTGCTCTCGGTCTCGGCCTCGGGCTTGGAGCCGGACTCGTCGTCCGAGGTGCCGTCACCGAACGGGGCCGACGTGTCGACCGGACATTCGGTCAACGGGGTGCCGGTGACCTTGGCTCGGTCGGTGTGGGTCTTGGTGACGCCCTTGAGCGTGCCGGTGACCTCGACGCTTTCGCCGGGCTTGAGCACCTTGGTGTCCCAGTCGGCCGGGTACTTGAGGTCCACGACCTCGCCGTCGCCGACGATGGTGGAGTCCTCGAGCTTGATGTCCTTGGTGCGGAACACCGCGCCCTGCTTCGTGTCGGGGTCGGTCTTGCTCGTGTTCGTGATGGTGAACACGATCTCCGTGTCGCCGGAGACGGTCAAAGCGTCCTTCGAATTGTCGCGGTCGCCGTTCGGCCAGCCGGACTTGCGGTCCCACTTCTGGACGTCGATGCTCGGGGTCATGTCCGGGGTGCGGGTCCACACGACGTTGGATTCGAGGTCCTTGCCGTTGTAGTGCTCCGTGAACTGATTCTCGTGGCGGTCGGTCACGGCGAGGCGCTTGCACTGGATGCAGGCGCGCCAGCCGGCCTCATGGGAGTCGTCGGACACGAGGGCCCTGTAGCGGTCGGTCGCTTCGATGGTGACGACGTTGCGGCCGTCGACGGTGGCCGCGGAGAGGGTGAAGAGGTCGCCGCCGAGCTTCGAGCTGTCGAAACCGGAGCCGGCGATCCTGTCGCCCTTGGACGCGAGGGCCTCGCCGCCTGAAAGCAGGTCGCGGGTCGCGTACACGGCCCACTGGCCGGTGTATTCGTCGAAGGCCGGATCGAGGGAGTCGACGATGTCCCACTTGTCGACCTGCGGGTAGGCGCGGTTGGCCGGCAGGATGGAGCTGTCGAGCTGGTAGAGGAAGCTGCGGCCCTTGTAGATGCTCTTGCCGTTGGCGGATGCGCCGCCGACCTTCACGGTGACGTCCTTGGCCGGGTTGATGGGCTTCAGGGGGTTCGTGACCTCGTTGGTGTCCTTGCGGATCTTGTTGAGCACCTGCGTGGCCTTGTTCTTCACGGTGTAGCCGTCGGTGACCTTGATGACGGTCATCGGCATGGTCACGGTGTACGTGTGGCCGAGGAGCGTCTGGTCGATGGCGGGCCGGGTGAGCGGGTCATGCTCGTCGGACTCGCTGTAGGCCTTGAGGTCTTCCGGCTGTGGGTCGCCCTTGACGGTCTCGCCCGTCGCGGGGATCTCGGTGTCCACCAGCTTGGCGTAGGCGTAGAGCACGCCGTCCTTGTCCTGGATGTTGAACTTGTCGGTGACGTCCTTGCCGGTCTCGCCGGTGATCTCCACGCTGGTGGCGTCGAGTTTCAGGTACTCGTCGTCGTAGTCGTCGGTCATGCCGAGCCTCCAGACCTTGTATGCCTGGTTGTCCTGCCTGGCGTCGATGGTGACGCGGTAGTAGATCTCGTCTCCCAGCAGGGCGGTCTTGCCGTCGATGCTGATCGTCGGGTCCTTCTGCGTGTCCTTCTTGACGGGGTCGAGCTTCGGCGGGATGTTGAACACCTCGTTGCTCGGGGTCAGCGAGTTGTTGAGGGTCAGCACCCACTTGTTGCCGACCTTGTGGTCGGTGGGGGCGTCGTCGGCGACGGTTCCCTCGAAGCGGACCTGGAGGCGGGGGCTGGTGCCGGCGCGCCACTGGCTGATCGTCTCCTGGTCGGTGACGGTCAGGGTGAACATGTGCTTGGAATCATCCCACGTGGTCGTGTACTTCTTCTTGGACACCGGCTTGCCGGTGTTCAGGTCCATCATCTCCAGGGTCTGCTTGTCCGGTTTCAGATAGGCGTCGTAGGAGTCGGTGAAGCTCACGGACTTGACCTCGTAGGCGAGGTCGGCCGGCAGTTGCGGCTGGGTGTTGAGCTGGTATTCGACCTTCTGGCCGGGCTGGACGACTTTGCCGTCCACTCTCTCCTGGTCGCCGCCCTGGCTCGCCTCGGACACGACGTCCTTCTTGACCGGTGGGATGTAGCCGCAGATCTGCGGTTCGTTGGTCGGTTCGGTGTGGTTGTTGACGGTCTCGGAGCCGCCGTTGGTCAGGTTCTTGCCGTTCGGGGCGGTGCAGAAGGTGAGTTCGTCGCCCGCCTGCTTGCCGAAGTCCTTGCGGACCTGGGCCGCGCCCTTGCCGTCCGCGAAGTTGATCCTGCCGGGGATGAGGAGCGTGACCTGCTTCGGGTTCTTCAGTTTCTTCAATCCCTTGAGGTAGGATGCCTTGGCGGTGGCGGTGGCCTTGGTGCCCTGGACGGTGATGTCGAACTGGTCGGTCACGTCCTTGCCGGTGTTGACGATGTCGCTCACGCTGCTTTCGCGGTCGGTGCCGGCCGTGGCCTCGTACACGCGGATGTTCTTGGTGTCGGCGTCGAAGATGTAGTCGGCGGCCATCCAGTCATCGGTGAGGGTGAACTGTTTCGGCGCCTGGATCAGGTTCCTGCCGATGGTGCCGTTGACGACGCTGCCGACCTTGTCGCCGTCGAGGTAGGTGTGGGAGTCGCCGCCGGTCTTGTTGGTCTCCTGCGGGTCGATGACGGCCTGCCATTTGCCGTCCTGCTCGAAGATCCAGCTCTTGTCGGGGTTGGGCTGCCAGGTGTCGAATTCCTTGCTGCCGGCGTCGGCCTCGGGTTCCTGGTTCCACTTGCCGGTCGCGTGGTCCTTGACCTTCCTGAAGTCCTTCGGCTTGCTGACGGTGACATTGAAGCTGAACTCGTACTGGTGGTCCAAGGGCATCTCGCCCTTGTCGGCCGTGCGCACCGCCGAGACGGTGTCCGTCTTGCGGTCCCAGGTGATGGTGAACTCGTTGGACGCGTCGCGGTCGTTGTCGGTCTTGTCGACGAGCTTGTAGTCGTCGACGGTGTAGTCGACGCCGTTGGCTGTGATCTTGTCCTTGAACGTCATCTCGTAGCCGCCCTTGCCGGTGCCGTAGGTGATGACGGTGCGGTTGGTCATGCCGTCAGCGCTCACGCCCTCGTCGATGGTCTTGGTCGGCGGGGTCGGCGGTTCGGCGCTCACGGTCCAGGTCTCGGACGGGTCCTTGTCGGCCGTGTCGACGGCCGCGTTCATCCTGCCCTGCTTGGCGACCTGGATATCGATCCAGTACTGGCCTTCCTGCCAGTGGCTCATGCCGAAGTCGGCTGGCGTGGCGAGGTTCTCGAGCTGGGTGTCGCCCGAGTTGGCGAAGGTGATCGGCTTGCTGACCGTCTTGGCTGCGACGTAGCCGTTCTTCTGGCCCTCGTAGTGGATGAGGGCCGTGCCGTTCAGGCTCTCTTTGATGCTGCTGCCGTTGTTGCTCGCGTGCAGGGTGTCGCCGATCGGGTCGGTGGAGCCGACCTTCAGGTTGGTCCTCTGCTTGTGCGTGGTAGTGACGGTCAGGTCGTAGTTCGGTGGGGCGGGCTGGTATTTGTCGAGCGCGATGATGACGATGCTGGCCGTGCTGGACACGTGCCGTTCCATGAGCTTGTCCACACTCGTGGACGGATCGTCATCAAACGCGGTAGAGGTCTTATAGTGACGAGTTCCAGCGTAGTTGTAATCGCCTGGTGCGATGTACTTGTTCCAGTTGTCCAACCATATACTCACGTCGGCGATGCCGGATCCGTTCCATACGCTGGTGGTGGACCCGTTGCCGGAGACCGCGCCGACCGCGACGACGCGGCAGTCGCCGTCGCCCTCGCCCGGATGGCGCTGGTGGAAACCGGCGACGCACCGGCTGTTCGCGTCGGCCAGCGCGGCGGCGGCCTTGCCGGACGAGTCGTCCATCCTCACGCCTGCGTTGGCCATGGCGCGGCTCACGCTGTTGATGTCGGTCGCCGGGCCCCATGAACCGGACGCGTCGTCCTTGTACTGCCAGAACTGCGTTGCCGCGCCGCTGCCGCCGGTGCCGGGCCTGTTGCCGCCGCCACCGCCCGCGAACGCGGTCGATGCGACGACGCCGCCGGCACCAAGCGTGGCGATCGCAGCCACCGCCGCGACACCGGCCTTCATCATCTTCCTGCCAAAGTTCATAAATGAACCTCCGTTAACCTTGTCTGTTCATCCCCTCCCCTCAAACTTTCCGGTCATGGCCCCGCCGCCTTTTTTCAAGGGGTGGCGGGGCTTCCGACCGCAGGAATAACGGGAGGTAGCCGCCGGTTGGCCCGGCAGCCACCAACAAGCCTCACAGACGACACGCCGAACCACGGAGCATGGCGTCTACAAAAAATCCGGAAGTATTTCCCGGCAACACGGGCACACGGGAATGCGGGGACCCAGGTTCACGGGGAAATGGGTTTCCTTTGCGGAATCCATGGAAAAGGCCCGTACCGGTTTCCCGATACGAGCCATAATCAGCCAATCGTCAATCAGTGATGAATCAAACCATCACTGGACGGCGGAGGGCAGCTATTGCCGCACCCGTGGCCTCCACTGAGCGGGCCGGAGCCGGACGTGGAGCCGGAGCCGGTGCCGCCCGATGTGGTGCCACGGTATGTGTTGGAGCCGGAAGTGGAGCCTTCCGTGCGCCTGTACGCGCCACCGGAGTAGGAGGAGCCGCCGTTGTAGGCGGATTGGGCCTGCGCCTGAGCCTGGGCGGCCGCTGCGGCGGCTTGCGCATCCGCGTCCGTCTTTGCCTGGACGCTCGCGTTCACGCCGTCGATGGCATCCTCCAGCGTTTTGCGCGCCCCGTCGATCTTCGCCGGATCGTTCCCGTCCTTCAGCCCGTTCGCCGCGTCGATGGCGTTCGACAATGCGTCGCGGGTGGCGTTGTCCGCGACCTTGCCGTCCGAATCCGCAAGCAGCTTCGACGCCTCGTCCAGCTTCGCCGTCAGATTCGTTTTCGCGTCATCCAGCCTCTTCGCGGCCTTGGATTCGACGACGGCCCTCACCGCCTTCGACAGGCTCTTCTCGTGGGTCTCGTACCAGTCGGCCTGTTCATTGAGCTTCACGGTGGCGGCATCCAGTCCTTGCGCGTTTTCGGCCACGCAGCCCTCGTATTCGGGTGCCGAGGCCTTGAGCTCCTTGCCCAAGGATTCGACGGTCTTCGAGTCCTTGACCTGTTCGGCCTTGACGGCGGCGGCATCGGCGGCATCGCCGTTGAGCAGCGCGTTGTATTCGTTGGCATTGTTGCGCACGGTGTCGGCGGCGGTGGCGCACGCCTCCTTGGCCTCGGCGAGCTTCGCGCCGCTGTAAGCGTTCCAGCCGATGATGCCGGCCGCGACCAGAATCACCGCGCAGACGGCCGCGACCAGGGGCGGCAGCCACTTCGGACACTTCCTTCCATCCTTGCTTGGCTCTGTGATGTTCTCGGCGGGTGTTTCGACGGGTTCGAGGATTTCCGTCTTGTCGTTCTCGTTCATCATTGTTCTCCTTGCATTGATAACGCTTTATTGATCTGCCGGGATACCCGCGTCGGATTGCAGCGTTTCCCGCGCGATGTCGAGTAGCCGCTCGTCGCGGCCGGGCTGGGCGTCCGCTGTGTGGGGGAGCCAGTCCTGATCGACGTCGAGGGTCAGGTCATCGAAGGCCTGTTGCCCGTCATCGCGGCCCAGCAGACCGCGTAGCCTGAACGTCTCGTTCATGTGCTGTCCGTCCCATTCGATGCGCCGGGCGTACAGCAGGAAATCCAGAGTAAGGAACCCCGGCCCGGCCTTGTCCACCTGCACGTACCGGGAGCGCGTCGGCGTGAATCTCACCCGCGGCACGCCTTTCAGCCGTTCGTGCAACGGGCTGTCCGGCACGATGTAGCGTTTGACCAGGTTCTGTCCGCCGGCCGCGAAGAACAGCATCTGCGGCAGATTGCCGTAGGTCGCGTCGTAGTAGCGCCATCCCTGGTCGTCCCGCCATTTGCGAAGCATATCACGGGCGGCCCCCGGCCCCAGATGGATGCCGGAGAACCGTTCCCACGCCAGCGCCACCCGGTCGAACTCACCGCGCATGAGACCATACAGGGCCCGCCCGGTCTGGTCCTTCGGATGACGTCTCGCTCGGATGTCCGTCCGATGGTTCGGATCCGCATACGGGCAGTGCAGATAGGCGTCCTCGTCGTAGCGGCACAGGCCCGGCACATCGCCCCGGTGGTGTCGCCCGTAGGGCCGGCGCGCACGGCTTTCCTCCTGCCGACGGAACAGGCCGACGATCTGGATGGGATTGTCGCACAGCGGGCACACCGCGTAGTAGGACGGCCCCTTGTCGCCGTCACGACGCCACGGGGCCACGCCGCCGGTGCACCTCATGTATGACTCCTGGCTGATCACGATGCTTTCCGCCCTTCCCGGCCATGCCTTGAACGCATCCATAGTCGGCTCCCCTCGCCGCGCATCGTCGTCATCGATACCTCCTGTTGATATTAACCCACCAATCCGCCGGCAGCTCGGGCACCGCGCCCTCGCGTTCGGCGAACGCGAGGCACGCGAGCACCGTGCGTAATCCCAACGGGAACTCCCGTCGTCCCTGACGCATCAGGAACGTCCAGTCCTCCGTGCACTCCTCGCAATCCGAATGGTCCATGATCCCGCGACGGGCCAGTGCGGCCCGCTCCTCGATGTCATCCGTCATCATCCACTCCTTCTTCCGTCTTGCTTCGCCTCGGCCCTTGCATCCGCCGCGTCGAGGGGAGGGCAGTCGCGTTCGATCCATGCCGTGAGCATGTCGCGGATGGTGGTGCCGCGTCGCACGGCCTCGGCCTTGAACCGTTTCTTGAGCATGGGGTCGAGCTCCACCGTGATCTTGGGCAGCTTGACCGGTTTCTTGTAGTCGGTGAGGGTCGATGCCAGCATGTTCTTCGTGGTCATCGGCTTGTTGATCTCCATGATGTTGTTCCTTTCCGTGTCCCCGTGTCCACGGGTTTGCGTGGACACGGGTTTCCGGGTTTCCGGTTCTGCGGGTGTCAGGCGTTGAATGCGTCGCTGAGTTCCTTGGCGATAAGCCCGTAGCCCGAGGCGGACGGGAACCGGCCCTCGTCCGGCGCGAGACGCATGGCCTCCTTGTACGGGATGGTCTCCCTGCAATGGGCCAGTCCGTTCTCGGCCAGGAACTCCTCGGCGTGCCTGAGGCTGCGCGTGCCGTAGCGGGTCTGGGTCAGCAGCACCGAGGAGGGCTTGTTGATCTGCCGGATGGTCTCCAGCATGCGTTCCAGGTCGATGGGGCCGGTGGTGGTGACGAGCAGCACGAGGTCGGCCGCGTCCACCGCCGCCTCCACCAGATCGGTCTGCAAGGGAGGCGTGTCGATCAGCACCCATTCCTCCTCGGCGGGCGCGGCGACGGTGAACCGGTTGACGACCTCCACCCCGAAGGGCAGTGGGCGGCCGGCCGATAGGGCCTTGTGCGCCCACAGGGTCGCCGCGCCGGACGGGTCGGCGTCGCGCACCGTCACGGTATGGCCCAGTCGGGCGAGTGCTTCGGCGGTGCCGATGGCGCTGGTGGTCTTGCCGACCCCGCCCTTGAGGTTGACGAAGGCCACCGTTTTCGTGTTCGTGGTCATTGGGATTGTTCCTTTCATTCGGGTTTCCGGCTTCCCGTGTCCACGGGTGCACGGTTCCACGGTTTGCCGCGTATACGGGTTTCCGGAATGGTTCGTCCTTATGGGGCCGGACCGGTTATCTGTATCGGATTGTCTTCAGAAGAGGGTGTCCTGCAAGGGCGGGGTGTGTGTGGCGGCGGCCGGGGCCTTCGCCTTGCCGGTCGAGCGTGTGGTGGCGCGCCATCGTTGCTGGCGTGCGTTGCGCTGCTCGGTCTTGCGGCGTTTGCATTCGCGTTCGCGTGCCGCCGCCACGATCTCGGGGTTCTCGCGGATGTACCGGGCGAGCCGCCGTTCGGCGGTCGGGTCGTCGGGGTCGAACCGGAATCCGGCCTCCCGCGCGGTCTTCAGCACCTGGCGTCGGGCCCTCAACGGCAGTCCGCCGTAGATGCCGTACTGGTCCCGGACCATGATGCCGAACGCGAGGCATTCGGCCCTGACCGGGCAGGCCTCGCAGATCCGCACCGCCGCGCGGCGCAGCTCGTATTGGGTTCGCTGGTTGGGCAGGTCGTCGGGCCCCCACATGCGGTCCGACCACGAGTCGGGGAAATCCGCGCATTCGCCTTTCAGGAACATGCCGGCACCTCCTTCGGCCCACGGCCGCCGATGAAGCCGAAACGGACGGACGCCGGCCCGGTCTCGGACGGCTTCCGCTGCCCGAAGCCGTCGTCCTTCTCCCTGGATTCCGCGTCCAGGAAGGCGCGGCCCGCCCGCAATGCCTCCAGCACGGCATTGCGTTCGCCTTCTGCGTCGTTCGCGGGGACGCGCTTCAACAGCCGGCGCAGGGTGCGCGGTGCCTCGAACCCGTCATTGCCCGCATCGAAGTCGTAAGGGTCGAGCAGTTTCAACACGCGCCGGTCCAGGTTGTCGGGGATCCCGTAGTTCGGCACCTTCGGCGTGGATTCCGCGCTCGGCGGCTGCGCCGTTTCGCCCTTGTCGGCGAGGATGCCGTGTTCGGCGAGCAGGCGACGCCCGTGGGGGTCGTCGGCCATCTGGAGGCATACCTGGTCCCAGTGCCGTGCGAGGGAGCGGGGGCCGGTGAGCGTGCGACGCCAGAAACCGTCATACGGTTTGCCGGAAGCGTCGCCCTTGTCGGTCTTGGAAGGCGGCAGCGACACCCATTCGGCCACGGCCAGCACCAGTGGCATGCCGTGGCGGGCGATCAGCCGTCGGGCGGCGTCGAGTTCGCGTTTGCCGGGCCGGGCCAACGGTTCGGGCACCGGCATCGGCGGCATGGCGCGCAGCCCGTCCGCCATCGTGCGGCACACCGCCTCCGCGTCGGAACCGGCCCCGGCGGATTCACTGCTTGGGGGTTCGGCTCCGGCGGCGTCGGCCCATGAACCGTCCTCGCGGATTCCGTCATCGTCCGGGGAGGTCTCTCCGCTTGCGGGGAGATGCCCCGTAGGGGCAGAGGGGTTATTACGTACTAGGGACGTACTGTAGCTCACCAGGTGAGCTGGGGGTGGGGTCACAGCTGTGAACCGTGGTTCACCCGTGAGCTGGGGTTTCCCCGTGTCCCCGTCGCCATAACCACGGTCCACATGTGAGCCGGGGTTTCCCCTCGCCCTGTTTTCCGTGGAAGGCCGTCCACCTCGGGTCGAGTCGATGTCGTTCGAGTCGAAGAAGTCGGAATCGAGCTCCAGACGGTTCCCCAGGCACAGATCCCACACGACGGGCCGGTGCCACTCGCTGAAATGCCCGGCCTGGCGTTGGTCGCCGCGACGGATCAGCCCGTTCGCTTCCAGCCATGACAGGTGGCGTTTGACCGTGCTCACGCTGCACTTGCACCACGCGGCCAGCTTCCTGTGCGTCGGATGCGCGTTGCGCCCCTCGTCGTCGGCCACGTTCGCCAGACACATCAGCACGCGCGCGGCACCGTTATGCCTGGCGTCCACGGGCGCGAACCTGAGCGCCCAATCGACCGCGTTCACACTCATGCGGCACCCCCTCGGCGGGAGTCTTGCAGACGTGCGCGCAGCATGGGCACGCGCGGCACGGGAACGTCGAGCATCATCGACAGGTAGAAGTCGTGGCTGCCGTCCGACGGGCAGGCCGCCAACAGGCCCGAAACGGACCCACGGGCCGGGAAGCCGCCATGACGCCCGGCACGCTCAAGCGTTTCATGCGCTCTCATGGCTCTCCTCACTCACGGAACCGGCCCGCTCCTCACGCCAACGGGCCTCAAGCATGTCGCGGCGCGTGGCCGCGCGGCACAGGGCGAACGTCATCAGACAGGACGCGGCGAAAACGAAAACGACGGCGATCACGAGTATGAGGTGCATCATCGGCCCGCCCCCATCGATCGCGCGAGGGAGGCCAGCAGACGGACCACGAGAAGCACGATGCCGACTGCCAGACGCAGGAACGGCAACAGCAGACCGAAACAGGCCACCGCAAGCACCACGAACAGCAGGATCACCAATTCCACCACTCATCACCCCCGCTCACCGAAGGATGCCTGAGCATCGAGAACACCGCGTCATCGCCGCTGAGGGACTCCACGTCGCGCATCAACGCGTCGATCTCGTCGGACACCATGCCCGCACCGGCCTCGTAGCCGCGATTGAACACGCAATCCGACGGACCGCCATGGATCAGGCCACGGTTCACCGTCCGAGCCGACGACGAAGCGTTCCGCACGTCACGAAGCGCGTCACGCCGGCCGATCAGATAGGCGACCGCCATGACCTCCCTCACGGTCATCGACGCATCCACGGACAGGGACAACAGGGACATGTAGTCCCGGAAATTCGAGCGCTCCTCGTTATCGAGGGAACGCGCGCCAACGGTCATGGTCATTGCCTCACCTCCGCATGAAGGGACCAGAAAGCGAAATCCCAGGCATCACGCGAGTTACGGTCGCACCAGCAACCCACACAAGCCAGGCCGCAGGCCACCGGCACCAAAGCGAATCCCGGCAGAAGCAGATTCCTCGCGGCAAGCAGAATCGCCAGAAAAACCACGCACGACAACGCGGCCAGCATCCAAGCGGCAAGACCCGCCAGCTCGTAGCGCCGGGCAGAGCGTCGCCAATACAGGGATTCGGAAAATGTAGACGCCATGCACCGCGAACCATTCACGGGGGCGTTACCATCAAAATCAGAAGTCGGCACAGCGACTTCGGTTACACTAGACATTTGTGCAGCCTCCATAATCTAAAAGGCAATGCGAACGATTCAAAAGTTTGGCGACTAGGGAATCGTTCAACATTGGATGTGTTGCATACGCCCGGTTTCGATGTTCCAGATCGAGACCGGGCATTTCCTTATCGGACAAACACCCCCTCACCCTCGCTCAATTGAGATGGATACATAACGTCAAAAGGAATCCCATACTCAGTGTGCAGAATCATCGCACGCCTCATGCTGAGGTCTCTTTTGTAGTTGACGATGCGTGAAACGGGCGAGACGGAAACGTTAAGAGTGGCGGCGACCTGCTCTTGGCCGATACCGCGTTCTTTGAACCAATCATTCATCGGCGTACACACCTCCAGCCTCCATTTTTGTAATACTTTTTACGACCTGCAAAAAGTGTACGACAAACTTGCACTAAACGCAAATCGAGAGGTAATATATTTTGCAACAGGTAAACATATTGTTGTAAAGGTTAAAAATGACCAGTATTGAAACAATGCCGGGCGTCAGCCCCAAGGCGCGAGCCGCATACAAGTTAAAAGTCGTTTCTTTCAACGTTCAGCAGCTTCTGGCCGCACAAGCGAGAGAAGGCAAAAATCAAACTGAGATGGCAAGCTATCTCGGGATAAAGCCTTCCGGTATGTCCCTCAAGATCTCTCGCGCAAACTGGCGATTTGAAGAGGTTCTTTTGGCTGCGGAATATCTTGACACTACGGTGGACGAACTGTCTAACGATGCGATTATGCGCATGATGCTCGGAAACAAGAAAGCCGATCAGATGCTCATGGATATAAATACAGAAAAAGCCACCGGCAACACGCCGATGGCTTCCAATGAGCTCCTGCGGCTGGGCTTGAACCAGCGACCGTCCGGTCACTTGTCCGATCAGCAGTGCCGCAATCGTTGTGGCTGCCAATCCCACGGTGAATGACACCAGCGACGCGCGAAACGGTGTGCCCAACGTTCCGCGCAGTCGCGCGTTGACGGCAGTCTGCAACGGCGTGACTATTCCGGTGAGCACTCCCAGCGCGGCAAGCAGCACATGATCCCCTTTCGTCTCGGCGACATTGTACTCACGACGCCGATTTCGGGGGTCCGGCTGTGCGCTGGGACGCGGCGGTTCGGATTGGGAGGGAAGGCATGCATGGCTTCGTGGGTGATGCGGGAAGATACAGGAAGATGCGGGAAAAGCGGGGGGGGGTACGAGCAAATATTAAGCAATTGATGTCTGGGTGTCCGGTTTGTCGAGACGTCTGCTTTTCATAGGTTCCCGGCCTGGCCCCGCCTGGGGGCAGTGCCGCAAAACGCAGGCACCAAGATACGGAAGAAGAGGAGTCGTACCATATGAACAACATGCCGCAGCGTTTGGCGTTCTTCGCCCTGGGCGTCGTCATCAACTCGTTCGGTGTGGCACTGATCACGTTGGGCAATCTGGGCACCTCGGCCATCTCCAGCGTGCCGTACGTGTGCAGCCTGCAGTTCCCCATGTTCAGCTTCGGCGTGACCACATTCATCTGGAACATCCTGCTGATTCTGGTTCAGGTCGTGCTGCTGCGCCGCGACTTCAAGCCCTCCCAGTTCCTGTAGATCATGGTCAACGTGCTGTTCAGCGTCATGATCGACGTAAGCATGGCCATCCTCGGTGTTCTGCACCCCACCATGCTGTGGGAGCAGTTCCTGTGCATCGGCTTAGGCTGCGTGGCGTTGGCCTTCGGCATCGTCATCGAGCTGGCGCCGAACGTGGTGGTGGTGCCCGGCGAAGGCGTGGTCCGTGCCATCGCTAAGGTCAGCGGCGTGCGCGTGGGCACGGTGAAGGCCGTATTCGACATCACGCTGATCATCATCGCCGCGGTGCTGTCATTGATCTTCTTCCACGGGTTGCGCGGCGTCGGCATCGGCACGGTGATTTCCGCGGTGTTGGTCGGGCCAATCATCAACATCGTCAATCGCGTCTTCACCTTCCAGCACCGCATCCAGGCGCTGGCCTTGTCCCGCGACGGGCGTTGACACCTGACTGTCTGGTCACCACAGGGCCGGGAATGGTGACGCGGAACCGATCGAGCGAATTGTCGATGCGCACCGGTTCGCGCGTCTCGTTCCTTAGCGCGGCGCCGATGCGCAGGTATCCGGTGCCGTCGTCGCGCAGCACGGTGCCGCCGTCCGGATACGGGGTGGACCGCAGCAGTGAGAACAGGAATGCGTTGCGCGTGGACGTTGACGCCTCATGGATGAGCCGCTGTTTGGAGACCGCGCCGAACAGGCCGCCCGGGTTCGAGACCTCGATTCGGTTGGTGAACACGTCCACATGCACGGGCGTGCCGAGCGCGTCCGGGGAGTATTCGCGGTGGGTCAACGCGTTGGCGATGGCCTCGCGCAACACCAGTTGCGGATACATCGGCGGCTGTGATGGTTGCGCGCCGGAATCGGCGCCGCCTGGGCCGGACGTCCATGCCATCAGCGAGGCGACCGCGTCATCGATCATGATCGGGATCGGGCCGGTGATGGTTTCGGAGGCGACGAGCCGTGCATCGCCGGTGAACACGTCGTCGCGTGAGGTACCGGGGTAGACGGCGATGGTGACGTTGAGCCGAGGAAAGAACTTCTGCGGATACCGGCCGACGGCCAACAGTCCCGCAAGCGTGGGGCGCGGCACGGATGCGATCCGGGTCTCCTCGTCCGTGTCGGTGTCCGCGCCGATATCCGTGTCGTCTTCCCTGGACGCGGTTCCCGCCGGGTCGCAATCCGCGGCATGTTTCGCGGCATGTTTCACGGTGTCGTCCGCGGGGTGGCCGGTTGGCATGCGTCTCAGGATGCGCAGGTCCAGCATCATGTCCATGTCGGAACGCTCCGCAAAGACATGCGGATGGCGGTTGCGCTCGCATTCGAGCAGCGCGTGGACGAGCGTGGGATTCAAGTCGTCGAGCGTGGCCTCCGACACGACCGCGATGTCGTGCTCCGGCTGGCGTTGCTCATCAAGCAGACGATCGACCTCGTAGGCGGTCATCTTGCGGTCGCCGTCGCCGGTGCGGATGTAGGAGCCGCCGTGCGGGCCGACCGAGGAGACGAAGCAGGGCTTCTCCCGCGGCAGCATCTCGTCGATGACGGCGAACACCAAATTCGCGCCCTCGAACGGGCAGGTCACGATCACGGGCCGGACCACGGGCGTGAGCTTCTCGCAGGCCTGGCTCAACGCCTCCTGCATGGCGCGGGCGTCGAAGCCCTCGACCGGCGTGAACCCCGCCTTCTCGCTCAGCCCCAGGATGATGTACCCGCCGTTGCCGTTGGAGAACGCGGACAGCGTCTCGGTGATGGTCGAGCTGATTCTGCGTTTGCACTCCTTGACCTCGCATTGCTGCGTGTCGTTGCCGATGGCGCGCAGCAATGCGATGAGCTCGGTCATCTTGGCCGTGTAGTCGTCGTTGTCCATCGCTCCTCCGGGGGTGTGCCGTTGCCGCCTGGTGACGTCTGTACTCCGGCCGTACTCCATCCGGCTCCATCTGTACGCCGACCGCCGCGGGCTCCTGCCACTATCCTATGCCGGCGGCGGCATAGGATAGTGGCGATGACTTGCGCGGGATCGGTGCCGTCCGCGAGTCGGATATGGTGGGGCCCGCGACGGGATCG
>OFLZ01001315.1_pt1 | contig 14638 bp, 10 predicted proteins | sample 1541321 | NCBI WGS metagenome assembly OFLZ01 (sample SAMN04209223, study PRJEB22552) | human gut metagenome | biome: gut; material: feces | host: Homo sapiens | place: USA: Oklahoma | reverse complement strand
GCTTCACAAGCTAAAATCTTAACTGCACGGAAATCAGATTTTGCAAATGTATCGAAATCTACCATTTCTTCAAAGATTGGTTCAATCTTTGCATTAGAGAAATCAATCTTTTCGTTTGCTGTAAAAAATCCATTATTGTCATCTCCTGCTGTTGCAGATTCTTGACCTTTTTTATTCTCGCTTGCGCCCACTGTTTTCATTGTCGGGAACAGTAATACATCTCTGATTGCCTCTGCTCCTGTCAGCAGCATACACATTCTGTCGATACCGAATCCGATACCACCTGTAGGCGGCATACCGATCTCCAGTGCGTTCATGAAGTCTTCATCTGTTGTGTTGGCTTCATCATCTCCCTGTGCAAGCAGCTCTTCCTGCGCTTTGAAACGCTCTCTCTGATCGATCGGGTCATTCAGCTCTGAGTAAGCATTTGCCATCTCCCATCCATTCATGAAGAACTCGAAGCGCTCTACATATTCTGGATTCTCTGGTTTCTTCTTTGTCAGTGGAGAGATCTCAACCGGGTGATCCATAACGAATGTCGGCTGAAGCAGATGCTCCTCTACGAACTCCTCGAAGAAGAGGTTGAGGATGTCACCTTTCTTATGTCTCTCTTCAAATTCTACATTATGCTCTTTTGCAAGTTCTCTTGCCTGCTCCAGAGTCTCAACTTCATTCCAGTCAACGCCTGCATATTTCTTAACTGCGTCAACCATTGTGATACGCTCGAACGGTTTACCGAGATCCATCGGGATTCCTTTGTAAACGATCTGTGTTGTTCCAAGGACTTCCTGAGCAACAAAACGATACATATTCTCTGTCAGATCCATCATGCCGTGGTAATCTGTGTATGCCTGGTAAAGCTCCATCAGAGTGAACTCTGGGTTATGTCTTGTATCTAGACCTTCGTTACGGAATACACGTCCGATCTCGTATACTTTCTCAAGTCCACCAACGATCAGTCTCTTCAGGTACAGCTCAAGTGAAATACGAAGCTTCAGATCCTCATTCAGTGCGTTGAAATGTGTCTCGAACGGTCTTGCAGCTGCTCCACCGGCATTTGCTACAAGCATCGGAGTCTCAACTTCCATGAATCCTTCTCCGCTTAAGTACTTACGGACTGCTGCAAGGATCTTGGAACGTTTGATAAATGTATCTTTAGAGTCTGCATTCATGATCAGGTCTACGTATCTCTGACGATAACGTGTGTCTGTATCTGTCAGGCCGTGGAACTTCTCCGGAAGCATCTGTAAGCTCTTGGAGAGAAGTGTCATCTTCTCGGCATGGATAGAGATTTCTCCTGTTCTTGTTCTGAAAGCGAATCCTTCAAGTCCGAAGATATCACCGATATCAGATTTCTTGAAATCAGCGTAAGCGTCTGTTCCGATTGCATCTCTTGCTACGTATACCTGGATGTTTCCCTGTAAATCCTGGATATTACAGAAAGAAGCTTTTCCCATAACTCTCTTGAACATCATACGTCCTGCGATTGCTACGTGAATCGGGCTTGCATCCATGATGCTTCTTCTCTCTTCGTAATCATTCTTGAGAGCCTCTTTTGCCTGCTCTTCATCCATACCTTCTACGTTCGGCTGCTGGTGATCTTTTAAAATCTCAGCCTCATGTGCCTCATAGAGATCTTTTACTTCGAGTGAATGGTGTGTCTGGTTAAACTTTGTAATCTGGAAAGGGTCTCTTCCGTTCTGCTGCAGTTCTGCAAGTTTCTCACGGCGAACCTTTTTCAGCTGATTCATATCTGGTTCCTGTGTGTTCTTCTGATTCTGTCCCACTGTCTGTTCTCCTTCCGTTTCTATCTGCTTCCGCATTAATTTTTATATATCAATGCAGAAATAGTTATTTTTATATTGTCTTTTTAAGCGAATTCAGACCTCTTAATAGTAAGAGGTCTGTCCTAAGCTGATTATGAACGTTTGATATCAAGTACTTTGTACTGGATAACTCCTGCCTGTGTCTCAACGTCAACGACATCATTGATTTTCTTTCCGATCAGTGCGTGACCTACCGGAGACTCATTGGAGATCTTTCCTTCTAGACTGTTCGCCTCTGTAGAACCAACAATCTTGAACTCCATCTCTTCATCAAATGTGATGTCGTAAACCTTTACTGCACATCCAACATTGATCTTATTAAGATCAACTTCATCCTCTACTACAACTTCTGCATTCTTCAGGATTGCCTCAAGCTCCTCGATACGGGCTTCGATATCTCTCTGCTCGTCTTTCGCTGCATCATACTCAGCGTTCTCGGAAAGGTCTCCCTGCTCTCTTGCCTCTTTGATCTTACCTGCAACTTCTTTTCTCTTTACTACTTTCAGATTCTCAAGTTCATCCTCAATTGCCTTTAATCCGGCATAAGTAAGTAATCTTTTTTTTGCCTCTGCCATTGTTCCTGCTTCCTTTCTACTTCCTTACCGTCACTGCCTGTTGCAATAACGTTTCGTTTCCTACAACATTTACAGATTCTCTGCAAATCATTTTCTGTCTATACTTTTCATGCATTCAAAGTTTCTTCTCTGTCTACAGATATTATGATCTAACCAAATTGCTCCATTGCTATGCAATTTATACTTTTGACACTTACATCATATTATCGGTTTTAAAATGCATGTCTGCTGTCTTTTTCTCCTGAACGCCAATCGTTGTATCAGCGTCCGTCCGCAATTTCAATATTATACTCAAACTCGCGCTTTCTGTCAAGCAATTTCACTCTCTCAGGTCACTTCTGCGCAGTGTATGAAAAGCCTTTAAAACCGCCTTTTTCCGAACTTTTTCCAACTGTTTTCCGAAGTCCCGGAGCTTCTTTTCCTACAGTCTCTGAAAGAGAAGTTCTTCCAGTTCCTGATAGGACTCTACCCGGTTGATTTCTTCACGCAATTTTGCAGAACCTTTCAGTCCCTTTGTATACCATGCCACATGTTTTCTCATCTCGCGGATACCAATGAATTCACCTTTGTATTTTAGCTGTAATCTGGCATGACGAAGCATCATATCACGAACTTCTTCTTTTCCCGGACGTTCTGGTAATGTGCCTGTCTCTTCATATGTGATCATCTCGGAGAAGATCCATGGATTCCCCTGTGCTCCTCTCGCGATCATGATTCCGTCACACCCTGTTTGTTTTACCAGCTCCTCTGCTTTCTGTGGGCTTGTCACATCTCCGTTTCCAATTACCGGAATAGAGACAGCTTCTTTTACCTGACGGATGATATCCCAATCTGCCTGTCCGCTGTAATACTGTTCTCTTGTCCTTCCGTGCACGGCTACAGCTGCTGCCCCGGCCTCCTCAATGATCTTCGCGATCTCAACCGCATTAATGCAGCTGTCATCAAATCCTTTTCTTATCTTCACAGTGACCGGCTTATCAATCGCCTTCACCATTGCACTGACGATTTCATAAACCAGCTTCGGATTCTTCATAAGTGCAGAGCCTTCTCCGTTACGTACAACCTTCGGCACCGGACATCCCATGTTAATATCCATGATATCAAATGGACGCTCTTCCACACGTTTTGCCATCTCACTCATAATCTTCGGATCTGATCCAAAAAACTGAAGTGACACTGGCTGTTCATCCGGGTGGATCTCCAAAAGTGACTCTGTATTTTTATTATTATATAAAATCGCTTTTGCGCTGACCATCTCCATACACAAAAGACCTGCTCCCTGTTCTTTACACAACACACGGAATGGAAGATCTGTCACTCCGGCCATCGGTCCTAAGATGTAACGGTTTGGCAGCGTCACATTTCCTATTTTCAACTGTTTCATCATATTCTATTCTTTCTAATCTATAACTATTCTTCTTATTTGACTTTAGTATCATAGTAAATAACTGCCGAAAAGTCAACGTACACGATCTGTTCTTTCGCATTCACACAAAAAAGTCTGAATAAATCCGGCAATCACAAAACTTTTGCAATTCTCCCTTTATTCAGACTTTTTTATCTGTCTTTTAATATCTCTTGATTTTTCTTGAAGCTGTCTTCTCAAATTCTTTCTCGCGAATGATCAGACTATAAATCTTTTTATATGCCGGTGCACCCTGATTGTATTCATCAATCAGTTTTTGGAGTTCTACACGGACTTCCTCTTCTCTTTCAAGTCCCTGTTTTTTTGCGTACTCCTCATCTGGATATATTTCTGCCTCGATTACACCTTTTGCTTCTCTTACTAATACTTCCTGCACGAGTCTTGAAGAACTTAATTTATTCTCCAGTTCTTCCGGTGAGACATTTTCTCCATTCTTTGTAATGATCAGGTTTTTCTTTCGTCCTGTCAGATAGATAAACCTTTCTTCATCTACATATCCGAGATCCCCTGTGCAAAGCCATCCATCTTTCAGTGCGGTTTTTGTTTCTTCCGGCATCTTGTAATATCCTTGCATTACACTGCTTCCGCGAACCCACAGTTCTCCATCTACAGTCTTTGCCTCGCAGTTTGGAAGAAGTTGTCCTACTGAATTCTTTTTTACATTCCATGCAACGGTTGTACTGATGACCGGTGAACATTCTGTCATTCCATATCCCTGGAGAATCTGGATTCCAAAACGTTCGAACAGCTCAATATAATCCGGGTTCAGGTATGCACCTCCACTGCAGATCGTATGAAACTGAGATCCAAATACTGCTTCTTTTACCACTTTTTCCGGAAGGTCTTTTACGTCTTCTAACTTTTTTGCAAAAGTTTCAATCATGAGCGGTACCATCAGGATCATATTCGGCTTAAATAATTTGATATTTTTTGCTACACGCATCAAAGAGTCATTGATACAGATAATTGCACCGAGAGAAATTCCTTTCAGGATATCCATACTCAGGCAGTATGCGTGGTGAATCGGTAAAACTGACAGGATCACATTTCTCTCTGGGAGCTTCATATCCAGACATGTCGCGTTCTCAACGAGATTTCTGTGTGTCAGCATCACACCTTTGCTCTTTCCTGTTGTCCCTGATGTGAACATGATCGTACAGAGTTGATCCGGAGTAATCTCTGTTTTTTCTACTCCTGTATCCTCATCTATCGTTTGTTCCATCATTGATTTTGTAAGAGAAAGTATATTTCCCTCATTCGCTTCTTTCTGCATAGAAAGGATGTACTTCAGTTTTGGACACTTTTCTTTCGCTACTTCGATCACATCTTTACGAATCTCATCCAGAATCAGGATTGTTACATCTGCACGGTCGATAAGTTCACACAGTTCTTCTGCCGGAAGTGACACATCCAACGGTACTGCAACATTTCCGCCGTCCACAATTCCAAAATAGGAAGCAATCCATAGATAAGAAGTCGCACCGATCAATGCGATATGACTTTTTGGTTCTCCCAGTTTTTTCAATAATGCTGTTATTCTCTCACTGTCTTCTTTCAACTGTGTGTATGTCTTTGCCGCAATTTCATTTTTTCCTGTTTTGTAACGGATTGCGTCTTCATTTCCAAAACATTTTTCTGCATTTGTAAGAATATCGCGAATTGTTCTATATTCCATTTTCTTTTCCCTCTACTTCAAAGACTCAAGATACGCTACAGCTTCTCCGACTGTTCGGATATCTGCTGCCTTGTCCTGTTCAATCTCCACATCCATCTCGTCTTCTATTTCACCAAGCATACTCATAAAATCAAAGGATGTGAATCCAAGATCTTCCATAAAACGTGATTCCGGCTTGATGTCTTCCTGTTCAATTTCTACATAATTACAAATAATATCTACTAACTGCTCAAACATGATTTTTTCCTTTCCATTCTGTCCTGATCGTGATTCTCAACATGATCCGGATCATCTTTCTTTTATACAAGCTTTATGATTTCTCCAATTGTAAGTTCAGGATTTTCTGCTCCCTTGAACATAATTTTACATAAATAGTAATACAGATATTCCAACTCTTCTCTTGAGATTGCTTTTTTCTGATGTTCAAAGTTGAAATCCAATCCATTATCCTCCGGTCGGTGCATGACTGTCAGATACATTGCCTGTGTTGTCATTCCATTCGGATACCATTTTGTCTTATATTGAATTCCTCCAAGATCTTCCAGTCCTTTCTCCTGCAATGTCATCGGCTGGTAAGTCAAAGACATCGGCTCATACGTCAGTCCTTTCTGTGGCTGTGGATATGTCCTGGAGCGATATGCGAAATATTCTGTCGGGTCATAATTTGCATGACGGAATAATTCATTCTGCTTATCACGGATTTCATATACTGCATCGATAAACTTCACATCTTCTGAAAATACGGTACGAAACGGGAACGAATGAATTCTTGTTCCACCGGATTTCTTTTCTTTTAATGTAGCCCTTCTGGCAATCGCATTATTGATCGATACATCCTCCTGTCCATTCATTTTCTGGAAGTAAGTACGTAATCCCATCAATAAAAGACATGCCAGGGATACCCGGTACTTTTCGCAGAAATCCATCAGACGTTTGGTCGGTTCTGCTTCCAAATGAAAGATATCCAATGCAGAACTCACATCATCTGTCGCATTAAATGCAGAACGAAGCTTTGGATTTTTAAACATTTCCCTCGCTGCATCCAGCTTATCTGTTCCATTAACACCGTTATAAACCGGCTCTGATGCTTCAATCAGTTCCCTAAAAAATTCTCTGTCTCGCTGCTGTGCTTTACTTCCGGCTTCATATGCGAGATCCTTCTTTACCTGATCTATGTAAGAACACATATCCTTTGGATATGGGACACCTTCATATTTTGCATTACAGTACAGCTCAATAATATCCTTCAGAAATGTGATCAGCGACTGAGCATCTACCACCATATGATGTCCGAGGAAATACACTCCGTTGAATCCATCTGAAGTGCGGATCATTTTAATTTTTGTCATCAGTGAATCCTCAAATGGAAATGGGACAGTTGTCCATTTCTGCATCGTATCAGCTGCCTCTTCCATAGTCACATTGGAGAAATCAACGAACTCTATCTCCCGTTCTTTTCTGTCCTGCTCTGCACTTACAACATACTGATATACATTCCCCTCTTTGTCCTTTGCAAAGCGTATCCGCATCCCTTCATTTCTCTCATATGCTTTGTAAATGGACTCTCGGAGTACATCCCAATCCAGATCTGTGCCAATTGTCAGGCTTGTGCCAATATTCAGTACTGCCGCATTCGGACAAAATGGCAGATAATACAAATGAAATTTTTGCGCTACCGTCAGTGGGTATACAGGATATCCTTTTCTTGTTTTCATCATTCTATGATTCCTCCTATAAATGAATCCATTGCTCCTTCATAAGCTTCTCTGTCTTTATAATAACTTTCGCAGTGTCCTGCCCCGTGGATGATCAGCTTCTGTTTTGGAGATTTACAATTTTTATAAATTTCTTCAGACATACTACATGGAACAAATGTATCGGCGTCTCCATGGATCAAAAGGACAGGAACTTTTGCTTTTCTGACTTCACGGGCAGAATTGCACTCATCCAGTCCATATCCTGCCTGTTTTTTATTCACCGCATCCGCAATCTGTATTATTGGAAACGCCGGAAGATGATACATACTGTGAAGTACATGTGTAAACACTGCCTTGGGCGAAGTAAACGGACAATCTGCAATAATTCCTTTTACCTGCTGCGGCAAATCAAGCCCGCTTGCCATCAATACTGTGGCGCCTCCCATAGAATTACCATGCAGGAGAATCTGAACATTTTCTCCTTCCTGTCCGATCACCCATTCAATCCATCGATATGCATCATAACGGTCCTTACATCCGAATCCAATGTATTTTCCTTCACTTTGTCCATGTGATCTCTGATCAACAAGAAGAACGTTATAACCACGCTTCAAATAATAATTTGAAATACTTCCATAATCTGCAAGCCCCTGGCTCGTGTAGCCATGAAAACAGATCACTGCTTTTTTGCATTTCTTTTCTTCGACATTTCCTGATCCCCGGAAATACGTTCCATGAAGCTTCAAACTGTCTTCCGACCGGATCCAGACATCTTCATGAGGCTGCTCCATCATCCACTCCCTGCATTCCTTCATCTTTGAGAAATACTGTTCCCAGTCTACCCCGGACATCTTCATCGTGCGTTCTGTCTTTGCGTTATAACGCATCATTGTTCTTCTGTAAAAGTATGCACTTCCACCTGCCTCTGCTGATACGATTCCCACCAGACCTGCAAGTGCAAGAAGTTTTCCGTAATGCATCATCTTTTTCACCTTTGCTTCCTTTTTACAGTTATTTCTGTTTCTGTGTTTTCTTTATTGCATTCTGTTCTGCTTTTCTGCTATCAATCAGTTTTTTCAGATACAAAGCTTTATCAATGTTGCCTTCTACTTTCAATTTTCCCAGTGTTACTGCCAGAACCGGATCCAGCTTTCCCTCATTGATCTTAAATAATGTCTCTGCCGAACAAGTAAAAATCGCATCTCTGTCATAATACTCGTATGGTTCCACATACAGCTTTCCTTCTTTTACCTCTGCATAAAAGATTCCCTCTGCTTCTCCTGTTACATTGAACTGATATGCAAGATGTTCATTCACAGTACTTACGTCTGCTTCCATCATCATCCCTTTTACTTTTGAAAACATGTCTGCGTATGTCATTCTTCTCTCCCTCTCCTTTTCAGCTTTTCTTCTTTCGACCGGTGGTCGATTCTCTATGTTTTTAATCTATCACTTTTTCGACCCGTGGTCAATTATCTATTTCAGACAATCTTTTGTTTTAAAGTGTCCTTTTTTTGTCCTCTTTTTTATTTCTATTTTATTGGTTCTTCCGACTTTATTGTGCTATACTTAAAAGGATATCGGTCAATTCCCGTAATCTGGAACTGGCCAAATATACTTACGAATATACGAGGCGGACTTCTATGCCAAAACAATTAAAATACGATAAGATTCTGGATGCTCTTCAAAAGCTTCTGGAAACCAAAGAACTTTCTAATATCTCTGTCAGTGAGATTGCTCAGACTGCTGAAATTGGAAAAGGAAGTATTTATTATTATTTTTCTTCCAAAGATGCAATTCTTGAAGCACTGGTAGAACGCAATTATGAAGCTCCAATAACAACAGCAAGACATCTTGCAGAGCAAAGAGAGATTTCACCTTTCACACGCATGGCTCTGATCTTTCAGGCCTGCCGAAATTCCTCTGCGGCTTTTTTAAAGACACAGCCATCAACTACAAAGGCTGCACCGGAGCGGGCTTTTCTTCATCAAAAGTACATGAATCATCTCATCGTTTCACTCAAGCCGGTTCTTGCTTCCATTATTGAACAAGGGATTGCACAGGATTTAATCCGCTGTGCTGACCCTGTTTCTCTTGCTGAGATCGTACTGATTGTACTGACTGTTAAGATGGATAACACCTTAATACCTTCAACAGCAGATGAGATTGAACAGACAATCTCTGCTCTTGTCTCTCTTTTGGAAAAAGGAACTGAGAATCCTGCGGGATCGCTAAACTTTCTGATGGCACAGCTGTAAGCAGTTTTCTGTTCGCGGCACCTGCATTACACAACATATCCCACCATTTTGAATCGCTGACGATGATATGATAAATCATGAGACGAAAGGAGTGTTTTTATGATTATTCGTCCTGTTTTTAATATATTATTACTCCCTGATATCACTTATTTTTTTAAACGTGATTTCTTTCCGGGGGCTGCTGCAGACCAGATTGAAGTCGGTACAGATATTCTGTTTCCATTTTTGAAAAATGAAGTGGATGAGACTACTGTTACTATAGATGATATTTACCCGGTCGGTATGTCTGCGAGAGTCGAATCCATCAGTGATGATGACAGCATCCAGATTCGTACATTAGAACGTGTCAGTCTTGATGATATTGAGCTGGATAAGAACGGACAGATTACAGCTACAGCTTCCATCCGTCCGGAGGTAGATGATCTTCCTTTAGAAGAAGAGAAGCAGACTTTCACAAACCTGCGGAACTCGCTTCTGAAATTTGTTCAGAATTATCAATGGGGGATCTGGGCAAGAAGCTACATTATCCAGAGAAAGAATATCTATGACCTTGGTTCTGCTCTTTCAGATTATCTGAACATTACTTCCGAAGAAAAATATGCAATTGTTGAGACAGATTCCCGCCGTGAGCGCTGTGAACTGATTGAGAATGCGATTAAGGAATTCATGGAAGTGGCCAAAGTTTCTTCTGAAGCACAGGAGGCACAGAAAGGTGACCAAGAGCAGCTTTACAGAGAGGCTGCAATTAAGAAGCAGATCGATTACCTTCAGAAAGAATTAGATGAGATGCACCCGGAAAATATTTCCGATGTCCGTGCTTTTGAAAAAAAGATCCAGGAATCCGGCATGAATGAAGATGCCCGTAAGGAAGCGGACAAAGTCCTGAATCGTATGAAGCAGGAAGGAAAAGATAGCCATGAATATGGGCTTCTCTATGACTATCTTGATTTTGTCACCAGTCTTTCCTGGAAGCATCCGGAATTTACACCGATTGATTTAAACCGGGCAGAAGAGATTCTTGATGAAGATCATTATGGACTTAAGAAAGTCAAAGAACGTATCATCCAGCAGATTGCTGTTATGGCACTGAACCGGAAACAGTATGGTTCCATCCTCCTTTTTGTCGGTGCGCCTGGTACCGGTAAGACAAGTATCGGACAGAGTATTGCCCGTGCGTTAAACCGCGAATATGTCCGCATCAGCCTCGGCGGTATCCGAGATGAAGCTGAGATCCGCGGTCACAGAAGAACTTATATCGGTGCTATGCCGGGACGGATCATGGAAGGGATTAAACGCAGCGGCGTTTCCAATCCTGTTGTAGTTCTTGATGAAGTAGATAAGCTTGCGAAAGATTATGGCGGAGATCCGGCAAGTGCATTGCTTGAGGTGCTTGACCCGGAGCAGAACAGTACATTTACAGACCATTATATGAATGTTCCATATGACTTATCCAATGTTCTGTTCGTCTGCACAGCGAATTCTACAGATACGATTCCTGAACCGCTTCTGAACCGTATGGAAGTGATCGATTTTCCAGGATATACGGCGGTGGAAAAATTCCATATTGCCAGAAAGCACTTACTTCCAAAAGCAATGGACGCTATGGGAATCCAGAAGAAAATGTTAAAGATAACGGATGGTGCATTGCGCAAGGTCATTGAAGATTATACGATGGAATCCGGAGTCCGTGGACTTAAGAAACAGATTGATATGCTTTGTCGTTCCGCTGCTGTGCGTCTTGTAAAAGAAGAGGGGCAGACTCTGACAGTAAATAAATCGAATCTGAAAGACTATCTCGGCCGTAAGAAACTGCATCATGACCAGAAATTAACTTCCACACAGCCTGGTGTTGTCACCGGACTTGCATGGACACAGGCAGGCGGTGAGATTCTGTTTATAGAGACAAAGCTGACAGAAGGGGAAGGAAAGGTGATCATCACCGGACAGCTTGGAGATGTCATGAAAGAATCTGTACAGATTGCACTGACACTTGTGAAGTCTCTTTATCCTAAAGAAAGCAAGGTTTTCCAGGATCATGATCTGCACATTCATGTGCCGGAAGGAGCTGTTCCAAAAGATGGTCCATCTGCCGGCATTACATTAACCACAGCACTTGCTTCCCTTGTTACCGGAAAGGCTGTCAGCCCGGATTATGCCATGACCGGTGAAGTTTCCCTCCGCGGAGGTATACTTCCGATCGGTGGGCTTCCTGAGAAACTGATGGCTGCCCAGAGGGCCGGTATTACAAAAATACTGATTCCTTTTGACAACGCAGATGATCTCGAAGATGTAGCTGCTGAAGTAAAGGATAAGCTGAAAATCACTCCGGTGAAAAAGGTCAGCGACGTTCTGAAGTTATTGCTCGGATAAAAAGTGACCTATCGTTAAACGGAAACTATGAGAAACAAAAGCCCATGGCGGAATCTGAATGATAAGTTCAACAAACTTATCATTCAGATTCCGCCATGGGCTTTTTTATAGTTTTAAAATTCGACAGATAAACCGTAATCTATTTATCTGACTATTTATTCCTCTGTCTCTTCTTCCATCTCTTCTCCGAGATAGAATACTTTGTAAAACATTTCAAGAGACTTGAAAAGCTCTTCCTTTGTGTCCTGCAGCTCTTTGATCTTCAGTACACTACCAATCTCATCGAATGAGAAATCACCCTCTTTGTGCTCTACTTTCAACTCAAGGTTTCCATTCTCATCAAACACCAGCAGGAGAACTCCTCCAACATCCGCTGTATACAACACACACATGATCTGCAATTCCTGTTTCACTGCTTCCGGAAGAGATTCAAATTCCGGGTTCAGATAATATTTCTGCTCATAGGAGCTGGCCGCACACAATACCATTTCTTCATCCATAATTTTTACACCTTATATCACTGCCCACAGTTTCTGTAAACAGTACTTACCTTTCCATATTTTCCACATTCACTGCATAATCCCGATGACTTATTCACATTCCGTAGGTCTTATCCACCTGGTTATACATACCCATATACGCCGCGCACCGAAACTTCTCCGGCATACACCGCCTCTTCGGTTCCATCTTCTTTCCGAACGATCAATTCTCCTGTCTGATTGATTCCAAGTGCGTAAGCATTGTACTGTTCTTTCGCGCCAAGAATCCGGACCTCACGGTCTTTATTAACCAGTAATTCGCTGTAACGTTCTTTCAGACCGGACAGATCTCCATGTTCAAGGAAAACCGTGTAGTTCTGTTCAAAGCGTTTCATCACTGCTGCGATCAACGGTGCTCTCTTTACCACATGTCCACATTCCAGTCTGAGTGATGTCGCTGTCTCACGGATCTCCTCAGGGAACTCTGTCAGGTTCACATTGATCCCTACACCAATCGTTACATGATTAATGTAATCGATCTGAGTGCTCATCTCTGTCAGGATTCCGACGAGCTTCTTTCCATTAATGATAATATCATTTGGCCACTTGATCTTTACATCTGGGTTTCCACAGGAATCTCCGCAATCCATGATTCCCTCTGCTACACTTAATGCCATCACAAGCGTCAGCATCGGCGCCTGATCCGGTTCAATCTTCGGACGAAGCAACAAGGACATGTAAATGCTTGAACCTGACGGTGAATCCCAGGAACGGCCCCTTCTCCCTCTTCCGGCTGTCTGCTTATCTGCTACCGCAAGTGTACCTTCCGGTGCACCTTCATCTCCCATCTGCTTGATCCTCAGATTTGTAGAATCTACCGAATCGTAATAAACGATGTTTCTTCCGGCCCACTGCGTATCCATCAGGCTATCAAGCTCTTCTTTCGTCATCACATCTGGACTATCTACAATATGATAACCTTTATTCCGCACAGCTTCAACCTGATATCCTTCTTCCTGCAGCTGACGGATCACCTTCCAGACTGCAGTTCTTGACACCCCGAACTTTTCACAAAGCTGCTGTCCTGACACATATCCGTCCGCTTCCCTCAATAATTTTAATATTTCAGCTTTCATTCTAATTCCACCTCTCATCAGACCTTTATACAAAAGAAAGGTGTCTGTCCCATCTCTGGAATAACAGACACCTTCTGCTCATTCTTATTTTCCACAGAAGCCGGTCTGATCTTCAACTCATTTATCATACCAAACTTCTGCTGATTTCTCAAGTTCATCAAATACATTGCGCGTTACTGTTCACACGATGTGCGATTACGTTCTCTTAGAACTCGCCAAGTGTTGCAACCATTACAGCCTTGATCGTATGCATTCTGTTCTCTGCCTCATCGAATACTTTGGACTGTGCAGACTCAAATACTTCGTCTGTTACTTCCATATCTTCGATTCCGAAACGCTGTCCCATCTCTGCTCCGATCTTTGTCTTCAGGTCATGGAATGCCGGCAGGCAATGCAGGAAAATAGCTGTATCTTTTGCATTTGCCATAACTTCTTTTGTTACCTTATATGGTGAAAGTTCTTTGATTCTCTTCTCCCATACTTCATCCGGCTCGCCCATGGATACCCATACATCTGTATAGATAACATCTGCGTCCTTTGTTCCTTCTTTTACATCTTCTGTCAGAGTAATTGTTGCTCCGGACTGTGCAGCATAACCTTTACAAGTTTCAACAAGTTCTTCGTTCGGGAAATATTCTTTCGTTGTACATGCTACGAAATGCATTCCAAGCTTAGAGCATGCGATCATCAGGGAGTTGCCCATGTTAAATCTTGCATCTCCCATGTATACAAGCTTGCGGCCTTTGAGTTCTCCGAAATTCTCACGGATTGTCAGCATATCTGCCAGCATCTGTGTCGGATGATATTCATTTGTCAGACCGTTCCATACCGGTACTCCTGCATATTTTGCAAGATCTTCTACGATTTCCTGACCGAATCCACGATATTCGATTCCGTCATACATTCTTCCAAGTACACGGGCTGTATCTTCGATGCTCTCTTTCTTTCCAATCTGAGAACCTGATGGATCAAGATAAGTTGTTCCCATTCCCATATCATGCGCTGCCACTTCGAATGCACAACGTGTTCTTGTACTTGTCTTCTCAAAGATCAGTGCAATGTTTTTGCCATGATAATGATCCACCGGTACTCCGTTTTTCTTCTTCTCTTTGAGGTCTGCTGCCAGATCAAGCAGGTATGTAATCTCCTCTGGTGTAAAATCCTTCAGTGTCAGAAAATTTCTTCCTTTTAAATCC
>OFLZ01001312.1_pt1 | contig 14671 bp, 14 predicted proteins | sample 1541321 | NCBI WGS metagenome assembly OFLZ01 (sample SAMN04209223, study PRJEB22552) | human gut metagenome | biome: gut; material: feces | host: Homo sapiens | place: USA: Oklahoma | reverse complement strand
TATTATCCTCGTAAGAACGCTTTTTGTACTGTCCGCACAAATTGGAGCAGTTCAACCCAGCCCTCTTTTCTTTCTTTCAATCAAGCCGATACCTTTTACAGTATCCAACTCTGCCAATATTTTTACGCCTTTATCTTTTCCACAATTTAAATCCTCCATGATATTTTCCAGCGTATAAATGATATAGACTCTATTTTCTTCGTCCAGCCATCCATTTTTCATAGACAAGGACATTCTGTCCAACATCAATCCATAAAGCAACTTTGCATCCGTTGACACCTGTTTGAATCTTGGATCTTGTATCAAAACACGAGGTATTCTGAAAAATAAAAATTGTTCTGCCTCTGTTCCATAGTAATAGTCAAATACTTCTTCCTTGCCCAACCTCTCCACCTCCTGTTCGCTGCTGCCATTCCTCCAAAAGTTGAAAAATGACTTTTTCTATATCCTCATTGCTGTATGAAGACGGAAAATATGATTTCAGCCTGTTCCTATTGATCGAAAGTGCATCCGATTTTTTCTTTTGACTATCTAATAAAAATTCTTTTGCCTTCTCTTGCGTCAATGTTCCGCTCTGTGCACACTCTTTACACAATTCTGCTGCTTTTGTACTGATTTGTACCTTTTCGTCCACTATGATATCTAATATCCAGTCCTGCTCTTCCTGATTTAGAAATGAAAGGGCAATTCCTTGGACAATACCCATTTTTTTGCGATCCAACAATTCCAATAAATCATCACTTAATCTGGAAAGCCAAATATATCGCTGTACTGTCTTCCCGCTTTCACCAAAAGCCTCTCCCATCTGTTCCAGCGTATGTAAACCATTTTGTACCCCTTGATGCTTCAGTGCCTCATATTTCATTTTATAGGCTTTTGCTTTCTGACTGGGAAGAATATTTCTTCGATAAATATTAGAATCCACCATCAATATCGTTGCTTCATCATCACCACAATCTGTTACTACTGCCGGAATGACATTTTGTCCAATTGCTTTGCAGGCTGATGTTCTTTTATGCCCAGATATGATTTCATATCCACCTTGTGTTCTCTTTCGAACCAAAATTGGTTCCAGGACTCCATACTTTTTTACGCTTTCCATCAGTTCCTGCATCTCTGCATCCATCTCAAAACGAAAAGGGTGGTCTGGAAATTCATGTAACTCTGATACATCTATTTCTATAACGCTTTTCCCTTGTTGTTCCGCATCATTTGTACCAAACAAGTCATCATAGCTTGTCAGTTTAATATTGCTTACACCATTTTTCACTTCCTATTACCTCCTCTGTCAGTGTCTGATAGGCTTGTGCAACTTTTCCTTTTGGGTCATGACGAAAAATACTTATTCCTTGTGTAGAAGCCTCCTGTGCTCTTACAGACATCGGGATATGATTTTCAAAAATTTTTATATTTCTTCCATAAGCTTCTCGCAGCATTGTTGTAATATCCTTCGCATAATTCGTTCTTCCATCCACCATTGTAATCAAAATACCTTCAATTTCAATTTTAGGATTTAAGTGGCGTTTTACCTTTGAGATGGTTTTGATTAACTGTTCCAAGCCTTTTACAGGCAAATAAGCCGCCTGCACAGGTATCATAACGCTATCTGCACAGGAAAGTACATTTATCGTCAATGTACTAAGTGAAGGCATACAATCAATGATAATATAGTCATACTTATCTTTTATCAGTGATACATACTGCTTTAAAATCTGTTCCCTGCTCATAATATTAACTAAACAGATCTCTAGACCAGAAAGCTCAATATTGCCAGGCACAATATCAATACCTTCCTCATGATGTAAAATTCCTTCTGACGGCGAAATTTCTTCTTCCTTAATTACTTTTCCAAGAATTGTTGCCAGAGATACTTCCAGCTGATCTGGCTGCGGATAACCCATACTGATTGTCAAGCTGCCTTGTGGATCGGCATCAATTAAAAGTACCTTCTTCCCTTCCTTTGCCAAACAAATGCCTAAATTGGCACAGGTAGTTGTTTTTCCTACGCCACCTTTCTGATTTGCAACTGCAATAATCTTTCCCATAAAAATCCTCCTTTTTCCATTGTTTTCTATATTTTTATATTGTTAAAGTGATAGAATCACAACAATATTGGAATAAAAAAAGTGCCATCCATTATTTCGCTCGGACAGCACTTTTTCTATTCCAATATTCACTTTTTTCTTCTTTCCTGCACTTTTAATCTATAATACATTTCCAGTGCTTCCATAATTGTTTTTTCCATAGTCTTTTGTGAAGTTCCTGGAGAAAAATATTTTTGTATCTTTTCCACAGGCACTTTCAGCTGCTCTTTCTGATTACCTTTTTGTTCAGACAATATCTTTTCTATAGTAAATAAACATAGAGTCTGTTCTTCTTCCAGCTTTCGCAGTTGAATCGCCTGTGCATGGCTTGGTGTGCAATCAAATTCTGCCATCACTTCCAACAATATCTCTTGGCTTTCCGAAGATAAGTAAGAAAGTTCCACAGCAGGACGCAGAGCTATTTTTTTCATATCCACCATATCTAATACTGGTTTTATTAAGTATGTTAGACGGATATATCTTCGAACCTGATCCTGACTTTCTCCTACCTGTTCTCCAATCAACTGTCTCGAAGTTTTCTTCTGAAAATTCTGTGCCAGTGGCACAATATTATTTTTTCTTGGTCTGCCACCTTTTCTTTTAATTGCGTCCAATCGCATTTTATAGGCAAATGCTTTTTCGGAAGGTAGTATGTTTTCTCTTTGGATATTTGAATCAACCATCATAATAACTGCATCTTCATCGCTTAACTCCATGATAAGACAGGGAACTGTGTATTGTCCTGCTAATATAGAAGCTGCTTTTCTTCTATGTCCTGCCACCATCTGATACTGGTTGTCCACGCTTCTGACAAGCAAAGGTACCAGAATCCCATACTTTTTAATACTTTCGGAAAGTTCCATTAAACTTTCATCTTCAATTACATGATATGGATGGTCTGGAAAATCAGAAATTTCATCTACATCCAAGTATGTAATTTTTGCATTGTAATCATTTTTTTGCTCTAAGTCGCTATAACATATTTCACTCATAGTAAACACTCCTTATGCTACCATATGCTAACTTGTTATGTTATAGCTTGTTTTTTTGTATAAATATTGATTATATCCAACTAGTTATATGATATCCCATTTACGAATTTTGGTCACTAAACACTGAAATCCATAGTGTGTTATTATGTCCATTTAGTCCAAAACACCACTATATATCATATCAAAACCAAAAATACATTCTATATATTGTATTAGCACAACACATTTTACTCTAGCTAACAAAGTATTCTACAGCATTTTCCGGGAAAAATTCCTTCAATTCATTATAAAGCTGGGCTGCCAATGTTTTATTATGGGCAATGACCAGTGTGGGTTTCTGTATTTTTTCAATGACGTTTGCCATGGTAAAGGTTTTCCCGGAACCTGTTACCCCAACTAACGTTTGAAATTTCAATCCATTTTGAAACCCATCTGCTATTTTTTCGATGGCCTGAGGCTGGTCGCCGGTAGGCTGAAATTGGGAATGTATTTTAAATGGTTTGTCCATGACACACCTCCGTTTATACAAATCATTCTCATGCAGTCAGCAAACTGCAAAACACAATATGATTAGGATAAAACATCCATTTTGTTTCTATACGCTTGTAGACTACCAAAAAGTATATCACAGTTAAATACTAAAGTATAGGGGAACAGCGAAAATATACAAACATTTGTTCTATTTTTTTTCGTTATGGAATGTCGTAAAACTGTCGGATATGCTCTGCAATCTGCATCAACTGCTCATGGTCAGCAATTCGATCTCGTTTTTCCTTACCTTTTAATATACCCTCTTTTCTCCATTTTTTCAGTACGTAACAAAGGCTGCGGCGGCTGATGCCGATTTCTTCGCAAATTTCATCCAGCGTATAGCTTTGCAGTCTTGCAGGATGCATCAGACAATACATCGCCGTATTTTCTTCTGCTGTAAAAAGCGTCAGACTAAAGACTTTCCGATACATCTGATAGGTACGGCTGCTGGTACTGCGGTAAAATTCCAGGGCAAACGCCGGATTTTCCATGAGCTGGCAGAAAAGCTGATCTGGAAATTCCAGATAAACACAAGGAGTTTCCGCAATGATATTGGCATCGAAGCTATAACCACGCATACGGCTGATATGGCCGGAAAAGCTGCCCACGCCAATTTCATCCAGTAAAATACGTATGCCGCGATAAGTCAGGCTGACAACTTTCACAGACCCTTGCAAAATATAAACAATGCGATATCCCTCATCGGCTGCATTGGAAATACATGTCTTGGCAGGAACTTCATGAATGGTGATCTGACTTGTTTCCAGATAAGGTCGAATCATGGGGTATATATCCAATTTTCCTACAAAATCCTGCCAGTTCGCCCAGATTCTCTCATGCATATACAAATTCTTCCTTTCATATGTTTTTGATTTTGTGAATAGTTTATCATATTTTTCAAATAGTGCAATTTGCACTTAACGAAAGCATGTATGCCTGCCATAATAAAACCATCATCATTCACAGAAAGGCAGGTTGAAAAAGTTCGGAAAGTAATGAGATGAAATTACAAGAAATCCTCAAAGCAAGAGGTATCACTGATGAACAGTTAAAGGAAGTGCAGGAGCAGGATATTCCCGCTGCCGCTGAGAGCTTCCAGCGTATCATGGACATCTATTATCTGCTGAAAGTAACCGCAGATATGGAAAGTGCCTACTGGTACAACCGTGTATGGTGGGAAAATGACGGTGATCTGTTGGAAGTACGCCGTGCAAAAGCCGTTGCCGCATCTCTGGCACACAGCACCCCTACCATTTTGCCTTATGAAAAACTTGTCATGAACAAGACAAAACATCTGCGTGGTGCCTTCCCCTTCCCTTGGGTTTGTGCTAGCTTCTTCAATTCCCTTGCGGAATCCCTCATGGAAGAAGCAGAAGCGCCTGCTGAAAACGAAGCTGACTCCGTTTCTGTTGTTGGTGCCGGCGGCGGCAACGTTACAGAAAGCTATGGCGAAGTCATCTCCATTGCGAAAAAATTTGGTATGCGGAAAGAAGACATTCCGGTTCTGGTAAAAGTATCCAAATACTGGGACGGCATTTCCGTAGAAGATATTTCCACAAAATATGCAAAAACACTTCCCGGCTTTGAACAGTTCCAGAACATTATGGACAGCGTTCTGGTTATGTTCGACTCCTTCGCAATTCCGCAGGGTCGTGAAGTTATGAACTATTACATGCCTTTGCAGTACGGCTTTGACGGCATTCTGGAACTGTGCGATGAAAAAATCGCAGAAACCATGGGCGAAGCTGGCGGCGACGGCGTTCTGGGCATGAGCCGCGGCTACTACTATGCTGCCATGAAAGAAATCGTCAAAGGTCTGAGCCAGTGGTGTGAAAACTACGCACGCAAAGCAGAAGATCTGGCTTCTCGTGAACCAGACGAAGCATACAAAAAGAATTATCTGGAAATCGCCCAGGTAATGCATAACATCGCTCACAAACGTCCTTCTACATTCCGTGAAGCACTGCAGATGACACTGTGTCTGCATCTGGGTGTTGTAAACGAAGACCCTCAGTCTGGTCAGTCCATCGGTCGTCTGGGTCAGGTATTGCAGCCCTTCTATGAAAAAGACATCGCTGACGGCACCACCACAGAAGAAGTTGTGGAACTGCTGGAACTGTACCGCATCAAAATCACATGTATCGAATGTTTTGCTTCTGCTGGCGTATCCGGCGGCGTTCTTTCCGGCAACACATTCAACAACCTGTCTCTGGGTGGTCAGAACTACGACGGTCTGTCTGCGGTTACACCTTTGGAATACCTCATCATCGAAGCAGGTATGCGTGCGCAGACACCTCAGCCTACCCTTTCCATCCTCTACGATGAAAAACTGCCTGAGGACTTCCTTATGAAAGCTGCTGCTTGTACCAAACTGGGCATGGGCTATCCTGCATGGATGAACAATCAGGTGGGCATGAACTTCATGCTCCGTCAGTACGGTCCCGAAGGTATGGATCTGTATGATGCCCGTGCATGGTGTCTGGGCGGCTGTCTGGAATCTGCACCCGGCTGCTTCCTGCCTCTGGAATACAACGGCAAAGTGACCATGATCCCCGGCGGCGTTTCCCCTACTTGCGGCACCGGTATCCACTTCACAGGTCTGCCGAAGGTTCTGGAACTGGTACTGACAAACGGCGTAGACAAACGTACCGGAAAACAGGTATTCCCTCCTCATAACAAGAAACTGGAAACATTTGATGAACTGCTGGATCAGTGGAAAGAATATCTGGACATCAGCAACCGCATTGTAAACAAAGTCAACAACATTCAGATGGACGTATGGCGCAAATACAACATGCCTGCCGTAAACTCCCTGCTGAAACCAGACTGCTTCAAGAAAGGTCAGCACATCGGCAACTGTGGCGCTCGTTATAACGCCTGCATCAACTTTGAATCCTGCGGTACCATCACATTCATCAACTCTCTGGCGTCTTTGAAGAAAAACGTATACGACACCAAGAAATATACATTGGAAGAAATGACAGATGCAATGCTGCATAACTTCGGTTTCCGCACCGCTTATGACACCGGCGTATTCTCTCCCGATTATCGCGAAAGCACAGACGACGCTCAGAAATACGCTGAAATCTTTGCAGACTGCATCAACGCACCGAAATACGGCAACGCAGATCCTTATGCAGACCAGCTGCTGCGGGATTACCACATGTACCTGCTGCATTATCTGCCTACACTGGAGTCCTTCTTTGGCAAACCGGAATATCTCTGCCAGATTTCCGTTTCCACCCATGGTCCTCAGGGCTTCATCACACTGGCAACAGCCGATGGTCGCTTAGCAGGCACCACATACTCCGACGGTTCCGTATCTGCCGCTCCCGGCACAGACAAAAACGGCGTTTATGCCCTCTTTGAATCTGCAACCGTTTACGATCATTCTCAGAACCAGAATGCACAGATGAACCTGAAACTGCATCCTTCTTCTGTTCAGGGCGTACAGGGCACCAGAAAACTGCTGGAACTGGTTCGTACTTATATGCGTAAAGGCGGTTTCCACGTACAGTTCAACGTGGTAAGCTCCGACACATTGAAAGAAGCACAGAAAACACCTGACCAGTATCGTGACCTGATGGTTCGTGTAGCTGGCTTTACACAGTACTGGTGCGAAATCGGCAAACCCATCCAGGATGAGGTTATCTATCGTACCGAATATGAAGAAGTTTAAGTGGAGGCGTGAAACCATGAAACATGTAGAATGCATTAACTATATCAACTTAGACTGTGAGAAAGGCATGTGTGCCCTTTCCAAACAGATCGTTCCCATTGACGGCAACGGCAGCGATGCCTGCGGTCATTTCCAGCCAGCGCCCGTATGCGGCAACTGTGCATGCTTCGCAGATGCAGACAAACACGGTATCGGCACATGCAAAGGCTTTGAAAAAGGAAACTGGACTTATGCGAAATGTGGTGCTTTCTGCTGCGAGCACTACAAAGCAGCACGGGGGTAAGCCTATGGATGCACGCGGACATATTTTCGATATTCAGTCCTTTTCTGTCCATGACGGACCCGGCTGCCGCACCACAGTATTTATGACAGGCTGCCCTTTGCAATGCCGTTGGTGCGCAAACCCGGAAAGCTGGATTTACGGCAAGCATCTGATGTTTGCCCAGGCATCCTGCAAATGGGACAAAGGCTGTGACGTATGTCTTTCCGTCTGTCCCACGGGCGCCATCACCATGGAGCCTGGACAGCCCCCTCAGGTAGACTGGAACAAATGCAAGGACTGCCACGACTTTCCCTGCACATCCATCTGCCCCAACCGGGCACTGAAACAGTGTGTACGGGAATATACCAGCGATGAACTCCTGCAGATCCTCCGCAGGGATTTCAGCAGCTGGGGCAGCAACGGCGGCGTCACATTCAGCGGCGGCGATCCCATCACACAGCATGATTTCCTCATAGAAGTCCTCAAGGGCTGTCATAAGCTGGGCATCCATACTGCCATTGAAACCAGCGCACATTTCCCCAGAGAAAAATTTCTGGATGTGATGCAGTACATCGACTTTGCCTTTATCGATGTAAAAAACATGGACAGTGAGGCACACAAAGCCGGAACAAGCGTAGGCAATGAACTGATTCTGGACAACATCCGCGCTCTGAAACAAAGCGGCTGGAAAGGTCGTCTGGTACTGCGTCAGCCTACCATCTGCGGCTACAATGACAGCGAAGAAAACGCAAAAAAACTCATTTCCTTTATGAAGGAAAATGATCTCTTTGAAATCAACCTGCTGAAATTCCATCGTTTGGGTCAGACCAAATGGGAACAGCTGGGCAAAACATACGATTATGCTACTGGCGGCGAAATGACAGACGAAGCCATGACCGCATTGCAGAGCCTTTATCTGGATGCTGGCATCGCCTGCTACATTGGGCATCATACCTCTTTCTGATGTCCACTTTCCATAAACTTTCATGCCGTAACGCTGTATAAGCAGTATACAGAACAGGCAAGTGTCTTTCCAATCAAATGGACAGGACACTTGCCTTTCTGCTTTTTGTGGGTGGGATAAAGTCTTGTCCAAACAGCTGTACACAACGGTATACGTGGAAAAGACATTGTTCCATCTCCTCTTTGGAAAACATTTTTTTCCATTTTTATAGATACTCTCCAATGATTTTTCATTTCCGGCTTTTTTCATGGTTTCTTTTTGGGCAAGATTTCCCCCACCTTTTCAAATCGTCGTCATTTTTCCCGAACATTATTTCTTTTGGACTTTCTTTCACCGCAAATTTTCATTGGAAATCGGTTTTTATGTGAAATCTTCCAGTGCTGTTTTTGTTGTATTCCATCGTTTTTTCGTATAAAATAGAAACGATGGCATGCACAGCATGCCTTATCAATTTTGGAGCAACAAGAGATACCATCATTTTTTAGAATCATAAGGAGGAACCATCATGGGCGGTTTTTTTGGCGTAACTTCCAAGCAGGATTGCGTACTTGATATCTTTTTCGGGGTAGACTATCATTCTCATCTGGGCACACGCAGAGGCGGTATGGTCATCCACAGCCGGGAAAAAGGCTTCCAACGCCAGATTCACAACATCGAAAACACACCTTTTCGTACCAAATTTGAAAAAGATCTGATCGATTTTCAGGGTCATTCCGGCATCGGCTGCATCAGCGACTCCGATCCTCAGCCCCTTCTGGTACGTTCTCATCTGGGCTTATATGCCATCACAACAGTCGGTGTCATCAACAACGCTGATGAGCTCATCAAAAACTACTTCTCTGACCATGGACACCAGTTTATGGCAATGAGTTCCGGCAAAGTCAATGCCACAGAACTCATCGCCGCACTGATCAACCAGAAAGACGATCTGGTTTCCGGTATCCTCCATGCACAGGAACAGATTGACGGTTCCGCAACCATTCTGATTCTGACAGAAGATGATTCCATCATCGCTGCCAGAGATAAAATGGGCAGACTGCCTGTTCTTATCGGCAAAGACCACGAAGGCTACTGTGTTTCCTTCGAATCCTTTGCCTACACCAAACTGGGCTATGAAAACGTATATGAACTTGGTCCCCGTGAAATCGTTAAGATCACACCTGACGGCTATGAAACACTGAATCCTGCCGGCAAGGACATGAAGATTTGCGCGTTCCTGTTCAGCTACTATGGCTACCCCAACTCCAACTACGAAGGCATCAATGTCGAAGTGATGCGTTACAAAAACGGGGAAATCATGGCAGCAAACGAAAAGAAAAACGGCACACTACCTGATGTAGACTACGTTGCAGGCGTGCCCGACTCCGGTATCCCCCATGCCATTGGTTATTCCAAAGAAAGCGGCAAAGCTTTTGCCCGTCCTTTTGTAAAATATACACCCACCTGGCCTCGTTCTTTCATGCCTGCCAACCAGAAAGTTCGTAATCAGGTAGCAAAAATGAAACAGATTCCCGTTCCCGAACTGATTGAAGGGAAAAAGCTGCTGTTTGTGGACGACTCCATCGTTCGTGGTACACAGCTGAGAGAAACTGTTGAATTCCTCTATCGTTCTCACGCAGCAGAGGTACATATGCGTTCCGCATGTCCTCCCATCATGTATAGCTGCAAATATCTGAATTTCTCCAGCAACGGCTCCGATATGGATCTGCTGGCACGCCGCGTTGTACAGGAACTGGAAGGCGACGAAGGTCATAAACATCTGGATGAATATGCAGACGCTTCCACAGAAAGAGGCAAATGCATGCTCCGCTCCATCTGTGAAAAACTGGGCTTTGACTCCCTGGGTTATCAGTCCCTGGATGGTCTGCTGGATGCCATCGGCATTGACCGTGACAAAGTCTGCACCTATTGCTGGAACGGCAAAGGCTGATATTTCATACTGTCGCAGGAAATCTCCTGCGGCAGTTTTTTTCTGTTTTTTTCCCAATCCCTTGTTATTTTCTTTCTACTTTGTTACCATAAAAGAAAATACAACTGTCATAAAGGAGGTTTTTCTATGGCTGCAAAAGTATACTTTTCCCGTGAAATCACACCGGAAAAAGTCCTGGAATTATATAAAATGGCTGGCAAAGAACTCACTGGCAATATTGCCATCAAGCTTCACTCCGGTGAAGAAGGCAACCAGAATTTCCTGAAACCGGATTTCTGGAAACCTGTCATCGACTTTGTAGGCGGCACCGTTGTAGAATGCAATACCGCTTATGAAGGCGAACGGAACACCACTGAAAAACACAAAGCGCTGCTGACTCGTCACGGATGGGATGCCTATTTCAAAGTAGACCTGATGGACGCAGAAGACCCTGATATGGTGCTGGAAATCCCTAAGGGCAAACAGATTCAGAAAAACTATGTAGGCAAACATCTTGCAGACTATGATTCCATGCTGGTACTCTCCCACTTCAAAGGGCACCCCATGGGCGGCTACGGCGGCGCATTGAAGCAGCTTTCCATCGGTGTGGCATCTTCCTTTGGGAAAGCCTATATCCACGGCGCAGGGGAACCAGAAAAGATCTGGACAGCAGACCATGATGCATTTCTGGAATCCATGGCAGATGCAGCATCTTCCGTTGTGGAATACTTCAAAGGCAATGTAATCTACGTCAATGTCATGAAAAACATGTCTGTGGACTGCGACTGCTGTGCAGTTGCTGAAGACCCTTGCATGAAGGATATTGGTATTCTGGTATCCTTAGACCCTATCGCCATTGACCAGGCTTGTCTGGATTTGGTTTATGCCGCTGATGATCCCGGACGCGACCACCTCATTGAACGTATCGAAAGCCGCAATGGCGTTCATACCATCGAAGCCGCTGCCGCTTTGGGCTTTGGTTCCAGAGAATACGATCTGGTAGAAGTATAAACATTTTCTCTAAAACAAAAGAGCCGACTCTTCGGCTCTTTTTTCACGAAAAAGCAGGTGATTGAAAAAGAATATCCTTTGCAATCACCTGCTTTCTTATTATGCTTTCATTTTTTCCAATGCTGCATTGGCTGCATTCTGTTCTGCTTCTTTTTTGCTCTTGCCACTGCCCTGTCCCAGCACCTTGCCTTCGTGGGTCACTTCTGCCACAAAGACTTTGTTGTGGTCAGGACCCTTTTCATCTACAATGGCATAGTGTACAGGAACCTTGCTGATTTTCTGGATGATTTCCTGCAAATGGGTCTTGCAGTCCAGATTGCGGAAATTGGTCTTTGTCTGAGCAATCTGGTCTTCCATAAACCGCATAACATATGTAGAAGCGGCTTCGATACCGCCATCCATACATACCGCGCCAATAATGGCTTCAAAAGCATCTGCAAGGATAGAATCTCTGTTTCTGCCGCCGGTACTTTCTTCCCCTTTGCCCAAAAACAGATTTCTGCCTACACCCAATTTTCTGGACAGACCTGCCAGAGAGCCTTCACAAACCACTGCCGCCCGCAGTTTGGTCAGTTCCCCTTCCGGCATTTCCGGGAATTTGCGGTACATATATTCACTTACCACCATGTCCAGCACTGCATCGCCTAAAAATTCCAGTCTTTCGTTATTTTCGTGACTACCTTTTTTATTTTCATTGGCATAGGAACTATGGGTCAATGCCAGCAGCAGCAAATGCTTATCCGCAAAATGATATCCCAGTTTTTTTTCAAATTCTTCCAAATTCAAATAATTCATATTACTTCTCCACTACTCTTCTGATATAATCCAACGCATCCCCAATGGTTTTCATATTCTCCGCCGCATCGTTGTCAAATTCGATGTCATAGGCTTCCTCCAATGCAGAAATAATCTGAAACACATCCAGAGAATCTGCACCGATGTCTTTAAAGGAAGTTTCCTCCCGTAAACTATCTGCAGAAATATGCAGCTGGTCCGCAATGATCTGCGTTACAACAGTTTCGTCCATATTTTCAACCTCCTCTTTTCTTTTCTGTCAATACTATACTCTATTTCCGACATTTTGTCAGCAGAAATCCTGGAAAAACAGAAGTTTTTTCCCATTTTGTACACAAAATTACACTGCTTACAGTTTATCCTGAATTTTCCCTACAATGTCAGCTTCTTTAAACAGCACACACTGTCTGATGGCATTTTTAAATGCCTTGGCATTGGAACTGCCATGAGCCTTTACCACAAGGGATTTCAGACCGATAAAAGGCGCACCGCCTACTTCGTCTGCATCGAAATATTTTTTTACATTGCGGAAAGGTTTTACCAGCATAGCCGCAGCGATTTTATAAGCGCCTTTGGTGATTTCAGACTTGATGATGTCCACCAATGTTTTGCTCAAGCCTTCGGCGAATTTCAAAATGGTATTGCCCACAAAGCCGTCGCAGACAATGACATCCGCTTCCCCAAAAGGAATATTTCTAGGCTCAATATTGCCCACAAAATTCAAATCAGATACTTCCAGAAGCTCATAAGCCTCTTTCGTCAGGCTGTCGCCTTTTTCCTTTTCGGCACCAATATTCACCAGTGCAACAGAAGGATTTTTCTTGCCAAATACGTTTTCTACATAAACGGAACCCATTTTACCAAACTGTTCCAGATATTTTGCTTTACAGTCCACATTTGCGCCGCTGTCTACCAAGAAGGTAAAGCCATTCTTTGTAGGCAGGCAAGTACCCAATACGGGACGTTCTACGCCCGGCAGACGACCTACAATGAGCAGAGAGCCTGTCAGGAGGGCACCAGTACTGCCGGCGGAAACAAAGGCGTCTGCCTCCCCATTTTTCACCAGCTGCATACCCACAACCATAGAGGAATTTTTCTTTTTGCGAATTGCCATAGTAGGCACTTCATCAGTGCTGATGACTTCTTCCGCATGCACCACTTCGATTTTTTCTTTGGGATATGTATATTTTGCCAGTTCCCGCTTGACATCTTCTTCTCTGCCTACCAGTTTTACCAGCACATTCATTTCTTTGACTGCATCCACAGCACCTTTGACGGTTTCCACAGGTGCCAAGTCCCCGCCCATGGCATCCAGTGCAACGATTATTTTCTGATCCATAACTCACCATGATCCTTTCTTTCAAATTACATGCTTTTAGTATAAACAATTCCCCATAAAATTACAATCCCGCACCCCAATACTTTTTTCTTAGCAACGAAGTCATTGCTGTATTTTACAAAATATGGTAAAGTAACATTGTATGAATCATAATACCTTTTATGGATGTAAAGGAGGCATTATTTATGTATCAGATCAAAAATCTTTTGGAAAATGATGACATTCGCGTTTTGACAGAATTGGGACCTTTTACCGTCATTGAATACCTGCGGGATTTAAGTGTTTCTCCTGCAAATGCAGCTACGGCTTATTTCGCTTCTGAAATGAATGTGCGCAGACGTCAGGTCATTTGTGATTTGAAAAAAGCCAATATCACATTACAGGCAGGTGCTATGCAGTGGATGGTTGGCAACGTCAATGCCACCACAGGCATCAAAGGCGTAGGCGACCTTTTTGGCAAGGCTATCCGTGGAAAAGCAACCGGTGAATCTGCCATCAAACCCGAATATACTGGCAATGGCACCTTGGTGCTGGAACCCACTTACAAATACATTCTGCTAGAAGATGTGGCAGACTGGAACGGCTCTCTGATTCTGGAAGATGGTCTGTTTCTTGCCTGCGACTCCAATCTGACACACAAAGCCGTTATGCGGTCTAATCTGTCCTCTGCTGTAGCCGGCGGAGAAGGCTTATTCAACCTTGGCTTAAGCGGCAGCGGCGTGGTAGCGTTGGAATGCCCTTGCCCCAGAGAAGAATTGATTGAAATCAATCTTCAAGATGACGTACTGAAAATCGACGGGAATATGGCAATCGCATGGAGCGGCAGTCTGGACTTTACTGTAGAACGCTCTGGTAAAACACTGATCGGCTCCGCTGCTTCCGGCGAAGGTCTGGTAAACGTATTCCGCGGCACAGGCAGAGTACTGATGGCACCTGTTCTAGACTAAAAAGAGAAATAAATCCTATCACCTTATAAGAAAACAAATATAGCTGGAATCCTTAAAGTGAACTGAACCCAAAAAGTCAGACAATATTTTCAAATTAAAATTATTTAAGAAGCCAGAAGGGCTTGTTGTCTGTAAATTGCAGGTGGCAAGCCCTTTAA